>Ga0079226_10003937_pt1 | contig 11358 bp, 11 predicted proteins | sample Poulit2014_FD_76345 | JGI IMG/M metagenome (GOLD analysis project Ga0079226, IMG submission 76345) | Agricultural soil microbial communities from Georgia to study Nitrogen management - Poultry litter 2014 | ecosystem: Environmental > Terrestrial > Soil > Agricultural land | place: USA: Georgia...
CTTCATTATGATAAAAAATGGCCGTTTGATACGATTCTCCACGATCATGAAATTGTCCACCGGCATCTGTCGGATCGATTTGTTGCCAAAATAACTCTACAAGTTCTTGATATGAAACGATATTTGGATCAAATGTGATTTGAACTGCTTCTACATGACCGGTCGTATTTGAACAAACTTCCTCATACGTAGGATTTTCAACTGTTCCACCGGTGTAACCCGAAATAACTTCTTTAATTCCTGGACGTTCATCAAATGGTTCAACCATACACCAAAAACATCCTCCAGCAAAAGTTGCTTTTTCAATATTTTTCGTCATATATTATTCCTCCCTTTCATTTAACTTACTGCAATTAAAGGTATATTATATATAAAGTTTTGGAGCAGGTACTTGATTCGTAGTGTCTTCTGTATCTTCCTCTTCTTCACTATTTATATCTTTCGTTTCTTCATCAGATTGTTCTGGATTTGAATCTTTTAACGCTTTAATTAATTGATACATTTTAGGTAAATCATTTAATATTGGCTCATATTTTTCGATATATGGTGCACTAGATTGAATCACTTGATTAATGTATTGCATGTAAACGAGCGCTTTTGCTATATACTCACTCGTTTTTCCGGAAAATTTCGATGTAACAGGGTTTGGTTGTGAAGTAGTATTCCCTTGTGGCACAGTCGTATGAGTATTATCTTGTGGCGATTGAAAAAATACAGTATGGTAATTTTGAGGCATGAGTTGGTCACCCCTTATTTAGATTCTAGTTTATTATATGAATCTAATTGGTAAATGTAACTTCATCTTAACAAGAATTGTTATTATTATCTATAAAAAACCACTTCCATACAACAATCATTGCTATTGTATGGAAGTGGTAAATTTATTTTTACTTTTTATCCATTTGATTACTCATGGCACGCATCATTTGATTAATTTTTTTCTTCGAAGGCTTTTGCCCCATTTGCATCATTAGCGTTCGTAACATTTGTTCATTAATTGGTGGATTTTTCTCTAAATAATTCATCATATATTTTCTAGCAATGAAAAATCCTAATGCAACCCCGGCGATAAGTGCTAAGAGTGCAATAAGTACTACCCAAATTGTCGACATAAATCGTTTTCCTCCTTCAACTTGTTCCTTTTACAGTATAATCAATTCATCGTTATAAAACAATTCTAAAATAATGCCTTTACATGTTTTATAACGTTATCTACTGTAAAACCATACTCTTTAACAACGATGTCCCCTTTTCCTGATGCACCGAAGTTGTCGACTGCGATCACTTTGCCTTGATCGCCAACATATCTTTCCCATCCTAAAGAAGAAGCCATTTCGATTGCTACTCGCTTTTTAATATCAGGTGGAAGAACAGTATTTTTATACGTATTATCTTGTTTTTCAAAACGATCCCAAGACGGCATACTTACAACCCGTACATCAATATTTTCATCTAATAAAACTTTTTGAGCTTCAAGTGCTAATTTAACTTCTGATCCTGTGGCGAGTAATATGGCGTCTGGAGTCCCTTGAGCATCATTAAGTACGTAAGCTCCTTTTTTAACTCCTTCATATGCATTTTCTACTGTGTTTGGTAAAGTCGGTAACCCTTGTCTTGTTAACACGAGTGTTGTCGGTTTGTCTGTCGATTCAAGAGCTAAACGCCATGCAGCTTGTGTTTCATTTCCGTCTGCAGGACGGATAACCGATAGATTAGGCATTGCACGAAGGGAAGGTAATTGCTCTACTGGTTCGTGTGTCGGTCCATCTTCCCCAACTGCAATCGAATCATGGGTGAACACATATGTAACAGGCGTATTCATTATTGCTGAAAGACGGATTGCTGCCCGTAAGTAATCACTAAATACGAAGAATGTTCCTCCATAAACTTTTAATCCACCATGTAAAGCCATGCCATTTAAGGCAGCTCCCATTGCAAATTCTCTAACCCCGAACCAAATATTACGCCCATCGTAACTTTCTTTTGTAAAATCATCGAATTCTTTCATCATCGTATTATTTGAACTAGCTAAATCTGCACTTCCACCGAATAAATTCGGTACTGTCTTAGAGAGGGCATTAATGATGTCACTTGATGCGGCTCTTGTTGCAAGTATATCTTTATCTTCTTGATACGTAGGTAACTCTTTATCCCAGCCTTCAGATAATTTATTTTCAAGAGCATGTTCTAATTCTATACCTAATTGTGGATGTTCACTTTTATACGCTTCAAAAAGCCGATTCCAATCGCTTTCTAATTTTGCTCCTTTGTCCACAACCTTTGTTTGAAAGTCTTGATAAACATCATCAGCAACAGTGAATGGCTCGTCTTCCCATTTATAATAAGCCTTTGTTAACTTCACCTCTTCTTCTCCTAATGGAGCTCCATGAGAGGCTGAGGAATTTGATTTGTTCGGTGAACCATAACCAATAATTGTTTTAACTTCTATTAAAGTAGGTTGTTTTGTATTTGCTTTTGCTTCTTTTAATGCGTTACGAATTTCGGTCAAATCATTTCCGTCTTCAACTCGAATAACTTGCCAATTGTATGCTTCAAATCGCTTCCCTGTATTATCTGAAAACGAGCGATCTAAGTCACCATCTAGTGATATGTCATTAGAATCATATAAAACAATTAATTTACTTAATCCTAAATGTCCGGCCAATGAAGCTGCTTCATGAGAGATACCTTCCATAATATCGCCATCTCCAACAAGAGAATACGTATAATGATCAACGATTGGAAAGTTTTCTTTATTGTATTTAGCTGCCAAGTGTGCTTCAGCCATCGCCATACCAACCGCCATTGCTACTCCTTGTCCTAGAGGACCTGTCGTTGCTTCTACACCATCTGTATCAAGCACTTCTGGATGCCCAGGAGTTCTCGAATTAAATTGACGAAAATTCTTTAAATCATCCATCGTAACATCATAACCGGATAAATGAAGTAAACTATATAATAACATCGATCCATGTCCAGCTGATAAGACAAAACGATCTCTATTAAACCATGTAGAGTTTTTCGGATTATGATTCATAAAGTCCGTAAAAAGTGTATAAGCCATCGGTGCTGCTCCCATAGGTAACCCTGGATGTCCTGAACTGGCTCTTTCAATTGCATCAATGGATAATGTACGAATTGTATTAATCGATCGCTGTTCTATCATAGTCATTGTATCTCCCTTTCCAAGTATATATTGTTATAGCTATTTTTTCTTTTTTATTTTTTTAACCTTTTCAGGTGTTACATCTTTTCCATCTGGATCGATGACAGTTAGTGAACTTAATTGATTTTTAAATGATTTTCTAATATTTACAAGATATTCCTGCCGAAGTCGTTGCTGCTCGCTCTTTTCCTTTTTTGTTAAACCTTCTGTTCTAGATTTTTTGGCGAGGTAATTAATTCGTTTTATATTTTCTTTAGACATCATTGGATTCACCTCGAAAGATTACATGCTGCTTCTATTGTACTGAATTATAAATGATTAGTAAAAACTTTCAAATCTTATCTTATGCTTTTTAAGGTTAATCTTTCAAGTGTTAACATATTTTTGAGTCTGTCAAGTATTTCCGGGAGCTACTCCCACCTTTTGATTTTTGTACCTTATTAAGTTTTTTGATAATCGGAAAATTGTATGAACATCCTAATCACGCAACTGGGACATACTCGCTTTCCGTGGGCAACGACTCAACTTCCTCAGAAGCAAAAGCGGCTTCTTGCGGGATTTTCGGCTGTTGCTTTTCCCGCAAGAATCTCGTATATTCCATTTGCTAGATAGCTAAAAATCACAAAAATATTCCCTGCTCTAAAGTAACTCATTTTAACAACCGCGTTGTGTCAAAAAGTCTTAAAATCCCGACAAACCACGTAATGATCGTCTGGCTGGTGTTAGTCATTGCCACTAAGGCCGGCATATGCCCCTGGATAGCGGCTATCGACTGCCTTGTCTTTTCTTTAAGAAAAGAAGCGATAGTTGATTACTACAAGCCCCCCGAAAACATTTTACTCATACCATATTTTTAATATTTTTATAAAATATAGAACTTATGTTTGACTTTTAAAGGTACCATGATAATATGAATAATAAGATATTAAACAAAATTGAGGTGTTTGTATATGCAAAAACTCTCTAAACGCCAACAAATGATCTATGATTTTATTAAGAGCGAAGTCGAAGTAAAAGGTTATCCTCCTTCTGTTCGTGAAATTGCAAAAGCAGTTGGATTAGCCTCTAGCTCAACGGTCCACGGTCACTTAGAACGTATAGAAAATAAAGGCTACATAAGAAGAGACCCGACGAAACCGCGGGCCATTGAAATTTTAGATCAAAATGTTAGTGATGTTGAAAAGGATATGGCGAGATATGCACCAGTGATTGGAAAGGTAACTGCCGGAACACCTATAACAGCGATTGAAAACATTGAGGAGTATACACCCGTTCCAAGCTCAATTGCTCAAGGTAATGATTCCATATTTATTTTAGAGGTCGAAGGGGAAAGTATGATAAATGCTGGAATTTTAAATGGCGATCGAGTGATTGTAAAGCAACAATCGACCGCAAACAATGGAGAAATTGTTGTCGCAATGACCGATGATGATGAAGCTACTGTGAAAAGATTTTATAAGGAAAAAGATCATGTTCGCCTCCAGCCCGAAAATGATGCAATGGAACCACTTCGGATGAAAAACGTTTCAATCTTAGGTAAGGTAGTTGGATTATATCGAAATTTTGAATAATAATTGGACATGTAAGATTAAAATTAAGAAATGGATGTTTTGTAATCATACTTGAAAAAATCGTTGAAACAGGCACCATTTCTATTTGCTAAAGATCGAAAAGATGCGGAAATGAAGCCATTTCAACGATTTTGGTTAACTAAAATTCTCTTTTATTCCAATGAATGTGCATTTTCTCTGTGGTAGAAAGAAAGTTTTCCTTCATTCATTAATTTCTTAATCGATGCTATCACAGCAATTTTCACGTGAGAAAAAGTTAACCCTCCTTGCATAAAGGCAATATACGGTTCTTTAATAGGTCCATCAATTGATAACTCAATACTGGACCCTTGAATAAACGTTCCAGCAGCCATAATTACCTTTTCATCATATCCCGGCATTTCACTTGGATAAGGTGCCACATATGAGTTAATCGGAGAATTCTCTTGAATCGCTTGACAAAAAGCAATCATCGTATCCTCTTGGTCAAATGTAATCGTTTGGATAATATCGGTTCGCTTTTCATCATAGAGCGGAGTTGTTGTTATACCTATCAATTCTAATAATCGTGCGGTAAAGATCGCTCCTTTAATTGCTTCCCCAACAATATGCGGAGCTAAAAAGAAACCTTGATACATTTCTTGTAACATATGAAGCGTAGCCCCTGCTTCTTTCCCTAATCCAGGAGCTGTTAATCGATTTGCCGCTTTTTCAACTAATTCTTCTTTTCCGACAATGTATCCACCTGCTCTTACCAAACCTCCACCGGGATTTTTAATTAAAGAACCAGCCATTATATCGACGCCAACGTGAAGTGGTTCTTTTTCTTCCACAAATTCTCCGTAACAATTGTCAACAAATAGGATAAGATTTTCATTGATTCCTTTAATAAATGAAACCATCCGTTCGATTTCATCAATCGTAAAAGATGGTCGATTTTCATAACCTTTCGAACGTTGGATACCGATCACTTTTGTTTGATCTGTTATTGCAGCTTTTATCCCTTCATAATTTATCGAACCATCTTCGTTTAAAGCAACCTCATTATATGTCACATTATATTCTTTTAACGAGCCCGCACTATTTCCTCTTTTTCCTATGACTTCTTCTAACGTGTCATACGGACTTCCAGTAATATAAAGAAGTTCGTCGCTTGGTTGTAGTAAAGAAAAAAGTGTCGTTGCAATCGCATGGGTACCAGAAACAATTTGAGGTCTGACAAGCGCATCCTCACCACCAAATACAGTAGCATATAGCGCTTCTAACCCATCTCGTCCACTATCGTCATATCCATAACCATCTGTGGAGTTAAAATGATAATCCCCTATTTGATGTTCTTTGAAAGCATTTAACACTCGTTTTTGATTTCTTTCTACCATTTTATTTACTTGCTCAAATCTTGTTTTACAATTGTTTTCTGCTTGTTGTACAAAGTTGTCGATCATTTAAGAATGCTCCTTTAATATTTTTTGTAATGGATGCATTTGAGGGATGAACCCTTCCAAGTCATATTGATTCTTCGCCTCATTAAATTGTTTTTTCGTAATAATCGTATGAAGTCCAAATTGATTAATTATTTTTCCCTGGTGGGGAGCAAGGGAAATGGAATAAAAATTCCATTCCTCTTTTAACATATTTTCTATTTTTAATAAAAGTTTATCCCGATCCGATTTTTCATACGCACTCATTAAAATATACGGATGGTTTAAAGCAAAAAAATCAGCATCTATAAGATCACTTTTATTGTATACAGTTAACATAGGAATCGTACTTGCTCCAAGTTCTTGCAATATTTCTTGAACCGTACTTTGCTGTTGTTCGTTCCCTTCATTCGACGTATCAACAACATGAAGTAAAAAATCAGCTTCTGTTACTTCTTCTAATGTTGATTTAAAGGCAGCAATTAAAGATGTCGGTAAATCTTGTAAAAACCCTACCGTATCCGTGATTAAACATTGAAAACCAGAAGGCAAATGAATTTGCCTTGTTAATGGATCGAGTGTTGCAAACAACAAATCTTCTTCCAATGCAGATTCGTTCGTTAACCGGTTAAACAATGTAGACTTACCAGCATTGGTGTAACCAATAATTGCAATCTGAAAGGCTTTATTTAATTTTCTTCGTTTACGATACTGTTCTCGCTGCTTGACAACATCTTTTAAACGTCTTTTAATGTCATCAATACGTCTTCTAATATGACGCTGATCAGTTTCTAGTTTTGTTTCCCCAGGACCTCTTGTACCAATTCCCCCACCTAACCGTGATAATACTAATCCCATCCCGTGCAAACGTGGTAACATATACTGTAATTGTGCTAGTTCTACTTGTAGTTGTCCTTCTTTCGTTTTTGCGCGACTTGCAAAAATATCCAAAATTAACTGACTACGATCGATCACACGTATTCCGAAAGAATCATTTAAATTTCGTAATTGTCCCGGCGATAACTCATTATTGCTAATTACCAGTTGAATATCATGTTGGTGAATGAGTTGTTTTATTTCCTCTACCTTCCCTTCACCAACATACGTTCTTGGGTGAATTTGCATTCGATTTTGAATAACAACTTCTCGCACATTCCCCCCAGCTGTGTAACTTAATGATTTTAACTCCTCAACAGAGGATTGAAAGTGATTATCAGAATCTGTGCTCTTTTTAACGGCCATGATGAGTACATTTTCTTTGTCCATCTATATTAGCCCTCTTTTCATAGGAGAAATTATGTTTGCTATTTTTCATCATAACAGATTAATTATTCTAACCTTTGTGTCCTACTCTTTAAAATTGAATGTCTTCCGCTTTTAATTCCATTAATTCTTTCATCGTACAATCATACTCTTCAAGTAACCGAATAGCTTGCATGCGTATACTTTTTTCCATTATATTACGAACATATCTAGCATTTGCAAAATGGGAGGCTTTATGAACGGTTTGTTCCCTTAAATGATTTCTTAACTTCCAAATGGCTTTTTCTGTTAGTTCGTATTCTTTTTCGCTAACAATTTGAATCGCGATTTCGGTTAATTGATCTAAATTATAATCATGAAATGGGATATGAAATGGAAATCTAGATTTTAATCCTGGGTTCAACATTAAAAATTGATCCATTTCGGCTGGATACCCCGCTAAAATTAATACAAACTCATTATGATGGTCTTCCATCTGCTTTACTAACGTATCAATCGCTTCGCGTCCGAAATCTTTATGACCACCACGTGCAAGTGAATAAGCTTCATCAATAAATAAAATACCACCTAATGCCTTTTGAATTAAATTTCTTGTTTTTTGAGCTGTTTGCCCAATATATTCACCAACTAAATCAGCACGTTCCACTTCAATGAAATGGCCTTTAGATAAAATGTTTAATTTATATAAAACAGTTGCTAATTCTCTTGCAATCGTCGTTTTTCCTGTTCCAGGGTTTCCTTTAAAAATCATATGAAGTACTTGTTTATTTACCATTAAACCCATTTGCTCTCGTTTACTATTCAATAGTTTCGTTGCATAAATTTCTTTAATAATATCCTTGAAATGTTGTAACCCAATAAACTTTGAAAATTGTGCATCGATGAAACGAAGTTCGTCATGAGTTTTTAATGAATAAGATGTTTTTTCCTTGTTTTTCTTACGATGCTGTTCATGTAAAATGATATTGATTTTACCATTTTCATTGTGAGTCATTTGTGTATTCAAGTGATCACCCCTCGCACTTTAGTATACGTTTTACGAAGGATTTTGTGATAAACGCCTAGAAAAAAACGGATCTCTTTACTTGAGAAATCCGCTTTTGATCTTTTATGAAGACAATTGAAAACTGCAGCTGCTTACAAACTTTTTACTCCTTACTTTCAAGGGTTACATTTTTAGAAGGGGCAAATGTAGAAATAGCATGTTTATAAATGAGCTGTTGTTTTCCATCCGTTTCTAAAAGAACGGTGAAGTTATCGAATGCTTTAATAACCCCTCTTAGCTGAAAGCCGTTTGTTAAAAAGACAGTTACTGCCATTCGCTCTTTTCTTAGTTGGTTCAGGTAATGATCTTGAATATTTACTGATTGAGCCATTCTTTCTCCTCCTTATTTCTATCTATATTTTAAAGAAGACTCGGTCCGATTCTCTTTTTAGACCTTAGCTCCTCTTATGACTTTGTTTGTATTTACTTGAAAATTTGTTTTCAATCTTATTTACAATAGATTTAAACGTATCTTCAGTATATTGATCCATTGCATACCAATTTACATCCATTTTATTTTTAAACCACGTATATTGTCTCTTTGCATATCTACGTGAGTTTCTTTTTAACATGTCAGTTGCTTGCTCTAATGTCATCTCGCCTTTTATGTAAGGAATAATTTCTTTATATCCTATTGCTTGCATCGCCTGGCATTTCTCTAGTCCTTGCTTATATAATCGTTCTACTTCCTCTATCAGTCCATCCTTAATCATTTGATCTACTCGCTTATTAATCTGATTATACAGTCTATTCCTCTCCATTTCCAATCCAATCAACAAATGATTGTAACGAGCAGTTCTTTTTTGTTGTTGATGTATTTCTGTCATCGTTAGACCAGTTGTTTCATAGATTTCCAATGCGCGAATAACTCTTCGGTAATTATTGGGATGAATTTTTTCCGCTTGCTCTTTATCAATTTGCTGTAATTCTTGATATAATACGTCCTTACCTTCTTCTTTTAATCGTTGTTCTAATTTTCGCGTAACTTTTTCGTTTCTTTTACGAGTAGAAAAATGATAATCGAATAGTACCGCTTGAATATATAACCCGCTTCCCCCGACTAAAATCGGAATTTTATTTCTTGCGTTTATTTCCTTAATGTATTTTTGTACATATGTCTGAAATTGGGCAACAGAGAAAGTCTCACTTGGTTCTTTAATATCGATCATATAGTGAGGGATTTTCTCTCGTTCATCTTTTGTAATTTTTCCGGTACCAATATCCATACCTTTATATATTTGCATGGAATCTCCACTAATGATTTCTACTTCAAACCATTGGGCCAAATCAATACTAAGTTTTGTTTTCCCAACTGCTGTTGGACCTACAATTACGATCACATTATCCAAATCGGTTCCCCTTTAACCTTAATAGATACTTATTTATAAAAAGCTTTAAATCTCCAAATATAATGACTTACCTTTTGTTGAAATGACAGTAATATTTGCAACGTTAGTTCATCATTAGCTTCTTTCGCTCGTTTCAAGCCAATTTCCTCTATTTCTTGATAAATTTTACTTAAATCCTCAGATAGTTTTGCGATCATTTCCTCTTCTTCATCATCTGCTGTTGCTTCTTCGATCGATGCTTGTTTCACATATTTTATCATTGTTGCAAATGGCTTACCATCTTTTGCTAAAATATGATCGGCCAACATATCGATGTCTTCTTTCCAAACTGTATACAGTTTTTCAAATATGTGTTGTAATTGAAAAATATGTTCCCCTTTTGCAAACCATTTATACCGATGAAGTTTCACATAAATAACAAAGTAATTAGATAACAATCGATTTAAAAATAAAATTAAATTTTGCTGACCCATAGTCCACCTCAAACTAATTTTTACTATTAGCTTTGACGGGACTAATAAAATTATACAATATTACATAATCCGTTTAAACATTTTTTCGATTTCATAATAAGTAAACTGAATGATTACAGGCCGACCATGTGGACAAGTAAACGGATCTTTCGTCATTTGTAAATCTTCTAGCAGACGAACCATGTCTTGTTCAGTAAGATACTGATTTGCTTTAATCGACCGTTTACACGACATCATTATGGCAATTTCTTCTCTCAATTTACCAATATCGATTTGCTTATGCTGAATGATTTGATCGACAATATCTCGGATAATTTCTTCTTCCATTCCTTTTGGAAACCATTTTGGAAACGATCTTACGGCATATGTTTTATCACCAAAAGGCTCTAAAAACAAGCCAACATGCGTAAACTGTTCTCGATATTGTTCGATGAAACTTATTTCATTTATCGTAAATTCGAATGTAAGCGGAAATAACAGTTGTTGATTATCCGTACTTGGATAACTTAATTTTTCTTTATAAAATTCATATTTAATGCGTTCTTGTGCAGCGTGTTGATCAATCATATAAAAACCAGTTTCGTTTTGACCTAAAATATATGTTCCTTGAAGTTGTCCAATTGGATAAATCATTGGAATCCGGGATTGTTGTTTATTTTCAGTTTTAAAGTTATCCATTTTCTTTTCATTGCTTGACTGAGTGTCTGTTACCTCATCTATTTCTTTTGTAATGATCGAATCCTGAATAGATGGATTCGTTTCATGTACAATTTCTTTTAGTTGTGTTTCGTGAAGAGAAGGTGTATCTTCTAGTTTTTTACGATCCAAAAAAGATTGAAAAGAAAATTCATGTTGAACACTTTTTTCGGGTCGTTGTTGTTTTTCTTCAATTGATGGTATTAACGTTTGCTTTTGAAACACCCCTTGAATCAGACTTTCAATCCATGCAATTAATTCTTTTTCTTTACTGAAACGTACTTCAAGCTTTGTCGGGTGTACATTGACATCTACTAAAATTGGATCCATTTGCAAGGAAAGAATGGCAACCGGATACCGATGAAGCGGTAAGAGCTTATCATATGCACGAATAA
>Ga0079226_10003938_pt1 | contig 11358 bp, 12 predicted proteins | sample Poulit2014_FD_76345 | JGI IMG/M metagenome (GOLD analysis project Ga0079226, IMG submission 76345) | Agricultural soil microbial communities from Georgia to study Nitrogen management - Poultry litter 2014 | ecosystem: Environmental > Terrestrial > Soil > Agricultural land | place: USA: Georgia...
GCCCCAAAATGTATAAGTATCACCTTTGGGCAGCACTGCCTCAGCTAGCACCCGGTTGAGTGAGAATAAGCCTGGGTCCCAACCCGTAGCGATAATGCCCAAACTATCATTGGCTTTTGCCGCGGCCTCTACCTTAGCAAAGTGCTGCGGCACGTTGGCATGAGTATCGAAGCTATCCACCACCACAAATTGCTGCACGAAATTTGGAGTTTGCTCTGGTAAATCTGTGGCTGAGCCGCCACAAAGAACAAGCACATCAATTTTATCTTGATATTGAGGAAGGTCTGACACTTGCACAAACGGTGCAGTGGCTGTTGCGGTAAAACTTTCTGGTGGGCGGCGGCTAAAAATTGCCACCAATTGCATGTCGCTATTCGTTGCCACCGCGGCTTCTACGCCGCGGCCTAAGTTTCCATAACCTAAAATGGCCACGCGAATTGGTTGTGCCATGTGTCCTCCGCAGTTAGTTATCGAACGAAAGGACACATGATAGCGATCACATGGTTTGTGGCAAGTATGTGCTTAGGATTTCGCTACTTCTAGGGTTTTAGTGATAGCGGCTACAGCTGCGCCCATATCACTTAACTCTGCGGGTAGAATCATCGTATTGTTAGTTTGCGCCAGTTTGCCAAACTCTTTTACGTATTGCTCTGCCACACGTAGTGAAACCGCCTCTTTACCACCCTCTTTTCTAATTGCTTCAGCAACACGCTCAAGCCCTTGAGCTGTGGCATCTGCTATTAGGCGAATTTCTTCTGAGCGGCCTTCTGCTTCGTTAATTTGGCGCATTTTATCGGCTTCAGAAAGGTTGATGGTTTCTTGGCGCATCCCTTCTGAAACGTTGATTTTTGCTTGGCGCTCACCTTCAGACTGGGCAACTACTGCTCGGCGTTCGCGTTCCGCGCGCATTTGCTTTTCTAGGGCGTCCTGAATAGTAGCGGGCAATTCAATATCGGCAATTTCATAACGCATCACTTTAACACCCCAGGGCTCTGCCGCCTCATCGAGTGCTGTTACCACCTGACGGTTAATGGTTTCACGTTCTTCAAAGGTTTTATCTAGCTCAATTTTACCAATTACAGAACGCAATGTGGTTTGCGCAAGGTTTTCAGTAGCACGGCGGTAATCGTGCACACCATAGCTAGCAGCGTGTGGATCGAGTACTTGGAGATATAAAATACCATCCACTACCACTTGGATATTATCCTTGGTAACGCACATTTGCCGCGGTACATCGATCACTTCTTCTTTCAGGGTGTGGCGATATGCCACTCTATCCACAAAAGGCACCAAAATATGAAAACCCGCTTCAAGTGTTTTGGCATATTTACCTAAACGCTCCACCACATAAGCTGAACGTTGGGGCACGATACGAGCAGTTTTCGCAACAGCTAGCACCAGAAAGAAAACAAACAATAACGCTAAAACAAAACCTACTTCCATACTAACCCCTTGATAATACTATTGTTTTTGTGCTTCACTAGATACCGTTAAGGTAATATTCGTCTGCGCTACAATCCACGCCATATCGTCTTGCTTTAACGGCTCTTCAGACACGGCCAACCAGCGTGCGCCACGAAACAAAACCACGCCTCTACCGTTATGAAAATTTTCTAATACCGTAACCGACTTACCTAACATATCGTTACTGCCACTATAGGCGGTACCTGTTACTTCACCTTTCAGTAAGTTTTGAAAACGGCGGCGGGCAACAAGCAACAGCGCAATACTAAAGCAGCCAAAGCCGACAAGCTGCCAAGTGCCACTGCTAATAATGCCCAACCAGGTGAGAACACCCACAATTAACGCACCGAAACCAAAGAAAATAGCCACGAAAACGCCTGGTGTGAGCACCTCGCCAATAATCAATAACATGCCCAAAACAAGCCAGAAGCCATAGTGGGTGATGAGTTGAATATCAAACATGCTTAGCGCCCTTTTATGCTGCTTATTCTAGTGTGTTTTTCTGCGTACTCGCACCTGCGGCTTACGCGCAGTACGGTGAGCACGCTGCTGCCTGCTGCCAGGGCGTTGGGCCCGTAAACGGGCACGCCCATAAAGCCCAGTGTACTGCTTCGATTTTAATTGTACGCTGCTTGCAATTTTTTCCACTTCATCTTGCCCAAGCTCGATCCAACGCCCTAAACGCAATTGCGGTGGCAATTTTAAATCGCCGAAACGGATGCGGATTAAGCGTGAAACTTCGTAGCCTTGTGATGCAAACAAGCGACGCACCTCGCGGTACTTACCACCAAGCAAAGTCACCTTGTACCACTGGTTGAGCGATTCTTCGCCTCCGCCAGCCTCTTCTAAAGTGGCAAATTTAGACATGCCGTCTTCCAACTCTACACCACGAACCAGTGTTTGTTGTTGCTCGGGGGTTAACCGCCCACGCACACGCACAGCATATTCACGCACAAATTCGTTCGACGGGTGCATTAAACGATGGGCAAGCTCGCCATCGGTAGTAAAGAGCAGTAGGCCTGAGGTATTAATATCTAAACGCCCTACTAACACCCATCGCAAATTGCGCAGCCGTGGCAGGTTATCAAACACTGTGGGGCGCCCTTGAGGGTCATTACGTGAACACACTTCGCCCGCAGGCTTATGGTACATAATGATGCGCCGTGCAATTTCCTCTTCTTTAGGTGTATTCACAATACGCCCATCCACTCTAATAAGATCCTTATTGGTTACTCGATCACCTAATTTAGCTACCGAACCGTTTACAGATACTCTGCCAGCACTTATCCACGTTTCGAGCTCTCTGCGCGAGCCCATACCTGTTCTGGCTAGAACTTTCTGTAGTTTCTCACTCATCATTACACTGACTCCAGCAGTGAGGTAGTTTTGTTGTCTTCATCATTTTCTTCAGCGCCAGCATTGGCTTCTTTTAAACGTTGATCGAAACCCTCTAACACCGAATCAACCGCTGCCAAATCAATCTCTTCTAGCAGCCCTGTATCGTCTTGTATGGTAGCGTGAATCGATTCATCTTGCTGCACATTATGTGTATTGCCCTGTGCAGCCAACGGTTGTTCTGTTTGTTTGTTGGCTTCTGTTATCAACATGGATTGCAGGTCGGCTAAGGTAGGCAGCTCATCTAAGCTGCGTAAATTGAAATAAGCTAAAAATTCATTTGTCGTAGCATATAACGCTGGCCTGCCTGGCACTTCTTTATGGCCCACTACACGGATCCATTCGCGCTCCAATAGTGTGCGCACAATGTTGCTGCTTACCGCAACACCGCGAACGTCTTCAATTTCGCCACGGGTAATAGGTTGCCGATAGGCCATCAAAGCAAGGGTTTCAAGCACTGCACGGCTCAGCCGTGGTGGCTTCTCTTCCCACAAACGCTGCACCCAGGGCGCAAGCGATGCTGCTGTTTGAAAGCGATAACCTGTTGCCAATTCATATAGTTGCACACCACGGTGGGCATAATGCTCGGTTAACTGGGCTAGCGCTAGCGTTATTTCTGCGCGCGTAGGTTGCACTTCCTCATCAAACAGGCCCTGCAGCTGCTCAATTGTTAGCGCCTTACCCGCAGCGAATAAAGCGGCTTCGATAATGCTTATTAAACCTGCTGAGCTGTCATGGCTCATGGCAAAGCGACCTCTTTTCTTTATTCTTCATCCAGTATTTTACTGCGCACATGCAAAGGTGCAGCAAATTCACTTTGCACAATTTCAACCAATTCGCTTTTTACTAATTCCATTAACGCTAAAAACGTTACTACTACGCCAGCGCGCCCTTCTGCTAGGGTAAATAAGGCCACAAAAGGCACAAACCCCTGCCCTTGTAGTTGCTCTAATACAAGCCCCATACGTTCACGGGTAGAAAGGGGTTCTCGGGTTATTTGGTGGCTTTCAAACATATCTGCACGCCGTAGCAAGCCGCGGAACGCATCCAACAATTCCTCTAAGCTTGCCTCAGCCACACGCGCAGCCACTTCCTCTTTGGCCACAAAAATCTGCGCCACTTGTGTATCACGCTCATTGCGATGCAAAGTATCGATGTCTGCTGCTGCTTGTTTAAAGCGTTCGTATTCTTGCAAACGCCGAATTAGCTCAGCACGTGGATCAATATCCTCTTCGGCATCCTCTGGGGTGGGCCGCGGTAGCAACGTTCGCGATTTAATTTCGCCAAGCCATGCTGCCATCACCAAATACTCTGCTGCCAATTCAAAGTTGGCCGATTTCATTAGCTCAACATACTCCATATATTGAGCGGTTATATCGGCAATAGAAATGGACAATATATCAAGATTTTGGCGCCGAATAAGGTATAACAACAAATCAAGAGGCCCCTCAAATGCCTCGAGAATAATCTCCAAGGCATCTGGGGGTATGTAAAGGTCTTCAGGCAGCTCGGCAATCACCTCGCCATATAACAAACCTAGCGCTACCGGTTCTGCGCCTGCCTGCACCTTGTTAGCATCTAGATTTGCCATGGCACAACTGCCTTTTGTGCATTAGCGATAAGAAAGCCCCATGGCCGCACGCACTTCTTTTAAAGTTGCTCGTGCGCGCTCACGCGCCACATCATTCCCTTCGGCTACAATGCTGCGCACCATATCCGGGTTACGCTCAAGCTCTTCGGCACGTTCACGAATGGGGGCTAGCTCTTCCTGCACAGAAGCGATTAAGGGCATTTTGCAATCAAGGCAACCAATACTGCCGCTTGTACACCCCTCATACACCCACTTCTTCGTCTCTTCATTCGAGTAGATTTTGTGTAAATCCCACACAGGGCACTTTTCTGGAGTACCCGGATCGTTACGGCGCACACGTGCCGGGTCTGTGGGCATACTGCGAATTTTCTTTTCCACTTCCACAGGTTCTTCACGAATGCTGATGTAGTTTTTATAAGATTTGGACATTTTACGGCCATCAAGCCCTGGCATGCGTGATGCTGGGGTAAGCAATGCTTGAGGCTCAGGCAAAATCACTTTACCGCCACCTTCAAGATCGCCCAACAGGCGCTCTCTATCGCCAAGAGTGATGTTTTGCTGGTCCATAACTAAAGCTTTCGCAGTATCAAGCGCCTCTTGCTCACCTTGTTCTTGGTATTTGCGGCGTAAATCGCGGTACACACGGCTCGCCTTTTTACCCATTTTCTTAATGGCGGCTTCAACAGCTTCTTCAAAGCCTGGCTCACGGCCGTAGAGGTGGTTAAAGCGGCGTGCTACTTCACGGGTAATTTCCACGTGTGCTACTTGGTCGGCACCTACTGGCACCAAGCCAGCGCGATAAATTAAAATGTCTGCAGCTTGCAACAAGGGATATCCCAAGAAACCATAGGTAGCTAGATCTTTTTCTTTTAAATTCGCTTGTTGGTCCTTGTAAGTAGGCACCCGTTCTAACCAACCTAGTGGCGTCATCATAGAAAGCAACAGGTGAAGCTCTGCGTGCTCTGGCACTTGTGATTGCACAAAGATAGTTGCCGCAGATGGGCTGATGCCTGCTGCAAGCCAATCTATCACCATGTCCCACACATTATTTTCAATCAACTCAGGCTGTTCATATTCGGTGGTTAATGCATGCCAATCAGCAACAAAAAATTGGCATTCGTACTCGTGCTGTAAACGCACCCAGTTTTTTAGCACACCGTGATAATGGCCTAAGTGTAAACGCCCCGTGGGGCGCATTCCTGATACAACGCGTTGAGATGATGCCGTAGAGCTCAAAATAGACTCCAGTTAGTAGTGAAAAACGAAACGGTAAGTATAGCGCTTGGCATTTAAATTACACCATTAAAGCTGTGCCGTGTGCACCTTAGTGAATATCTTCAAGTGGCCCCGCACCTTGGCGGACCACAATTGGCCCCTCACCTTCAGCCAGTGAGATTACGGTGGTTTCTTCTAAACCACCAAAACCACCATCAATGATTACATCAACCAAGCCATCAAGGTAAGTTTTTATATCAATGGGGTCGGACAATGGGTATTCATCATTAGGCAACAACAAGGTTGATGTCATGATAGGTTCGCCATGCTCTGCTAGCAGCTGTTGGCAAATGTTGTTATCAGGAACACGAATACCTATTGTGCGCTTCTTTGGGTGCATTAAGCGCCGTGGCACTTCAGAAGTGCCGCGTAAAATCCAAGTATAAGCACCTGGGGTTTTTGCTTTTAGCAGCCGGTAATCTGTGTTGCCCACTTTGGCGTAGGTGGATAGCACCGACAAATCTTCGCACAGCAAGGTAAATTCATGCTTTTTATCTAACTGGCGAATGCGGATAAGGCGATCGAGTGCACTCTTTTCCCCCACTCCACAGCCAATAGCATAAGTGGTATCCGTAGGGTAAACCACCAAGCCACCCGCGCGGATCGTATCCACAGCTTCGCGAATTAAACGCGGCTGCGGAGTTTCTGGGTGAATATGCAAAACTTTAGTCACAAAACACTCCTTGTGTGCTTATTGTTGCAACAAAGCCCTAATAAATGGCGTGCCTTCTTTAAGCTTGGGCAAACGCCCTAAGGTTAACCAAGTTTGCTGCGGATGATGGAAATCTGTGCCCCCGGAGGCATATAAAGGAAATTCTTCTAAGCAATCATACATCAACTGCTCTTGTGCCTGCGAAAGCCGTGGCAATGCCACTTCTATGCCTTTGCCACCCAAGGTGCAAAACTCTGCTAGCAAACGGCGCAGTTTCATGCGGGTTAGCCGGTAACGCGTTGGGTGTGCTAATACTGCTTCACCACCGCTGCCGCGAATAACCTTAATGGCTTCACCTAAATTCACCCAGGGGGTTTTTACAAAGGCCGAACGGCCTGGTTTTAAAAAACGATTAAATGCATGTTCCTGGTCTCGTGCTGCATTGGTGGCCACTAGCCATTCGGCAAAAAATGGCCGCCCAGGGGCATCAGTGCCCGCTAAAGCACAAGCCTGCTCGTATGCATCTGTTGTACCACAGGCTTTATTCAGCCGTTCACCCATGGTTTTTGCCCGGGCTTTACGCGCTGCCTGCTGCTGTGCAATGAGCTCAGCAAAGCGCGGTTGTTGCACGTTCATTCCCAGGCCCACCAAGTGGAATTCGCTATTAGCCCAGCCCACAGACAATTCAACCCCTGAAATAAACTCCATACCAAGCGCCTTAGCTGCGGCTTCTGCTTCGGCCAACCCCGCCACGGTATCGTGGTCGGTAAGGGCAAAACTGTTTACCCCTGCCGCGGCAGCACGATGAACTAATTCAGTGGGCGTTAACGCACCATCGGAGGCAGTGCTATGGCAATGATAATCGTAAACAAAGTCGCTCATAAACATTCCTTTCATTTGCTTACAGGGTACTCCTTACTCTGAAAACACGCCAATTGCACCAGCAAAACCTCGGCCCCGTGCTTGCACACAAGCAACGAATGGTATTTAGTACGGGCTCATAAAAGTGAATGAGAAGCAACATGATCAAGCGTTTATTAGATTACTTACCCGCCGTGGTTTTTGTGGTGCTCTATTTTGGCAGTGGCAAGGATATTTATTTAGCCACATGGGGCATCCTGTTAGCGAGCGTAGTACAAATTGCCACTACTGTTTTGCTCTGGCGAAAAATTGAAAAACTACACCTTGTTATTTTCGCCATCACCCTTGTATTTGGCGTGCTTACCCTTGCCTTAAGAAATGAAAAATTCATCATGTGGCGCCCCACTATTATTTATGGCGTGCTCGCTAGCGTACTTTTTGTAGGAGAATTTATGCGGCGTTCTTTTTTACAAAGAATGATAGAGACGCTAAGCGAGAAAAGCCTAAACTATGTGCCGCCCTACACTCGTAGTAATTGGCGGGTGCTCGGCATCATTTGCATAGGCTATTTTATTTTCCTAGCCACACTCAACATAGTTGTTGCTTATCAGTTTTCTGAAGCAACTTGGGTAAACATCAAGTTCTTCGGCTTTACAGGCCTTAACTTAGTATTTTATCCCATCTTCATTACAGTGGCCTATCGCATGTTGCCACCCGAGGCCCGTGCCGAATTAATTAAACGGTTGAACGAACACACACCTAACCAACAATAAATTAAGGAAATCCACATGTATTACGCCATTATGGCCACCGACACACCAAACACACTGGCGGCTCGTATGTCGGCGCGGCCAGCGCACCTCGAGCGATTGCACCTACTGCAACAACAAGGGCGTTTATTTGTGGCAGGCCCTCACCCCGCCCTTGATACCAATGAGCCTGGTGAGGCTGGTTTTACGGGCTCACTTGTGATTGCTGAATTTGACAGCCTAGAAGCTGCGGAACAATGGGCTAAAGACGACCCTTATGTGGCGGCAGGTGTTTATGCCGATGTTATCGTTAAACCCTACATTCTTGCTTTATCGTAATAATTGGCTTGTACGCTAGGGAGTTATTGGCATGCGCCGTTTTTTGATTTTATTTTTTGCTATTAGTTTTTTCCCGCCTTCTTTTGCAGCCGCTGCCACCGGCTGGATTAATGACAGTTTTTACGTACCCATGCGTGCCCAAGCAGGCAGTGGCTATCGTATAGTGCACCGTGGCGTTAAAAGCGGCACACCAGTTGAAATTTTACAGTGGCAATCAGGGGCCGATTGGGTACAGATCCGCGCAGATGGCGCTACCGGCTGGGTTGAAGCCCAGTACATGAGCCGCACTGCCCCTGCTGCAACCCAGCTTAAACAGGCGCAGGAAAAAGAACAATCAGCCTCTGGCAAGCTAACTAGCATTGAACAGCAACTGCAAGAGGTTGCTGCTGAACGGGATAGCCTACAGCAGCAGCTTGCCGAGCTAGAAAAACATTTGCAAAGTAAAAGCAGCGAGCTTGACGAACTGCAGAACATTTCTGCAGAACCAATCCGCATTGCTAGTGAAAACAAAAAGCTCAATACCGAGCTAAGCCTCATGCGCACAAACCTGCAAGAGGTACAAGCAGAAAACTCTTTACTTAAGCACGACAAAACCTTCCAGAGCTGGTTGTTGGCACTGGCTACTGTGTTTGCTGGCATGGTAGTAGGCTGGTTTTTTAAATCACGTTCTGGCCGGCGCACAAGCAGCTGGGTATAACCCCGGCACGCTTAATACTTTCCGTACAACGTTTCCACTCGCAACACCACCCCCCAAGTGGTGTTGTAACGTTGCTCACGCTCCCATAGCAAATATGGCTCCACCTCGTAAAAAAACCATGGCCGCCAGGTGTTGCGACGATACCTTACCCCTGCACGGTATGCCTCAACCCGGTGATTAGGCTTGGTGTAGCCTTCTACACTGGCAATATAACGAATTGCCACGCGCCTATTTATTTGCGCCGCCACAGAAAAACTCTGCTCCCAGTTTTCACTGCGGCCTTCACGATGCAGCTCTTTGCTGTGCTCTATGCGGCTGGTGGCGCGAAACAAACGCACAGGGCCAATAGGCCTATCGAAATCCACTAGGGCTTCAGTGCCCCACCCTTTGCGATCACGCCACTCTAGCTCTTCTGTAAAACGCCATAACCAACGTTCGTTTAATTCACCCTCTTTGCGTAAACGGAATTTTGTACGTGCTTTCAAGCCACCATGAAAACCGGCCCGCACCCTAAGCTCCCAGCCATTACTACGTTGGCGCGCCCATTGTAGCGCCGCTCCAACAGAATTAGATTCTGAACGCCTACCTGTGGTTTCTGGGCGGCCTTGCAAACCCGCATTACTATCTTCGAAATCACGTTCACTGCCAATCACAAGGCTTAAGCGTTTTTCCAAATAAGGCAGCCTTACTTGTGCCTTAAAGCGAATATCATTGTCTTCTTCACCATCGTCTTGAATAAGCTGGCTACCCACAATACGGATGGTGGTGCCTGCGTCTTGATCATATTCGAGCGGATCACCAAAAGCGTTGTCGAGCCATTGAGAGGGTGCGCAAAGCCCCTTAGAAAAACGGTAGTGCAACATATCTACTGTTTTTAAATCACCCACATCATATTGATAACTAAGGCACGATTCGGGCACTTCATAACGGCGTTTTTCCACCCCACCTTTACTTACAACAATTTCGTTGTTTTCTTCGTCATGCTCCCAGTTTTCTGGGTCAAACAAATAGTCATCTGGGTAGGCCGACACTTCTTCTTTAAAGATCCGTTTAGGCGCCTTGCGCTGCACACCCACTTCTTCTATGGCTGGCGCGTCATTGGCAACAGCATAAGAACAAGCCGCCAAACAAAGTGGCGCATAGCGCAAAACATTACGCTTACCCACTGCGCCTTTCTGCATTTTACTAATGCACCACGCCATTGCTGAATAAAGCCTCTTGTTCTTCCTGTGTTAACCCTAGTTCTTGCAACACCTCTATGCTGTGCTGCCCCACAGGCACACCAACATGTTTATAACCTGGTGGTGTGGCTGAAAACTTAAATGGCGAAGCCACTTGCCGTTGGGTGCCCCCAGCATCATCTGCCACTTCTACCACCATACCGCGAGCTTGCAACTGAGGGTGTTCAGCGGCCTCAGCGACTGTTAACACGGGCTCAACACAGGCGTCTATTTCAGCGAATACGGCGCGCCAATGCGCCATGGGTTGCGCTGCAATTGCCGTGCTAATTTTGCTTTTCATCTGAGCCACAATGGCAGGGGCTGTGGTGGCGCCATGGTGTGCTAACTCGGGCGCACCAATGGCTGCGCAAAAGCGTTGTAAGAATTGTGGCTCTAACCCCGCCACTGAGAGCCAACCACCGTCTTGGGTTTTGTAATAATCATAAAAACTGCCTCCGTTCAGCATAGTGCTTTCAGGAGCTGGGTTTTCATTGGCCACCAAGGCATCAGCCGCGGCTAAACCATGCAAACCAAAAGCTGCATCGGTCATCGAAATATCAATCATTTGCCCCTCCCCTGTTTGCTGCCGATGGATTACTGCTGCCAAAATGGCCATCACAGCATGAAAAGAGCCGCCAGCGATATCCGCCACTTGCAACCCCATTGGCGCAGGGCCCGTGCTAGCACGCCCATTGTATGAGCCCACTCCTGCAAGGGCCAAATAGTTAAGATCATGCCCTGCACGATCCTTATACGGCCCATCTTGCCCATAACCTGTAATGGCGCAGTAAATTAAGCGCGGATTATGTTTCTTTAATTCCTCATAGCCCACGCCCAAGCGCGCCATTACTCCTGGGCGAAACTGTTCTACCACAATGTCGTAATCTTTAACCAAAGCAAAAATCAGCTCTTTAGCTCCCTCTTTTTTTAAATCAATACCTAAGGAACGCTTAGAGCGATTAAGATATCCGTGCACGGCTGACTGCCCTTGCGCAAAAGGTGGCATCATACGGATCATATCTGGCCGTGTGGGTGATTCCACACGCAACACTTCTGCACCTAAATCAGCCAACACTAAGGTGCCAAAAGGCCCAGGTAATAAGGTGCTAAAATCA
>Ga0079226_10003939_pt1 | contig 11358 bp, 11 predicted proteins | sample Poulit2014_FD_76345 | JGI IMG/M metagenome (GOLD analysis project Ga0079226, IMG submission 76345) | Agricultural soil microbial communities from Georgia to study Nitrogen management - Poultry litter 2014 | ecosystem: Environmental > Terrestrial > Soil > Agricultural land | place: USA: Georgia...
ACATCCGGCTTGTACGCCAGCCCGATGACCAGCACCTTGCTGCCGTTCATCGCCTTCTTGTGAGCATTCAGCGCCTTCAGTGTCTGATTAATCACATACCGAGGCATCGCCGTATTAATTTCACCCGCCAGTTCAATAAAACGCGTATTCTGGTCATATTCCCGCGCCTTCCAGGTCAGATAAAAAGGATCTATCGGGATACAGTGTCCCCCGAGGCCCGGTCCCGGGACGAACTTCATAAAACCGAACGGCTTCGTATCGGCCGCATTCAAGACCTCGTGCACATCAATACCCATCTGTTGAAATACTACCTTCAGTTCATTAACTAACGCAATATTCACCGCCCTGAACACATTTTCGGTAATCTTTACCGCCTCTGCCGTCTTGGTATCCGACACCGGCACTGTCTGGGCGATAGCTGTATCATATAAGGCGCAGGCCAGCTTGATCGCCTCTTCCCCGTGTCCCCCTACTACCTTGGGGATCTTTGCCGTATTGAAATCCGCATTGCCCGGGTCTTCCCGCTCGGGACTGTAAGCCACATAGAAATCCTCCCCGGCAGTCAAGCCCGATTTCGATTCCAGGATCGGGATAATCAGATCTTCCGTGGTTCCCGGATAGGTGGTCGACTCCAACACTACCAACTGGCCTTCCCGCAGGTTCTCTCCCACCGTGGAGCAGGTGCGCTCCACATACTGCATATCGGGCTCACGGTGCTCATTCAGGGGCGTAGGCACGCACAGCAAGATGGCATCTGCTTCCGTAAGCCGGTCAAAATCATTCGTGGCATCACAGCGGTCGCTCCCGGCCAGCTCTTGCATCATCTCTTTGCCCAGGTGTTTGATATAGGGACGCCCCTTCCGGATACAGTCAATCTTCTCCTGATCGATATCAAAACCCAACACCGGCATGTCAACCTGGTGAAACGTCCACATCAGCGGAAGCCCCACATATCCCAGTCCTACAATTCCGATGGTGTAATGTTTGTTCTCTATTTTTTGAAGCAGTTCCTGAAGCATTTTAAATAATTATTCGTTGTTTGTTACCGGATATTTTTACTGAATATTTTTTACTGGTTCTACAGCCCTGTTTATTACTTGGTATCGGCGGATTTGTTTCGACAGACGCTGAATATAAGAAATTGGAGGTGGATAAACATGGTGTGATTGGGTATAGAGGGGAACGTTTTCTATGATAGATGTGGCAGCTATTAACCCCAGTAAAGGAGATATTTTGTTCCATTTTTACTATATTGTCATTATTATTAATAATTGCTTCATTATGAATGATATTGAAATTTATAAAAAACTAAAACGCTTGTCGCCACCTTTAAAAAAGGAAGCTGATGATTTTATTGAGTTTCTCTTATCTAAAAAAGAAAGAGATGACTCCAGACCAAAAAGACCGCTGGGATTAGCTAAAGGTTTAATTGAAATGAACGATGATTTTGATGACCCTCTGGATGATTTTAAAGAATATGATGTCAAGTTAATTTGGTGATTGATAGAACATAATGTGCAGAGTACACGATTTATATTACTTTCTCCACTATCCCCATTTATCCTCTATTTGATTTGAATGTTGTTCTACCAATTTTCGAATCTTGTTTAGTTCTGCAAAATTATAACCGGTAGAGCAAGCAAGAGAAGCCGGATTTTACTGTGCCTGCTGCGAACGGAAGGATAAAAAACCAAACTCACTCAAACAGCAATTTTGTCCTTTTCTTCTCTCTCTTTCCCAGACAAGTCGAATACTTTAGACTTCGGTTTATCCTCAGTATGGTTACCAATGGGTCGATACTTCCTTGGTTGAATTATAGGTAGCAAGCTTAATACGATTAGCGAATGCTACTCCTGATACTCATAGCTATATTCTTTTTTCTCTGGTTGTTCTTCAGAATTTAAATCATTAAAGACCAGAAGGAATTCTTTACACTTTATGTCGCTTTTTAAGCACATGTATTTAATCATCTCCTTTTTATCATTCGATAAATTTCGGATACAGATCAACAGTACGTCCACATCATATTCTCTACAAATAGTCTTCAATTGATGATAACTGCCTAACACCTTCAAACCCTGTATCTTACCATTTTGCTTATAAGGAGAATCGTCAATAAAACCGATAGGATCCAAATGCAGAATAGGGTTCTGGCGTATCTCACTCAATGCGAGCCATCCCGCATCTCCGGCTCCGTACAACAATACATTCTTTCCGCCATTGGTTGGAATAGCAAACAATCTTCGCAAACCCTTGAAAGCAAATCGCGAGGAAGCCAATAAAAACATAAAGAGGAACCAATCGATCGCAAAGATACTGGCAGAAATATATCCGCCCATATATCCCCAGGCAAAAGCGCCGGCCAGTAATGAACCTAAAAAGCTTGCTACAAAAAGTCGCATGAGGTCTGCAACACCGGCGTGTCGCCAAACACTTTTATAGAGCCCCATCCCGGCCAGTATCACCACTTTTATGACGATAATGCCAGGCAATACTTCTATAACAGCTTCTTCAACAGTCAGAGACCATCCCTCGAAACGAATAAAATGAGCTAAGGTAAATGAAACAATAATTAACGTAATATCAACAATGATAGTGCCAAGCTGAATTTTACTTTTTAAATAGCTCGGGATACTCTCGACCATAGATTCGATCGGACTTAACTCCTCATCTTCATACACATCCAGACGAGAAAGATATACTCCCAAAAAGACCAATCCCAAAATTCCTATAGTAAACAAAATATAAAACAGGGTAATTTGCCCCGGATAGAAAAGCAGTACAATGGCGCCAAAAAAAGAAGCAATACAATACAGCGTGTTCACTGCTGCTCGCTCCGAAAGGCCAGAAAACACCAACCGGTGTGATGTATGATCACTGCCCCCTTGTGAAGGCAACCTCCCTTTAAATACACGCACAAAGGTAACAAGGGTAGTATCAAAAATAGGAAGGATCAATACTGTTATCAGGACAGGCAAAATACTGGCAGGCTGAACCCCTGTCAGAGCTGGTTCAAGCATTAATGGTAACGCCGCTAACATATACCCTATAAAAAGGCTTCCGCAATCACCCATGAAAATATTAGCGGGATTATAGTTAAAGACCAGAAATCCCCCCGCAGCGCCAGCAAGGATAAACGCTATTATAGAAACAGAAGACATACCCAACTTAAGCGCCAATCCGCCAAATACAAGTGAGGCAATCACGGCCATTCCGGCAGCCAGCCCGTCCATATTATCCAGCAGATTAAACGCATTTGTAATCCCAACAATCCATAGGTATGTAAATGGAATTGCGACCCAAAATGGCCAGGAAGAGCTGAGCAGAAATCCATTTCCGATCAATATAGAAGCAGCTAAAAACTGTATCAGAAACTTCGTGATAGGCTTCATCTCCATCCGATCGTCCCAAAAACCGGTTACAAACATCATAGACGCCCCGACAGCCACCATTAGATACTCCAATGGCTGGAACAACAGCAGCGTTAGCATAAATGAGACAAATACAGCTATGCCGCCCATTAAAGCTACATATCGGGTATTCCATCGCTCTTCGCGCGGGACAGATATCCACTTTAACTTAACAGCTGCTTTTCGAACCAAATAGGTACCTAAAAGTGCCCCAAAAAGCGATAGTACAAATGGTAGCAATAACTCATATAGTAAAATAATATTCACCATCCCTTTATAGTTGGTCTGGTATTCAGACGCCAAATATAAGACATTAAAAGTACATAATCTATATATCGACGTTGACAATTAACAATCATTGATCAAAATCAAAAAATTCTTATTTAAGACAATATGAGCTGTCTTTATTATTTTCTTAATCAAATATTGGTTTCTTTATAAGATTTAATTCAATAGAGAGAGTAATTGTTCCGTTCCGGGATAAATTAATACCAGATAGCATGGTGAGAAGGTTAAGGCTACAAATTCAAGGTTGATGAGGCCGGCAGGCTCACCATGTTCCAATCCACTTGTAACTTAAGCCGCATATTGCAATACTTCTATTTCAGCATTATTAGCAACTGCCCGCTCAGCACGTTTCATGACTTCTTTCGTCACATCTTCCGAAAGTGAGTACTCTCCACAGTTCTCACAAACCGAAGCTGGAACATTTTTAATAATAATTACACTTTGATCTCTGTGTAGTGTAACGGTGACCTTACCACTGCCCATCTGGCCAATCTTGCAAATAGTACAAATCATTTTTCTACGCTTTTATTTACGATTTCTAAAACCTTCTTCCCAGATATCTAAAGAAGGAATATAAGCCGTTATTATATGTACCTTTGATCGAGTTTTTTCCTCAGCTACTACAATGTGTAACGGCCTCTCGTTAATATAATGAAGAATTAGATAACTTGGATAGGGTTTATCATCCGGATAAGTTTTTATGATTTCGCCTTCTTTCACACCATCCCTTATTTCATCCGGCGTTATCTTTCTTGAGAACATTTGCTGAATAGCGTGACCAGTAAATTCTATTGTCTCAAACTTCATATATTTTTTATCAAGATTGCAATACGAAAATGGTAACAAAATAGCTTTATTTCACTTTCAGTCTGTCAAAGACCGTCCGCTCTCCCAAAAGCCATAATCGCACTTACAATCCGCTTCGCGGTCTTGCCATCCCAGTATAGTGGTTTGGGAAGTTCCTGGGTATCGGTCACCCCGTTTTGAAGGTGTTTCTTAATATGTTTGAGGATGTTTTCTTTATCCGTACCCACCAGGGTATTCGTCCCTTCCGTAATAGTAATAGGACGCTCGGTATTTTCCCGCGCCGTCAGGCAGGGAACCCCCAAAGCAGTAGTTTCCTCCTGGATGCCACCGGAATCGGTCAGCACCAGCCTGGCGTTGTGCATCAGGCTGACATTATCCAAATATCCGACTGGCTCCAGCAGATGCAAGTTTTCAATATCCTTTAAGCGCTCCCAGAGTCCGAATTGTTCGGCCCGGCTCTTTGAGCGCGGGTGCACCGGCCAGACCAGCGGCAGATCGCCAGAGGTATGATTTAAAATTTCAACAAAGCTGCTGAGCGTACTTTCCTGGTCTACATTCGAGGGGCGATGGAGAGTTACCAATGCATATCCTTTCCTCGCAATTCCTAAGTCTGATAGTATCATGGATTCACCGGATCGCTTGCGCATAGTAAAAAGCGTATCGATCATGATATTCCCCACAAAACGGATCTTCTCCTCGGGAATTCCTTCTTTGATCAAATTCATATTACCATCAATAGAGGGCGTCAGCAGCAAGTCGGCAATGCTGTCGGTAAGCACGCGATTGATCTCTTCGGGCATATTTCGATCGTAGCTACGCAAACCCGCTTCGACATGCGCAACCCTGACTCCCATCTTTTTGGAGACAATTGTACACGCCATCGTGGGATTAACATCCCCGACGACCACCACCCAGTCGGGCCGCTCTTTTTCCAGAACCCTCTCGAATTCGACCATCACCTTAGCCGTCTGTTCGGCATGCGTGCCACTGCCCACGCCGAGGTGATGGTCAGGTTCAGGAATCCCAAGCTCGTCAAAGAAGATTTTCGACATTTCATAGTCGTAATGCTGACCCGTATGCAACAGCTGCGCTTCTATGCTCTCATGATGTTTGTATTCTTCCAGCAAAGGAGCCACTTTCATAAAGTTCGGGCGTGCACTGGCAACGTTGATGATTTTCATTGGTTAAACTTAAACCTTAATACTAATTTTAATTAAATTTTTTAACATGTACCGACGAGACAGGCTGGTTTCCCCATTACTCCTAAGCCTTTCTGTACTAAAATGATCAGATTAACCAAGGCAATATAATCAATTCAATAAGCCCTTAATTGAAAGATCTTCATCCAAATCTTCCCAGTGAATACCAATACCATTTCCAATAAAAGACCAGTTGTCTAACTCCCGCGGTGTAGCATCTCGCAGTTTTGGAAACCACTCAAGGGGCACAGCTATTTCTCTCCCATCTTCTATTCGGACCAATAGTTTTTTATCCTCAAACCAAACTTCAACTGCTTTCGGAGGTTTATGTTTTATTAAAGTGCTCATTCCATTTTTCCTCTATTTGATTTGAATGTTGTTCCACCAATTTTCGAATCTTGTTTAGCTCTGCAGAATTATATCCGGTAGTGTAAGCAAGAGAAGCAGGATTTATCCAAAATTTACAGTAACCATCGCCACTTTCCACATGAATATGAACTGGTTCATTTCCTTCATTGCTGAAGAAAAAGAAGCGGTAACCATCAATACGCAAAGCAGTTGGCATTATCTAAACAGGTGTCTTTCAAATATAAATACTACTTCTCATTTAGTATAAGTAATTTTGACTTCATTTATATCCCGAAAGCTGAAAAACCTATGCTACCAGGCTCTCCTTCCGGAAATAGGTGATTACATTATTTAGAATGTCTTCTGTAGTGTACTTGGGTTCGTAGCCAATAGCCTCTCGTATCTTAGTCAGATCAGGTGTACGGCGCTTCATATCCTCAAAGCCCTTGCCATAGACTTCGTCATACGGAATGTGATTTATATTGGATTCACTATTGGTCAATTCCTTCACTTTGGAAGCCAATTCGTTCATCGAAATTTCTTCTTCGCCGCCAATATTAAATACTTCACCTTCTGCTTCGGGCGTGTTCATAAGCTCAACGATAGCCTTAACTGCATCCTTCACATAGGTAAAACAGCGCGTCTGTTCCCCGTCGCCATGAACCGGAATAGTTTCGTTCAATAAAGCCTTCTGCACAAAATTGGGAATGACCATGCCATACGTCCCGGTCTGGCGGGGTCCCACAGTATTAAAGAAACGCGCTACCACAACAGACAGCTTCTTTTCGTCGTAATAAGCCAGCGATAAAAACTCATCCATCGCCTTAGAGCAGGCATAGGCCCATCGCCGCTTGTGAGTAGGCCCCAACATCCAGTCACCACCTTCGCTCAGCTTGTTAATTCCCTTATTACCTTCCATCAGCTTTCCATAAACTTCTGAAGTAGAAGCGATCAACACCTTTTTATCATGATAGCTGGCCAGCTTTAATACATTTTCAGTGCCCTGCACATTCGTTATGATCGTCTCTACAGGATTTTCCATAATGAGCTTAACCCCAACGGCTGCAGCCAGATGAAAAATCTGATCGCATTCCTCTACCAGCTGATCAAGTGTATGGTAGTCCATCACGCTGGCTACCTTAATCGTATAGTTCAGGTTATCGCGCAAATGGTTAATATTTGACAGCTTGCCCGTGGAAAGATTATCGATGGTGGTTACCTGATGGCCTTCTTTCAGCAAATGGTCAGACAAATGACTACCAATAAAACCGGCCCCTCCTGTTATGAGATATTTCATACTTACTTTATTATGTATTGATTAGAAACTTATTTTTTTAAAAGAATTGAGCATATGTTGAGCCTGTATGTCTCGAGAGTAATTATTTTTTACAAAAGTCCTGCCATTTTTAGCCATAATTCCAGCTTCTTCTGCATGCTCTTTCAGCCAAATTATAGCATCAACCAGCTGCCGCTCATTTTCAGCTTCATAATAAACTCCTGCCTCAGCCTTTTCAAGTATAGATTTAGATTCGCCGTTGACCGAAAGAAGAATTGGCTTGGCAGCTGCCATACTATCAAATAGTTTTGAAGGAATAAATTGAGAATAAATCGGATCGTCAGCCAGGGGTACCAGAAGAACATCTGAAGCGTTCATATATTCAATTGCCTTATTCAACGCAACACGATCAATAAAAGTTATATTTATTACACTTTTTTCTTTAGACTCAAGTTTTAGTTCATCCTTTTTGGGCCCATCTCCAACGATCAGGAATGAAATATTATTCAGACCCTTTTCTTGAATCAAGCTTGCAGCATTTATAATATGGTCCAATCCCTGAGCTAAACCAATATTGCCAATGTAAGAAACAAGAAAACTGTTTTGAAGACCTAATTTATGCCTTAAGGTCTGCTTAGCTTCATCAAGATAAAAGAGTACTGGATCCGTACCATTGGTAACAATATCAATTTTATTTTCGGATATGCCTTTTTGGCTGATCGACTTTTTGAAAGATTTTGTTACAACTGTAATTAGATCGGCTTTATTGTATAGAAAATTTTCAATCTTTTCGGCAATAGTAATCGCTATTTTATTATTTAGCTCTCCCATCTTAACAGCGACTTCCGGCCATAAATCCCTGACATCAAATACAAATCTGGCTTTTTTAAATAAAGCGACAATCCAGCCTGAGATACCTACAAACAAGGGAGGTGAGCTGGCACAGACAATATCAAACTTCCCTTTTACCCGTAAAGCTGCCACAATAGCCGAGAGCATAAATGTTACATAAAACAATATCCGCCCTAAAAAGCTCTTTTCAGGGCGGGCATAGACCCAGGAATACGTTACCGGTATGCCCTTATATAGCTGATCTATAAAAAGACCATTCTCGAACCCTTCAAAAAAAACTCCTTCGGGATGATTTGATTTTTCTGCTATCACTCGGACGTCGTGACCCTCCTCCTGGAATTTCTTAGCCAGGGAATATACCCGATTGGATGTTGCGCCGGTTTCAGGAAAAAAATACTGAGAAATGAGTAAAATTCGCAATTATAAGGTAATTCAGATTTTAATATGTCTCCAGGTGCCCTGCTAAGTCTTTTAATGTCCGCCGCATTTTATGAAAAATCCAAGCTCTTTAAAAAAGGTCCGTCTAAGCATTTCTTTAATCCATATCATTCTCAAGAAAAATAGAAGCATATTACCTACTTGAAAAATTTATTTTACTTTCCTTTTCATATTGGCTGTACAAAAACATTATCGACCCAAGTTCTCATAGTTTGAGAAAGTACAAATAATTATCATTATTTCAATTATAATTATTTGTACCTAATTCGGCCAATTACTCATGCATAGAAATAGTTTTTTCATAGGAATTAATCATTATATCGAGGCTCTTATCCCATGTATAGTTTTTAATAACATGCTCTCTACCCGCACGGCCCATGCGATCTCTCAGTGCTTTATCATTTATTAACTTCTCCAAAGCCTTAGCTGCTTGATCTACACTATCTTTAGGAACTACCAGCCCGGTTTTACCTTCTACTGTAACCTCTTTGGGACCGTCGGCATCTGTAACTACGACGGGCAATCCGCATGCGCTTGCTTCGAGTATAGCAACGCCAAAACTCTCGCTGTCATCACGACTCAATGCCGCATATATGTCAAAAGTATTTAATATGGCAGGTACTTTTTCATGATTAATAAATCCCGTAAATGTAACTACCTCATCAATGCCAATTTTTTTTGCTAAATTTTCAAGTTTTTCCTTGTCCGGTCCTTGTCCGGCAATAACCAATTCCAGCTTTCGTGATAATTGCGGAGAATGACCTGCCAAAGAAACTTTAAGCTTTTTAAAAGCTTTTATTAAGACATCGATCCCATATTTCGGAAATAATTTTTTTACCGTTCCTATTACGATCTTGTTTTGATTCTCTTTTTTCTTGGAGTTTTCGGGTTTGAAAAGAGATTCATCAATACCAAATGGTGTTATAAATACATGTTCATGCTTATATACTTTTGCTGTTTCTACTGCCATTGCATTACTTGTAGAAGCAATAGCAGTGGCCCTGTTTAGATTATCATATACAATCTTATGATGAATAAATGAATAGTCGGGATAATCATATACATCAGCTCCCCAAACTGATAATAGGTATGGTTTAAAACCTGATAATCTTCCAATCAATCCATAGCCAAATGCAAAATGTGCATTGAGTATGTCAGGCTTTGTTTTTTTTAAAATTTTCTTCAAAGAAAAAACTGAAAGAAAATAACCATGTGGAGCATTTACTGGCAATCGATGAAAATATACCCGTTCATCTAAAGTATGCTCAAGAGGATGTGTACTGATCAAATGGACGTCTAATCCTCTGGCAACCAATCCATTGGCCCAGCGTGTGGAGTGTGTATCACTTGCCGCCGTAAGTAGCGCAACCTTCATATTTTTGTTCGTGATTATTAAATTTCTTAAATGAAGAGAGCTACTGGTAATAACAACTCTCCATTTCTGGGTAAACCAATGGCTTTATTTGCTAATCAAGCAATCGGTTTTTTAAATGATCTATTTTCCCAATATGCCATGTTTATAAATATAAATATTAGTGGCAAAATAGTAGTGTGAAGGAAGAAATATGCTGGAAATGCGACTAAGAGACCTACCGTTGTCAAAAAGAATAGGATAGTATTACTTTCATATTCACATTTTTCCTTTTTCGCCAAAAAATAAACCAAATATATTACAACCCCAACAAGAAGTATTATTGTTATAATTGGACCATAAATAAAAAAGAGCATCAAATACTCATTATCAAAGACGCTGGTCTTAAAAAATTCCTTCCCATACCCAAGAAAAAAGAAAACTGGAAATTCCAGCGCCTTATTAAATAGAGTCTCATAGGTTTCCAAACGAGTTTGAAATGAGGTTACGTCACCCAACCCTCCGAGAATATCAAACAGTCTGCTAAAAAAACTATAAAACCGGATAACTAAATACGAAGCTATTAAAATAAAAGACGATAATATTGGTATTGCTCTACGCCTTGAAGTTTGTTTTCCAAATATCAGGTAAAATAAAGGGACCGCTACAGCAATTACCGCAAACCCAATAATCGTAGTTCGAGTCTGGCTCAAAAATAGAGACAGCATTGCAATACATGAAAACAATAGTGGCGCTATCATTTTTTCCCTTTGGAACACCCGGCAGTAGAAAAAGGTAAAGCATACCAGCATTATAACACCATGCTGGCCGGGACCAGCAGATAAGCCGAACATTCGGTAATCTTCATTTGAATGCCAGGACTCTACGTAAATTGATTTTGAAATTGAAACAATGTTAGCAAAATCTATATTCGCGAAGTCTAATACAGAAACAAAACAAGCAATAGAAGTATAAAATGCAAAAACAAAGAATATGGTACTAAGTTTTAGATACTTGAAGCGGTCCCTGAATACAAGCAAAAGCACAGGAAGTGTAAGGCGAATAACCTCAGTATAATCTCTTATATTTGGATCTACAATGAAACCAAACCGAATCAACGTAAAAAAGGTGTGAAAAAATATAATACCTATGCCAATCAGGCTTAAATAGTCAAAATATAACTTCTTGGTAGAAGCTACTAATAAAGCTCCACCTCCAAGCAGCACTATATAATAAATACGGATAAAATCTGCTCTATTGGGGACAAAAAGAACTAACAATAAAAAAACGCCTATCAGCAGATTACTAACTACTCCTCTTTTGATGCGAAAATTCATTAAATTTATTTTTTGAGAATCATACTGGCTTGTTCTGCTCTTCTTTCCCAAG
>Ga0079226_10003940_pt1 | contig 11356 bp, 9 predicted proteins | sample Poulit2014_FD_76345 | JGI IMG/M metagenome (GOLD analysis project Ga0079226, IMG submission 76345) | Agricultural soil microbial communities from Georgia to study Nitrogen management - Poultry litter 2014 | ecosystem: Environmental > Terrestrial > Soil > Agricultural land | place: USA: Georgia...
AATAATAAACTGAATACCACCTAGAATAATTTTATTTAATCAAACCTTTTGTAGACGCTTTCTTCACCCCCCTTTAAAAAATACACATCGTTTGGTGGAAAACGGGCTATCCCGCTTTCCGCCTATATGTGGAACGGCGGATTAGCCGTTCGGGATGATATTATATAAATTATCCTCGACGTTGTCTTGCATCTGTCGCACGCTTAATCGCTTCACCAACGTTACGTACAGCGAGCATTAATAATAAGATGAGTAGGGCAGGTGGAATCCAAATCCACCAACGATGCTCTAGTACTTGGGGATTTCGTGCATAGCTTAGCAAGGTCCCTAAGCTCGGCGTTGATTCTGGGAACCCAAAACCTAAGAAAGATAAACCAGATTCAATACCGATGTTTGCAGCTAAATTTAACGTCATTGTAACGACGATCAATGTACTTAAGTTAGGTAACAACTGTGTAAACATAATTTTCAAATGGGAAGAGCCGAGGGTTTTTGATGCTTGTATATAGTCAAGTTCGCCTTCTTGTAACGCTCTAGATCGAATTAATCGGGCAATTCCCATCCATAAAAACGATGTCATAATTAGTGAGAAACTTACGACGGAATATTTCGGAACGATTGCAACGAACACGATAACAATCATTAAAAAAGGTAAAACCATAAAGAAGTCAACGATTCTCATTAAAATATTGTCAACCGTGCCACCGAAATATCCAGCGACAATTCCCACAGTAACTCCAATTATACCAGAAAATAACGTTACGAGGAATCCTATCGCAAGGGAGTTCTTCGCACCGATAATTAGTTGTCCGAAGACATCCCGTCCACCGTAATCGGTACCGAGCCAATGTTCGCTCGATGGTGGTTCATATATTGCAAATAGATCGACTCGAACAATTTGGTCTTGATCTAATATAATTGAAATCCCGAACACCGAGATAGTAACGAATAAGAAAAATATTAAAGAAATTAGCGCTAATTTATCGCGCACAATTTCTCGCCAAATTACTTTAAACCCTATAGGGCTTTCTGCAACTTCTTCGACTTGTTCTTTTATATCCACGAATTTCACCTCACCTTGCGTTTTCAATGTTATTTAATACGGATTCTTGGATCGATAATACTTAAAAGAATGTCCGAAATTAAAGAGCCGATTATCGTCGCTGCACCAAAAATAAGAACACACGCAGTAACGACGGAGTAGTCTCGCAAGTTAATTGAATCTAAGAAAAGTTGCCCCATACCTGGGTAACTGAAGATCGCTTCGATGAAAATCGATCCTCCGATAAGGCCTGCTAGTTCATAACCGAAAAAAGCAGCGATCGGTAACAAAGCGTTACGGAAAATATGCCGGTTATAAATACGTCGCTCTGATGCACCTTTTGCTCGAGCTGTTAAAATAAAATCTCGATGCTTTAAATCGACAATCTCATTTCGCAAATATTGGACTGTACTTACGGTTGTAATAAGAGCCATTGAAAACGCAGGTAACAATAAATAATATATTTTACTTAAGACATATTCAAACGTTCCAGGAGTTAGACCTGGTTTTACGCTTCCACCGGTTGGAAATATGTCGAGTTGGAAACCAAATACCCAAACCATTACAAGAGCAAAGATAAAAATCGGTGTGGCAAAGCCGAGATACGTATAGCCGGTTATCGCCTGATCGAGCCAGCTATCATTATACCTACCACTTATAATTCCTAAAGGTATAGCGATAATGTATGTAATAATAAGGGCAGCAAGAGATAACCAAAACGTATTTACTAAACGTTCGCTAATTAAATCTTTTACATCCATTTTATGACGGAACGATTTTCCAAAGTCGCCTTTAACAACACCAGCGACCCATCGCCCATATTGCTCATGCCATGGATCATTCCAACCTAACTTTTCTCGCTGTTCTTCGATTGTTTTCGGGTCGATATTCGGATCAATTTGTCCGGTTAAAGCATCTCCCGGCATAAATTTAGCTAAAATAAAGACGAGTAAACTTAGGAGTATAAGCTGTGGAATCATAATTAAAATACGCCTTACGGTAAACTTCCACATTAGTCCCCCTCCTTGTCCGGTAATGCGACATAATGTGTGTCAGAAATAGCTCGTAAAGGATAAGCTAATCCTTCCTCATCGAAATAATCCTTATAAGACTCTTTATACTCTCGTTCAACTTCTGCTCGTAAATTGTATTGTTTTTCTCGATTACGCGGATTAATATCCGGTATCGAGGAAATTAATTTTTTTGTATAAATATGTTGCGGATTATTGAAAATATCTTCCGTATTTCCTTCTTCGACAAAACGGCCTTTATACATAATCCCGATTCGGTCACATAAATGGCGAATGACCCCTAAATCATGGCCGATAAAAATATATGTAAGCCCAAATTCTTCTTGAATTTCTTGCATAAAGTTTAGTACTTGAGCTTGTACTGAGACGTCTAAGGCAGAAACTGGCTCATCTGCAATAATTAACTTAGGATTCGTCGCAACTGCTCGAGCAATCCCGATTCGCTGGCGTTGGCCTCCAGAGAATTGATGAGGATATTTATTGATACTTTCTCGACTTAGTCCGACGAGTTCGAGTAGCTCCTCGATTTTTTTCCTTTCTTCTTCTCGAGTTAAATTTTCAAAATTGCGCAACGGCTCTTTCAAAATGTCATAAACCCGTTTACGTGGATTTAATGATGAGTAAGGGTCTTGAAAAATCATCTGTACTTCTTTTCTAAAATCATCACGTCGTCCACGTTCGTTCGTAATATCTTTTCCATTGAATATAATTTGACCTTCTGTAACGCGGTTTAAACCGATAATTGCTCGGCCTGTTGTCGTTTTTCCTGAACCGGATTCACCGATTAATCCATAGGTCATTCCTTCTTCAACGGTAAAGGAGACTCCATCGACAGCTTTCACATAGTCGACAGTTCGCCCGAAAATTCCGCCCTTAATCGGGAAGTGAACCTTTAAATCTTTCACTTCAAGATAACTCATGCTGTACAGCCTCCTTTTCACCATTTAAGTAAAAATCTTTATAGCATGTACAACGGACAAAATGCCCTTCACTTACTTCGTGTAAAACTGGATCTGCTTCATGAGCCTCTTCAGGAATCCAAGGAATTCGGTCTTTGAAGCGACATCCAACACGAGGTAAATGTTGTAAAGCCGGAACGATTCCTTGAATGACATGCAACTTCTGCTTAGGTTCCACATTCGAAGGAATCGAATTAAGAAGGGAACGAGTGTACGGATGTAGCGGTTTTTCAAATAAAGTATACACATCAGCAATTTCTACAATTTGACCAGCATACATAACCGCAACACGGTCCGCCATTTCTGCTACGACACCTAGATCATGAGTGATTAAAATGATTCCTGAATTCATATTATCTTTTAAATCGCGAATTAATTGTAAAATTTGCGCCTGAATCGTCGCATCGAGCGCTGTCGTTGGTTCATCAGCAATCAAAAGTTCAGGATTATTAGCAATTGCAATAGCGATAATGACTCGTTGTCGCATTCCACCTGATAATTCATGAGGAAATTGGTTAAAAGTTCGCTTCGGATACGGAATACCAACTTGCTCTAATAAAGATAAAACCTTTTGTTCGCGTTGCTTCGCATTTAACGAATTATCATGTAAATATAGGACTTCATCGATCTGTTTTCCAATTGTCATTAAAGGATTAAGAGCTGTTAACGGATCTTGGAAAATCATCCCGAGATGTTTTCCCCGTAATTTATTCATTTTATGTAAAGGAGTTTCGATTAGATTTTTTCCTTTAAAATTAATTTCACCTTCTATTTTTGCGTTACGATGTAAACCCATAATAGAAAAAGCTAAAGCACTCTTACCACTACCGGATTCACCGACAATCGCGAGAACTTCATTTTTATTTACATTTAAAGAAACGTCATCTACTGCCGCATAGTAATTGTCATCAATGCGGAAAGAGGTAGTTAAATTTTTAATCTCTAAAATACGATTTGGCACGGTTTCACCTACTTTGTTAAATAATCTTAAAGTGAACATATGTAAATATAACATAAACTTGCAGAATTTTATCACAAATTAGCTTGAATAAGGAATTGTCTGAATTATCGCACTACAATATAACGAACCTCAATATAATTAGATAATTAATTGTTATCGCTTACAACATAAGAAGCGATAATACCCATTTTTCACCAGAGTGTGGGTGGTTAATATTCTCTTTTTAAAAATCGATGAAATCCTTTGAAATTAAAGAAATATTTTGTAAGGCCATGATAAATATACATGAAAATGAATATGAATTCATTAGGATGGCGAAAAAATAAATTAATAATATAAATAGGTAAATATGCTTTTAATTAATAGTCATAAATATAGTACACCATTTTTTTAAAAAGTCAATGTAGGACGCAATAAATATTACAAAAAAACAAAAACTGACAAATCAAAAATGTTGAAAATATTGATATATAAACATTTAAGCCTATTTCGCCTACCCTACTCCTTTATTTGTTTTGTATGGGACTTTTAGGTTCTAATAATGAAACATGGTAATAAAACCTAGTCGATTGTATGAATGATAGGGAGAAAAAGGTTCTATATACAAAAAAGTACGTAAATAATACGGTATTGGAAAAGGGAAGGTCTACTATTATTCTATTATTAGTAAATTTACTAAAGTTTACTATTAGAAGATTGTCGAACTAATCGAATTTAACATACTGAAGGATAATCCACTAAATGGGGAGGGAAATAAATTTAAAATATAATTAATTTTATCGAAAAAGAGGGGGAAAGTTTTTGTTAAAAGGCAAATTACTAAAAAGTATAACTTCAGCTACGCTTATTATCTCATCACTAGTTATGGCAACAGGTGCGCAAATAACGAAAGCCGAAGAAAAAGTAAAAAGTTCACACATTGTTAGTTATGCTTGTGAAGCAAGAGCACCTTTAGTTGGAAATGTAAACGTACCGATGGAAGTTGAAATTAATGCACTAGTGCCTGAAATGGTACACGGAAATGAGTCTTTTACAATTGAGGACTCTTATACGAAGGTCACGATTTTAGATACAGGTCTTTTAAAGGTGGCAGCTAATGAGGTTAAAGGTAAGGTAATACAATTTAACTTAGAAATTGACAGCGCTATCATTGCTGAACATCCAGAGGCTAGTACGATTAATGTTGCTGAACAAGCAATTCCGATTCCTCCGACACCTTTTTCATCCGGTGATACGGTCACTTTCCGGGTGCCCGAAGAAGGGGGTATCGACGTTGGTGAATTAATTGCTGCGGAAAATGGAGTCGTTACGGTAAAAGCGGGAACGATTACGACAGATTTAGATACAAATCTAGGTACAATTACTGCTAACTGTAGCCCAACGGGTAATAATGTATTAAATAAAATTGGAATCGACCATATTTACGTACCCGATGAGGAGGAAGATGAGGAAAATGGCGAAGTAAGTTTTCTCGATGAAGCGTTACGTAAAGTGGAAAGTATTGCAGGGAAGAAAAATGCTGCTTCAAAGCAATTAAATCGTCTTCAGTTAGATGAGTGGAGAATTTTACCGAGCGATCAAGCGTCAAAAGTTAAAGAAGCGTTAAAGGAACAAGTGAATAATAATGAGATTGATATCGAAGTCCATGTAAGTCATCCATTAACAGCAGTTGTTGGTACAAGTGTAACGCAAGCTTTTACCGTTACATTAATTGAAGGTAATGAAGAAAGGGAAACGACAGTTCATGCATCGTTTATTTATGCCCATGAAGATCGTTACGAAGAACAAGAGCAGGCGACGGACTTACAATTAGCAACAAAAAAGTTACAATCGATTCTTGGAAGTCAAAACAATCCAGCCCCGGCCTTACGAAAACTAAAATTAGACGCTGGAAAAATTTTACCGCAACATCAAGCAACTAAAGTAAAACAAGCAATTGAACAAGTAGTCGATGAAGAAAAAATAGATGTACAGGTAAAAGTTATTCACCCATTAACGACAGTTATTGGTACGGATATCACTCAAGTTTTTAAGGTGACATTGAGCGATGGAAAAGGACAGGTAACAGAGAAAGTCCACGCTTCTTTCGTTTATAATCATCAAAATCGCGATGTCGAAGAGGAAGTCGTCGATTCATTTGCCGATGCGACCTCCTTGCTTGGAAGAATTCAAGGAGCAAAAAACAAACCATCTTCTAAATTGCAAAAAATTGGCCTAGACGCGTGGAGAATCTTACCTTCTCATCAAGCACAAAAACTAGAACGAGTAATTGAAACAACTCTTCATAATGAAGGTATTAAAGGAATTACAGTTGAGGCCAGTGTTATTCATCCGTTAACGACGGTAATTGGTACAAATATTACGCAAGCCTTTACTGTTACAATTAGTAACGGAGACCAGTCTGCTGAATTTACAGTTCATGCTTCCTTCCGTTACTAAAACATATGTACAACGAGACCCTTGTGAACAAAATAGTAATTTTCACAAGGGTTCTCTTCTTTTTTATAAACAATTTATTTTACATTATTAGGAGGAAAATATATTGAGAAAGGGAACTATTCACACTTTGTGGTTTATGCCAGTATTTGTCTCGTTTTTTTTGCTAATTTTTTCTTTGCAACCAGCAGTAGTATTAGGTGAAGTAGAGGAAGGTTCTTTAACGGAAGCAGTCAAGCGAGTAACGGCGGTCGCTGGTAGTAAAAATAATCCTGACCGTTCGCTTGAAAAATTACAGCTAGATACGTGGAACTTCTTACCGAAAGATCAAGCTGAAAAGGTAAAAGAAGTGTTAGATACGATTGTAGAGGAGGATATTGATATTTCTGTTGCTATTCAGGGTTCTTTAACGGCTGTAATTGGTACAAACATTACTCAAGCCTTTACAGTGACTTTAGACGCTGGTGCTTATTCGGAATCGGTAACGGTTCATGCTTCTTTCCGTTATGCCCATATGGACGCACCTGTTTATTATGATGAAGTTGACATTGCCACCTCTAAAGTAGAGGGAATTGCTGGTGAAAAAAACAAAGCCCATCATCGACTTGCAGAAATTGTCCTTGATGTAGGAAAGATTTTACCGAATCATCAAGCAGAGAAGGTAAAGGAAATCATAGAAGCTTATATAGGTGATGATTCCCTTAATGTTCAAGTGACTGTACAACATCCTTTAAGCACGATTATCGGCACATATTTTACTCAAGCCTTTGACGTAACAATACAAAAAAATGAAGCTATAACTACCCGTACTGTGCATGCGTCTTTTTTATATAATCACCAAGATGACGGAAAAGAAGTAAAAGAATCACCTTTGCAGTTAGCAAAATCACAACTTGAGGTAATCCAAGGGGATAAGAATAATGCATTCGGCCCGTTAAAGTCAATCAATTTAGATGCCTGGAAAGTTGCGCCAAATCATCAGGCTCAAAAAGTGAAAGAACAGATTGAAGCATACCTTAATAACGATTCAATCGGGATTGAAGTATCAGTCGTTCCTCCTCTTACTACTGTAATCGGCACGAAAATTACCCAACAATTTACAGTAGTATTAATAGAAGAGGATAAGAAAGAAAAGGTAACGGTCCACGCTTCTTTCGTTTATTAATGCGTACTAGAAATAAACAAATAATCGGAATGAAACTAAGTAAATAAAAGTGCGATGTTCAGTTAATCTGGACATCGTTTTTTATTTTATATGTAAATAGAGGGAAATTCAATTTATAGTTAGTCTTTTTGCTTATAAATTGAGGAAACTTTTCAATTAAAGGCTAGCACTGAGTAAGTATGATTATAAAGCAGCTTTTACTTACACATTAGACGCTTTTCTTGTGTAGGTTTCAGTTCATAAGTTCTTCAACTTACACATTAGACGCTTTTCTTGTGTAGGTTTCAGTTCATAAGTTCTTCAACTTACACATTAGACGCTTTTCTTGTGTAGGTTTCAGTTCATAAGTTCTCCAACTTACACATTAGATGCTTTTCTTGTGTAGGTTTCAGTTCATAAGCTCTTCAACTTACACATTAGACGCTTTTCTTGTGTAGGTTTCGGTTCATGAGTTCTCCAACTTACACATTAGACGCTTTTCTTGTGTAGGTTTCGGTTCATGAGTTCTCCAACTTACATATTGGCCGCTTCTTTTGTGTATGTTTTTTCCGAAAGTGCTTTGTCTTACATGATGGAGGTATAGATCACATAATTATATTAGGTAAGGCAAACTTATATTCTGAATCCCCTATTTAGGTGGAACTTTGAAACTTTTACTTAATTTCGGGGAGGTTTGCTATAAGTTTCAATAAATTTCTCTAAGTCGCTAAAATTAAAGTAAATTATCAATAAGTCTTGGTAGCGGAAGAATATCTGGTTGTTTGCTGAAGATAGAACTAAAGTAACTTATCAATATTTTCACAAAGATTTTAAAACTTTACTTGTCATATAACGTTCACAACTATTTTATGTACAAACTGATTAACAAGTTATTCATAGATTGATGAGGGTACTCGTGCTATAATTGATAAAGATTTACGTAAAATAATGATATTTTCTACTGTTATAGGATGGAGAAACAAAGGATGCGCACTTTTATTCGTGATTTGAAACTGTTAGTAAAAGGCTTGGTACTTGTAGCGAATGTACTACCGATTATTAGTGGATTTTGGATCGCCTTATATTATACAGATGCAAATTTCTCCGATTATTGGCAAATTTTTATTTTCGGAGCAATCGGTGGTACTCTCGTTATTGCAGGTGCCCTTATAATAAATAATTGGTACGAAGTCGATTTAGATGAGGCAATGGACCGAACAAAAGAACGTCCGACAGTAACAGGTAGTTTTTCTTTACAGACAGTGTTACGTTTAGGGCTTATTTTTTCAATCGTTGGCTTCGTTTTTATGTTGTTTACAAATGTGGAAGCTTTTATCTATGCCTTTCTCGGCTGGTTTACATACGTAGTGCCGTATACTTTATGGACGAAACGTAAATATACATTAAATACGATTGTAGGAAGTGTTTCAGGGGCTTTTACACCGCTAATTGGTTGGGCTCTTGTCGATACAGCTTTACAGCTTATCCCGCTCGTTATTTTTATTTTATTATTTTTATGGCAAGTACCCCATACATTTGCTATTGCGATGCGACGTTATGAAGACTATAAGTCAGCGAAAGTACCAATGTTACCTGTTGCTTTCGGCTTTGAAATTACGAAAAGACAAATGCTTCTTTATATCGCAGCAATGATTCCTTTTCCATTCTTTTTAATCGATTTAGGTGTCGGTTATGTTGCGATTGTTACGACTATTAACATACTTTGGCTTATTAGTGCTTTTCGTGGTCTATTCACAAGGGATGATAAGGCTTATGCAGATAGAATGTTTTACTATTCGCTAACTTATTTAAACGTTACTTTTATCTTAATGATTATTTTGACATTGCCTTTTTTTCAGTTTTAATTTAGTGTATGAAAAACTTTTACAAAACTAACTTTAAAACAAAAGAATGGACTGAATTCCTTTGCTAAAGAGCTCAGTCCATTTTATTTTTTTGAAGTCTTACTAAAAAACAAATTTAGATCATTTGCCTTTGTGATAAAGAAGCTAACGATAAAAAGATGTATCATTTAATCGTATATCAATTTCAGCTAGGTGGATTAATTACACTAATTATTCGTAATTATATTAATTTTATTTCGATTTACTTTTAATGTCAGGAACGAGCATTGACTTTAGTTATTTACCAGTCTTTTATACCTTTGAAAGGGCGAAGGAACATCCATCCGGACAGAAGGTTTATATTGCAATTGGTACTATTTTTATCAACTCTTTTTTTAGTATATGTTGTTTCCGGATTGCAATTATCTCGTTTATGGAAGAGATCTTCGATAACTTTATGGATTTTTTCACTTATTATTTATTCTAATCTTGCTTAAGATAGGGACGAGGAATTCGGCTCTATCTTTTTTGTTTATCATTTTAGTTATAACTGTACTGTTTACTTTTTAAAAAATAATTTCTATTTTATACTAGTAATGTAAATACGAATTGAAGGGATTAAGCAAATGAAACTTATTTACGAAGGAAAAACGAAAGATGTCTATGAACTTAGTGATGGAACGATTCGGCTGAAGTTTAAAGATGATGTTACCGGAGAAGAAGGCGTATTTGACCCAGGTGCAGATACGGTAGGCTTAACGATAGAAGGTGCAGGAAGGTCAGCCTTAAAAATGACGACATACTTTTTTGAAAAATTAAAAGAAAAGGATATAAACACGCACTATATTAAGACTGACCTAAATGACAATTCGCTTTATGTTAAGCGTGCGACGATGTTCGGTGACGGGTTAGAATTTATTTGCCGTTATCGAGCGGTCGGTAGCTTCTATCGACGTTATGGAGCCTATTGTGAAGAGGGGCAGCCGTTAGATTGTTTAGTTGAAGTAACAATTAAAGACGATGAACGAGGAGACCCACCAATTTCAAAAGAGGCACTCGTTCAGTTAAGTATACTTACTGCCGATGAATATGACGAATTATATCGATTAACAAAAGTAATATCGAACTTTGTTAAAGAAGAGCTATTGAAAAAACAACTATATCTGTACGATATAAAACTAGAATTCGGTCGAGATGAAGCGACGAATGAACTTATGTTAATTGATGAAATTTCAGGTGGAAATATGCGCGTGTACGATGAGAATGGAAAGTATATCGAACCGCTCGAGCTTGAAAGGAAATTTCTCACCGATTCGTCAAAATAAAGCAATGGAGGAGATGGAATGGATTTAAGTGCAGCACCGTTGTTGTTTCGCAGTTTCCATCAATTGTTACCGAGTATGAATTCTGTCGCAATCGCTGATCGGGAAAGTTTTATTTATTATAAACCGAGTTTAGATATCGATTTAAAAATTAAAGAAGGGGATTCATTACGAAACGAAACGGTGACATATCAAGCAATTAATGAAGGTCGTCGAGTGAAGGAATTCCGTGGGGAGAACGTCTTCGGTGTACCGTATTATGCCGTTGCCCAACCATTACGTTGGAAAAAGGAAATAATCGGTGCAATTACGGTTGTTTATCCGAAGGAGCCACAACTACTATCAATTCCTTACTTAACAATCCGGACTTCCGATCGCTGGATTCCGATTCATTTCGATAATGTCATTTACCTAGAAGCACAAAGTCGAAAAACATATGTTACTTCTTTAAATAACCCCGTTGGCACTCATCGTTATAATTTAACGGAATTAGAGATGACGTTACCGGAGGAGAAGTTCATCCGTTGTCACCGTTCATTTATCGTCAATGTTCATCATATTAAAGAAATTCAACCGGATCTACATTCGACTTTTATTTTAGTAATGTCCGATGACTC
>Ga0079226_10003941_pt1 | contig 11354 bp, 9 predicted proteins | sample Poulit2014_FD_76345 | JGI IMG/M metagenome (GOLD analysis project Ga0079226, IMG submission 76345) | Agricultural soil microbial communities from Georgia to study Nitrogen management - Poultry litter 2014 | ecosystem: Environmental > Terrestrial > Soil > Agricultural land | place: USA: Georgia...
TACCATTCACAAGGTAAATTGAAACGGGAATGTGTTCCTTGCGTAGGGCGTTTAAAAATGGGTCTTGTAGTACTTGCCCTTTATTGCTCATTGGCTAGGCTCCAATTATGTTGTTATTAAAATAAAACGAATGGGGTTTAAACGGTTACCGCGCAGGATTCCCTGTGGGCGGATACAAATCTTACTATAACATTGACCACCCCTTTACTGCATGGTTCCATGATCAAATAGTGACTTTTTGCAATGCCTTAACCAAAGCCTCACATTGTTCGCGCGTGCCGACTGTAATGCGTAAGTATTGATCAATGCGAGGTTGCTCAAAATAACGCACTAGGATTCCCTGCTTGCGTAACGCTAAAAACACTGTCTTGGCCTCTTGGTCCAAGGGGCGAGCAAATAAAAAATTAGCCTTTGAAGGCAATACTGCGTAGTTTAATTTCTCTAGCTCTCGATTCAAATACTCCCTATTATCGATGACTTGTTGATTTGTCTTTTGATAATAATCAGTGTCGGTGATGGCTGCTGCGGCGCCCACTTGCGCCAAACGATCCAGAGGATAGGAATTAAAGCTATCCTTGACGCGCTGTAAGCCGTTAACTATTTCCTGGCTAGCCAACGCATAACCAACACGCAAACCCGCCAAAGCATATCCTTTGGAAAATGTACGTGTGACGATCAAATTTGGATGATCAGTTAATAATGCCGCTGCTGATGCACCCCCAAAATCAATGTAAGCCTCGTCGACAACAACGGGGACCTTTGGATTTGCCCGCAAAATCTGCTTGATGGCCTCTAACCCTAGATAATGACCTGTGGGCGCATTAGGATTAGCAAAAATAATCCCCCCTGCTCCATTTTGTTGAGCCTGATCATAATCAACTGGATCAATTTCAAATTTTTGATTTAGCGCTATATAGTGCGGTTCAATATCATAAAATCGACAATACGTTTTATAAAAGCTATAGGTAATATCAGGTAACCACAATGGCTTATCAGCACGACGTAACAGCCCATTAAAGATGTGCGCCAAAACCTCATCTGAACTATTCCCTACAAATACCTGCTCGGTAGCAACACCCTGAGTTGATGCTATGGCACGCACCAAAACATCAGAGCCGGGGGCTGGATACAAGCGTAGATCACCCGTAGTTTCTATTTGTATTGCCTCTAAAGCGCGCGGCGAAGGACCATAAGCGTGCTCGTTGGTGTTCAGCTTGATGAGTATGTTTTCCTTTGGTTGCTCACCGGGCACATACGGTTCTAAATCATGAACATGATCACTCCAAAACTGACTCATTTTATTTCTCTCGGGCATAAGGATTATGGGCAGTGCGAAACTCTATACGTAAAGGGGTGCCTTCTAATTTAAAGGCATTTCTTATTTGCCCCTCGATGTAACGCCGATAGGATTCGGGCACTTCGTTCAAGGCGGTCCCATGGATCACAACGACAGGTGGGTTTTGCCCCCCTTGATGAGCGTAACGCAGCTTGGGACGAGAATGACCACGGCGCGGAGGTGGCTGTTGCTCGACTGCCTGGTGGATAATACGCGTCAATACTGGGGTAGACATCTTTGTAAAAGCAGCCTGGTGTGCCGCGCGCACGGAACGCATGACAGCTGCTAACCCATGCCTTTCTTGGGCAGAGATAGTATGCATACGTGCAAAATCTAAAAACCTGAGTTTTCGCCGGTAATCACGCAGTACCCATTCACGGGTGTAATCATCCAGACCATCCCATTTATTGATGGCTACTACCAACGCACGGCCTGATTCCACAATAAAGCCAGCAATATTTGCGTCTTGTTCCGAAATTTCGGCCTGCGCATCTAAAATCAATAATACGACATTGGCCGCCTCGATGGCCTGCAAGGTTTTAATGACAGAGAATTTCTCGATGGCCTCGGTTACCCGCCCGCGACGCCGGATACCCGCTGTATCGACAAAGGTATAAGGCACTCCTTTGTAATTAAATTCAATTTCAATAGCATCGCGTGTCGTCCCTGGCTCATTAAAAGCGACCAAACGCTCTTCACCAATGATCTGATTGATGAATGTAGACTTGCCCACATTGGGGCGGCCCACTACCGCGAGACGCACCCGATGTTCGGGCTCGTCTGAAGTCGTATCTTCTTTGGTGTGCGCTACCTCAGGGAATTGTGCGACGTGCTGATCGTAAATTCGATCCAGGGCTCTTTCAATCAAATCGGCCACACCATCACCATGCGCGGATGATATAAGGTGAGGCTCACCCAAACCCAACTCATAAAAATCAACCCCGGCTGCGGTATCACGCATGCCCTCAGCCTTGTTTACGGCCAAAAGCACTATCTGGCCTGTGCGACGTAGACGATCTGCAATATGAAAATCCAAAGCATGCAAACCATCTCGTACATCCACTAAGAAGATCACTACATCAGCTTCGCTAATGGCCTGTTCGGTCTGGTCAGCCATTTCTTTTTTGATGCCGTCTTTAACGATGGGCTCAAACCCACCCGTATCAACGACCAAATAGGGGCGCGAAGCACCGCGCCCCTCGCCATAGTGGCGATCACGGGTCAAGCCAGGAAAATCTGCCACCAAAGCTTGGCGCGAGCGTGTCAAACGATTAAACAAGGTTGACTTGCCAACATTGGCACGCCCAACTATGGCGATGACTGGCTTAAATAAAGGTTGTTTCTCTTGAGTCACTTAAACCCCGATAAAGACGAGTTGACCACCATCTGTTTGCACCAGTACGCCCCCATCTACAGCAACAGGCTGCGAAGTAATAGGTTTTGAGCCTGCACGTATGCGCGCCATTTGACGCCCATCGTGGGGAGCCAAGAAATGGATATAGCCTTCGTAGTCACCCACCGCAACTATATTACTGTGCACAGCAGGCGCAGTTAGACGGCGATTTCGCAGTGCGTCTTGCTCCCAAACAATGTTTCCATCTTCAACCCCAAGGGCAATTACTTTATCGCGGTTATTAGCAGCATAAATCATTTGATTGTTGGCGCCTATCCCACGTGCGGTTGAGAAATCCTCGGCCCATACAGGCTGCGCTTGGTTTGCCATGTCAAAACAAACTATGCGACCCTGATAAGAGGCTGCACACATGAGTGGGCCTATAAACTCAGGAGCCCCTACCACATCACTGATACGCTCTAAATCTGTGGCGCCATAGGACTGGGAAACAATCCCCTCCCATTGCAGAGCACCCGTTGCGGCATCAATCAATAACACACGACCATTGGGCATCCCAGTCACCACCATGCCATCGACGATGAGCATTTGCATGGTGGTCTTGAGGGCCAGCGCAGGGCCTGGTCGCTGTATATTCCATAGTGAATCCCCCGTATGAGCATCAAAGGCCTGAACGCGATAGTCACTACTGCGCACAACAACTACGCCATCGCCCACGACAGGAGGTACATTGACCTCACTGCTGGCCTTGGCCTGCCAAAGTTCTTGGCCCTGTGCGTCCAAAGCAATCACAGTTCCATCGGGCGCTGCAACAGCCACTACCTGCCCATCAGTGCCCACACCGGCTGATAAGCGCTTTCCAACGTTGGTTGCCCATTTAACACTGCCTGAAGAAAGATCAACACGGCTAACCTGCCCAGAGGCGCTGGCTGTATAAACATCACGCCCTTGAACAAAAGGAATAAAACCAAAACCTGATCCAGAACCAATAGCTGCTGACCAACGCACCGAAGCGGGCATACGTGCCTCGTATTCAGCTAAAGGGGCTGGTTCAAAGCGAGGGTCCTTGCTGGAAAACATGGAACAAGCGCTTAAGGCCAATACAGCCCCGATTATTAGTGAGCGCTGTGCACTACGATAGATGCGTGTCAGGCGGTTCATAATTATTCCTTGTTTAGTGCATCAAGTTTAAGACGAACCATGGTCGCAGCGGACTGTCCTTGCAGGCCGGACAAAGCGGCATCCCACTGTTCTTTGGCTTGGTCTGTATCGCCTTGGGCGTAATATAAATCACCACGTCGATCAGCATACAGAGCCTCGAAGCCTGGGGCCTCTTTGGAAAGTAGCTTTAAGCCCTCGGCATAGTCCCCCTCTTCGAGCAAAATAGCCGCTAATCTCAAGCGTGCGACACCAGTCGCAACCGAATCATGATCGGTCTTAATCAACCATTGCAGTTGGTCTTTTGCCTGATCCGCAGCACCACGCTCATACAGGGCAGTGGCAGCAACTAAAACACCGCGGCTGGTATAGGCTGATTTAGCGTAATCATCGCGCAGTACTTTACTGGCTGCCTCTAAGCGTGCCAGCCCGTCCTCATCATCCAAGGGCTGATGTGCTGCACTTTCAAGAGCCTCAAAGTAACCCATAGCCTGTTGCGCCTGGTAGCGCTCGTACCATTGCCAACCACGCCATCCCAGAATAGACGCCGCGATAAGCACCACGATGGCTACAATCAGTGTGCCATTTTTATCCCACCAATCTTTCAGGGCGTCTAGCTTTTCCTGTTCTTCTAAGTCGTATGCCATATTAATCGCCAATCCTTGACTTCAAAAACTGCGCACATTGCGCGAAATCCACTTGCTCTTGTTGGGTTTGCTCATCAGTAAGCACCGGGGCGCGTAACCATTTTACGCTGGCCTGCTGTGTTTCGAGTTCGCTTTGACCTAAAATTACGGCGGCCAAAGCCCCGCTATTGTCAGCGCGTCTAAACTGAGCGCGCATGCTCTTGGGTCCGGCGTGCACAACCACGCGCAATCCAACATCACGTATTTGCTCGGCCAAAACCATGGCTTGCTGCTGCCCAGCGTCATTTTGGTACACCATATAAATATCACATTCTGACGTCTCTGACAGGATTTCTTGTTGCTGGACGAGCTCGAGCAAGCGTTCCACGCCGATGGCAAAGCCAATTCCAGGCGTCGGCTTACCCCCTAAAAGCTCAAATAAACCGTCATAACGTCCACCGCCACAAACTGTGCCCTGTGCACCTAGTCTATCTGTAACCCACTCAAAAACAGTCAGATTATAATAATCCAGCCCCCGCACCATACGCGGATTAAGCGTGTACTCGATTCCCATCGCATCCAAGCGTTGGCAGACCCCCTCATAATGCGCTAACGATTCTTCACCTAAGAAACCAAATAAGCTCGGAGCGGCATTTGCCATCTCCTGTAATTCGGGATTTTTAGTATCCAAGACCCGCAACGGATTGGTGTACATGCGCCGTTTGGCCTCGTCATCCAGGATATCTTGGTGCTTTTCCAAATACTCGATCAAGGCTTTACGATGCGCTGCCCGTTCATGGCTTTGGCCCAAGGAATTGATCTCGAGGCGTACGTCTGTCAAACCCAAACGCTGCCATAACCGCCCGAGCATAATGATCATTTCGGCATCCACATCAGGGCCGGGAAAGCCCAGAGCCTCAACGTCGATTTGGTGAAATTGTCGGTATCGCCCTCGCTGAGGCCTTTCGTGGCGGAACACCGGACCAATACTGTAAATGCGTTGAGGACGCTCATAGAGCAAGTTGTGCTCAATCGCTGAACGAACCACCCCTGCTGTGAACTCGGGACGCATGGTGAGTTGATCACCGTTGAGGCTATCAGTGAAAGAGTACATCTCTTTTTCCACGATGTCTGTGACCTCACCAATGCCCCGTGCAAACAGCTGCGTGTATTCCAAAATAGGGGTACGCATATTTCTATAGCCATAACTGGCTAACCACTCGCGAACGATTTCCTCGAGTTGCTCCCACTGAGCACTTTGGTCAGGGAGAACATCATGCATCCCGGTCAAACCGCGAAGTTTTTTAAATGGTTGCGTCATAAACCAATGCCTACTACTTACTATGAAAAACGCCCTAGACCCGGCTGGGCCCAGGGCGCACGCTAATTAAAAACAACCTGTCAGAGCACCCCTAGGCGTAACGCTGTTGGACGTAATCGTGTACGATTTGTTTGAACTCTTGGGCGATGGTCTCGCCTTTTAGCGTTACGGTGCGCTCTCCATCAACATAAACAGGCGCTGAAGGAACCTCGCCAGTGCCAGGCAAACTAATCCCAATATCTGCATGCTTGCTTTCACCTGGCCCATTAACAACACACCCCATAACAGCGACCTGCATATTTTCTACACCAGGATATTGATTACGCCAGATGGGCATTTGTTCACGCAGGTAGGACTCGACCTCTTGGGCAAGCTCTTGAAAAACAGTGCTACTAGTACGCCCGCAACCTGGGCACGCCACAACCATAGGTGTAAATGCACGCAGCCCCATCGTTTGCAAAATTTCTTGGGCGACTTGTACTTCTTTGGTGCGCTCACCACCGGGTTCGGGAGTCAGGGAAATACGTATGGTATCGCCAATGCCTTGTTGAAGCAACACAGACAAGGCAGCGGTAGAGGCCACAATGCCCTTACTGCCCATACCGGCCTCGGTAAGCCCCAAATGTAATGGATAATCACAACGCGAAGACAGGCTTTGATACACCGCAATTAAATCTTGTACCTGGCTGACCTTGCAAGAAAGCACAATGCGATGCTCGGGCAACCCCAGCTCATGGGCACGTGCCGCACTATTCAGTGCTGATAGTACTAAAGCCTCGCGCATGACCGCCTGGGCGGGCCAAGGCGTGCTTTGCTGGGCATTTTTGTCCATCATTTGTGCCATTAGCCCCTGATCCAGACTGCCCCAATTAACCCCAATACGAATAGGTTTGTCATACTGGCAAGCCACCTCAATCATTTGTGCGAAATTATCCTTACCCCGCTGGCCCGCCCCGACGTTGCCGGGATTAATCCTATATTTGGAAAGCGCTTGTGCGCATTCAGGAAACTGGGTCAGCAACCGATGCCCGTTATAGTGAAAATCGCCCACCAAAGGAACATTGACGCCCATTTTGTCAAGCTGATTGCGAATATGGATAACCTCTTTGGCAGCATCTGGGCTGTTGACCGTAATGCGCACCAACTCGGAGCCTGCCTGGGCCAAACTTTTGATTTGAATGGCTGTAGCGATCGCATCCGCCGTATCCGTGTTGGTCATCGACTGCACCACCACCGGGGCATCACCTCCAACCGTAACGGTATTATCTTGCCAACGCACAGGCACTGCCTGCGTAGATTTGCGTTTTGCGGGGCCTACACTCATGGCAGGCGTTTGAAAATTGAAATTTTGACTCATAAGGCTACTGGCGAAGGGCTTTTAACCAATCAAAAACAAGCCACGATTCAGGAATCCATCCTTGATCAATGGCATAAAAAACAATAATGACCAACAGGACTATAGCTATCAGCCACCATACCCAAGTTTTTTGACCTGGCTCGACATACAGGGACATATCATCAGCTTGCCATCGCATTTTGTGCTCGTCGCTCATATCAGCACGAATCGATTCAGGAAAAGCGGAATCCAGCATCGATTGGATGGCGTCATCCTCGACATTTAGAAAACGACCGTAACTACGCACCAACCAGCGAACAGGCGCACCGGTAGGTAGATCTTCCCAGCGCTCTTGCTCTAAAGCCTGTATTTGTTGAACAGAGTACTTGATGCGCATGCTGACTTGCTCGGGAGTATGGCCCTGCGCTTCGCGCAACTGCTTTAAATAAGGACCCAAACTCATTTCAGCGTTGTTTTCGATCATCTGCTCTTGGTCGGTGGTGCGTGTGCCCATAATAAGACCTGTATTTGAAAGATAAAATAATACCGCACAAAGCGGTATTAAGCCCGTTGAGGATGAATGAGTATTTTCTTGAGCTTGGGCATGCGCTCGTGAATACGGGTGCGATCTTGGATGTCGCCGGCTAATTGTCCACAGGCAGCCGCGATATCATCGCCCCGAGTTTTTCTGACGGTAGTCACCGCACCCCCGTCTGTCAAGCGCTGTGCAAAACTTTTGATCGTTTTTTGATCTGAGCAACGTAACTGAGTGCCTGGAAACGGATTATAAGGAATGAGGTTAAATTTGCACCGCACCTGTTTGGCGATATCCAGCAACTGCTCTGCATGCTCGGGCTGATCATTAATGCCCGCCAGCATAACGTACTCAAAAGTAATAAAGTCACGCGGCGCATGCTCTAAATAACGATTGCAAGCATCGAGCAGCTCGTGCAAGGGATGCTTTTTGTTTAACGGAACCAAGCGATCACGTAAATCATCATTCGGTGCATGCAATGATACGGCAAGCGCCACAGGACAATCCTGAGCCAGCCTGTCAATCATGGGCACCACCCCTGAGGTGGATACTGTCACGCGGCGACGCGACAACCCATAAGCATGATCATCGAGCATGAGTCGTAGTGCGGTCACGACGGCATCATAATTCAGTAAGGGCTCGCCCATTCCCATCATGACGACATTGCTGACGACACGAGCAGGAACACTAGAAGCATCTGCTTGATCCTTGTGCACACGGGTAGCATCAGGCTGGCGCTGCAGTGTGTGCTCGGCAAACCACAACTGGCCAATGATTTCAGCAGCTGTCAGGTTACGGTTAAAGCCCTGATGCCCCGTAGAGCAAAAGGGGCAGCCCACGGTACAGCCTGCCTGGCTAGAGATACATAAAGTCCCGCGGTCATCTTCAGGAATGAAGACAGTCTCGATTGAGTTATTGCTGCCCACATCGAATAACCACTTGATAGTGCCGTCCTCGGAGGCCTGCTCTTGGGAGGGCGTCAACGCCTCGATGCTGGCCTGCTCGACCAATTGCTCGCGGAAAACGCGCGCGAGATCAGTCATCTGGCTAAAATCAGCCATACCACGCTGATGGATCCATCGCATGAGTTGGCGGGCCCGAAAAGGGCGATTACCCCACTGGGCAACCTGATTCTCGAGTTGTTGTCGATCAAGTCCTAATATATTGATGTGAGAGTTTGTGGAGGTCATAAATATCTAACTTTGCGCGATAGGCGCTTGAAAGGCTACAAAGAAATAAACTGACCCGGGTACCAGACACGCGGGCCAGTGTTTATATCTTAGCGGCTATAAACTTGACTGGAAGGGAAGAAAAATGCAATTTCTTCGGCAGCCGTTTCAGGAGCATCAGAACCATGCACCGCATTGGCATCGATACTCTCGGCAAAATCTGCACGAATCGTGCCCGAATCGGCTTCTTTGGGGTTGGTAGCACCCATCAACTCGCGGTTTTTGGCAATCGCGTTTTCCCCCTCGAGTACCTGCACGAAAACAGGACCGGAAATCATGAACTCGACCAAATCGTTAAAAAATGGACGCTCTTTGTGGACTGCATAAAAACCCTCAGCTTCTTGGCGTGAGAGATGCACCATACGAGCAGCTGCAACTTTTAGGCCAGCCTCTTCGAAACGACCAATGATTTTACCAATGACATTTTTGCCGACGGCATCTGGTTTGATAATAGAAAGGGTGCGTTCAATTGCCATGTATATTCCTATATTTGATATAACAAAGTGAAAAGCAATGTTCTCACGCAAGCTAGATGGGTGTAAACCGTAGCTTGCGCGCCCACCATTTTAACACGCCCATGACAACCTGCTGTATCATCTATTAAAATGTGCAACGCCCCGACGGGGGTGTTCTTTTTATTGCAATTTTGCTACGTATTCGCAACATAATGACCAAATCAACCTCTGAATCTTATCTGGAACAATTAGCCAAAAGCTTCAACCCCCATGAAATCGAAAACCGCTGGTACCCCAAATGGGCACAGGCCGGTTATTTTGATGGTGGGGTCCATGCCACCCCCCCTAGCCAGGACGCGCTTGATCAAGAAAATAACCCAAAGCCATTTGTGGTACAGTTTCCGCCGCCTAATGTGACGGGGACTTTGCACATGGGACACGCCTTTAACCAAACCATTATGGATGGGCTGACCCGATATCACCGCATGAAAGGCTTTGATACCGCTCTCATCCCAGGCACAGACCATGCGGGTATTGCCACCCAAATCGTGGTTGAACGCCAACTAGATGCGGAAAATGTTTCTCGTCATGACTTAGGTCGTGAAACCTTTGTGGAAAAAGTCTGGGCTTGGAAAGAGAAATCTGGCAATGCCATTTCTGAGCAGTTCCGGCGCTTGGGGGCCTCGGCCGATTGGTCACGCGAATACTTCACCATGGACGATAAAATGTCCCAAGGTGTCATCGAGGCATTTGTGCGTCTTTATGATCAAGGCTTAATTTGTCGCGGCAAGCGCTTAGTCAACTGGGATCCCGTACTCGGCACAGCAGTATCCGACCTCGAAGTAGTCAGCGAAGAAGAAAGCGGTCACCTTTGGACTATTCGTTATCCCTTAAAAACGCCTCGTGGAGATATAACCCATTTAATCATCGCCACCACACGCCCTGAAACGATGCTGGGCGATGTCGCGGTAATGGTCCACCCTGAGGATGAACGTTATCGCGATCTTATCGGCGAAACCGTTATTCTGCCCTTGGTCGGACGTGAGATCCCCATTATTGCTGATGATTATGTGGATCCGGAATTTGGCACCGGGGCTGTCAAAGTCACACCAGCACATGATTTTAATGACTACGCAGTTGGTCAGCGCCATGGTTTAGAGCTCATTAACGTTCTCACGTTAGATGCACGCATCAATGAAAATGCCCCAGCAACCTATCAAGGACTAGATCGCTTTGATGCGCGCAAACAGGTGGTCCAAGACCTCAAAGCCTGTGACGCTCTGGTCGAGGTCAAAGCACATACCCTCATGGTACCGCGCGGCGATCGCACTAAAACCGTTATCGAACCCATGCTGACCGACCAGTGGTTTGTCGCCATGAGCGAGCCTGCGCCCGAAAATAGCCTGCATCCGGGCAAGAGCATTACCGAAATTGCCCTCGAAGTCGTGGCCAACAAACAGGTACGCTTTGTCCCCGAAAACTGGACCACTACCTATAACAACTGGCTAAACGATATCCAAGACTGGTGTATCTCTAGACAATTATGGTGGGGCCACCAAATCCCCGCTTGGTACAGTGAGTCCGGAGAGATCATCGTTGCTCGCAACGAGTCCGAGGCCTTGGAACGTGCACGTGCCCAAGGCATCCAAGGCCCTCTGACTCGCGATGAAGATGTACTAGACACCTGGTTTTCCTCTGCCTTGGTACCCTTTACCACCATGGGCTGGCCCGAGACAACCCCGGATCTCAAAAAATACCTACCATCGAGTGTTTTGGTGACGGGCTTCGATATTATCTTTTTCTGGGTCGCACGCATGATCATGATGAGCATGCACATGACGGGCAAAGTCCCCTTTGAAACCGTCTATGTCCACGGCCTGATCTGTGACATGGAAGGCAAAAAGATGAGCAAATCACAGGGCAACACCCTGGACCCTGTCCATGTCATCGAGGGTATTGATTTAGAAAACCTCATCAAAAGTCGTACCACAGGCTTGATGAATCCAA
>Ga0079226_10003942_pt1 | contig 11353 bp, 9 predicted proteins | sample Poulit2014_FD_76345 | JGI IMG/M metagenome (GOLD analysis project Ga0079226, IMG submission 76345) | Agricultural soil microbial communities from Georgia to study Nitrogen management - Poultry litter 2014 | ecosystem: Environmental > Terrestrial > Soil > Agricultural land | place: USA: Georgia...
GATCCTCGCCGCCGCCCGCGACCTGGCCCTGGAGAAGGGGTGGCGCGCCACCACGGTCGCCGATGTGGCCGCCGGTGCCGGCATCGGCAAAGGGGCCGTCTACCTCGAGTTCCCGGACAAGCCTGCGATCCTCGGCGCGGCGCTCACCCGCAGCATGCGCGGCCTGACCGCACACGTGCACCAGCGGGTCCTCTCCGCCGAGGACGTGATCGACCTGCCGACCCTCTACGGGTTCGCGGTCGACGCACTGCTGGCCGACCCGTTGATGCGCGCGTTCTCCATCGGCGACGAGGCCGTACTCGGCGACCATGTCCGCTCCGTCGAGGACGACCGGTACAGCGCGCGGTTCCAGTGGCTGCTCGACTACATCGGCCGCTTGCAGAGCGCGGGCGTTCTCACCGACGAGGTCGCCCGCGAGACGTTGGGGCGGGTCCTCAGCGTCTTCACGATCGGGCTGCTGCATGCACCCGGCACCCTCGGCCCCCTCACCGACGAGCAGCTGCGCGAGACCGTCGGCCTGTTCGCCGACCTGGTGGGCCGCAGCCTGGCCACGGATCTGCCGACCGACCCCGTCGCCGCCCGAGCGGCGCAGTTCGACCTGCTGGCGACCCTGGATACCCAGCTCGACCACCTGCAGGAGGAGAGGTCATGACTGCGCACATCGACTCATTCGCCGAGCTGCCCGACGGCCGGATCCACTACCGGATCCTGGGCGAGACAGGCCCGCCGGTCGTCCTGCTCCACGGAGGCGGGATCGACAACGGGGACTGGATCTGGCGATGGCTCGCCCACGATCTCGCCACCGACCACCGGGTGCATGTGCTCGACCAGCCCAAACACGGTCAGAGCTGGCCCTGGTATGCCCGCGCCGACCAGCGCGGCCAGGAGACCATGCTCGCCGGCATGCTCGACCACTGGAATCTCGAGACGGCCACCCTGATCGGTCTGTCCCTGGGGGCGGCCACGGCGCTCGGCTACACGCTGCGCCATCCCGAGCGCGTCAGTCGCCTGGTCCTGACCTCGAGCGGCGGGATCCAGGACCGCGTGCAGTCCCATGAGATCGCCTGGCTCTCCCTGCGCACCCCCTTCTCCTGGCTGATCGGACGGAGCATGACCGCGGCGTCCATGCGACGGTGGGTGCGCCGTCACGTCGCCTTCGCCGACTACGTCCCCACCGCCGACATCGAGGCCCTGGCCGACCTGGCCGCCCAGGAGCTGCTCACCAAGAGAGCCCACGGCGGGCACATGTTCTGCGACTGGAACCGTGACGAGACCGCACCCAGGCACCATCGCGCCAACTTCATGAGCCGGATACCGGAGCTGTCCCAGCCGGTGCTGTTCGTGCACGGCGAGAACGATGCCGCCGTGCCCCTGCGCTACCCCCGTGCCGCCGCCGCGGCGGCGCCGAGGGGCCGGCTCGCCGTGATCGAGGACGCCGGACACTTCGTCCCGGTCGAGCGCCCTCGTGAATACGGCGCAGTGGTGAGGGAGTTCCTGGCCGAGACGGCCTGACGCTCACGACCGGGCGTTTCGCCGGGGCGCCCTAGGGGTCCGGTGCCGCCGATCTGTCGCGATCCTCGTGCGTCTCCTGCACCGACTGCCGAGCAGAAGCTGCGAGCCCGTCCAAGTAGTGACCGAGCGCGTCCTCGAACACCTCGTCCATGTCGTCGAGGCCGAACATGTCGTCACCGGAGGCGTCGAGCTCGACCAGTCGCGGAAAGGCCCCGCTGTGGACCAGCTCGGCCGCCTCGGCCTCGATCGTCGCCCACCACTGCTCTGTGCGCAGGTGTGTCTCCTGCTCGGCGCGAATCTCGCGGAGCGCCCCGAGAGCGAGGCCGTGCACCAGGGCCGGAAGGGCGAGGGCGGCCCGCCTGCGGGCTCGCGGCACGAGGGGGAGCTCGGCCAGCGCCTCGAGGGTCCACTCGCTGTGCCGCATCGCCTCCGGCGCGAGCAGCGGCCGGGTGACCGACGTCAGCTCCGTCAGCCAGGGATGGGCCCGGTAGAGCCGCCATTGCAGCCGGTAGACGACCTCGAGCCGCTCGCGCCATCCCGTCGGCGCCGGCTGGGGCAGCGGGGTCGCGCCGAACACCGCGCGCACCAGCAGCACCTCCAGCTCGTCGCGCCCGGCGACGTGCCGGTACAGGGACATGGGGGCGACCTGCAGAGCGCCGGCAAGCCGCCGCATCGAGACCGCCTCGAGCCCCTCGCGGTCAGCGATGGACACAGCGGCAGCGAGGATGCGACCGCGGGTGAGCCCTCTCGGCCCAGTGCCCCCGGACCGCCGCGCCACCTCTGCCCGGCCTGCGCCCCGGACCACGGTTCCCGAGCCCGTTCGCGTGGTCACCAGGCCCTCGTCCCGCAGGATGGCCAGTGCTCGGCTCGCCGTGGCCATGGCCACGCCCCAGTCGCGAACCAGCTGCCGGGTGGAGGGCACCCGCTCGCCGGGCCTGAGCTCGCCGCCGGCGATCTGCGCCCGCAGCGCCGCCGCGATGCGCTGCGAGGGGGCGCCATGGGAGTCGACCATGGAACGACCGTACTAGTGCGCTCGCCACGGCGCTACCACTTTTCGAACTCCAGGAAGTGCACTCATAACACGGTGCATGGAAGTGTTCTGCCCGGACCAGCGACCCCTTGGGCCGGCTGTTTACGGTGTACGCATGAGTCACTCGGACATCCAGGCCTATGTCGGCGCCACGGTCATCGACGCCACAGGAGCGCCACCCCGGCCGGACCAGACCGTGGTCGTCGTCGGCCGCATGATCACCGCGGTCGGACCGGCGATCGAGGTCCCCCTCCCGACCGGCGCCCGGGTGCACGACGTCCGCGGTAGGCACCTGATCCCGGGGCTCGCCGACATGCACGTGCACAGCGAGTCCGGGACCGATGATCCGCGGCACTTCGCCCACCTGTACATCGCCCACGGCGTGACGACGATCCGCGAGATGTGGGGCCGCCCCGAGCTGCATGAGACGCGCCGGATGGTCGAGTCCGGTGACCTGCTCGGGCCGCGGATGACCATCGCCAGTGCGATCCTCGACGGACCGGCCGGACTGTGGTCCGACGTCCCCGACACCCCGACCAGGAGCGTCACCACGCCCGAGCAGGCACGCCGCGCCGTGCGCGAGGAGATCGAGGCCGGAGCCGACGCCCTCAAGGTGTACTCGCGGCTGCCTGCGGAGGCGTATCGCGCCGTCCTCGCGGAGGCGCACCGGCTCGACATCCCGGTGACCGGGCACCGCTCGGACACCCTGCCCCTTATCGAGCAGATCGGATCGGGTCAGCGCTCCTTCGAGCACCTGCACGGCCTCTGGCCCGCCATGTCACGGGACGTGGAGCGGCTCGAGGCGGCGATGGCCCGTATCGAGACCTCCCCCGATTTCCACTACGGCAGCTGGTTGCAGCAGATCACCCGGATCGAGTGGGACGCGCTCTCCTCCTACGACCGCGTGGCGGCGGGCTCTGTGTTCGACCAGCTGGTGGCCGCCGACGTCGCCTGCACCCCCACGCTGGTGCTGCACGCGGCCATCGACCGGCCCGAGTCGATCCGGCTCGACGACGAGCGGATGGAGCACCTGGCCCCGGAGACCCCGGATTCCTGGGATTTCCTGCGCACGCACATCTACTGCGGGGGTGGTCGCTCGGCCCGGGAGTCTGCCCAGCGTGAGGTGCTGCTCGAGCAGCGACGGGCGACGGTCGGGGCGATGGATGAGGCCGGTGTGCGGATCCTGGCGGGCACGGACTCGGTCAGCCCCGGCCTGTTCCCCGGGGCCAGTCTGCACTCCGAGCTCGAGCAGCTGGTGGCGGCGGGTCTGACGCCGATGCGTGCTCTGCAGAGCGCGACCGTGGAGCCCGCGCGGTTCCTCGGTCGCGAGCACTGGGTCGGCACGGTCGAGACGGGTCGCGTGGCCGACCTCGTGATCCTGGACGCCGATCCGCTGGAGGACATCAGCAACATCAGGGCCATTCATGCGGTCGTCGCCGACGGCCGGCACATCGGCCCCCGGGAGCGCGCGACGCTGCTGGCGACGGCGGCGCAGATCGCGGCGGCCACGCGATGAGCGCCGTGGAGACCGCGGTGGCGCGCCTGGTCGCCTCCTTCGCGGAGGACCTGGTGGTGCAGTGGTTGGATCTGCCGCGCCCGGAGGATCTGTTCCGTCCCCTCGCACAGGAGGCGAGCTCCGTCGGCCGGCTCGACCTCGACCTTCCCGGCACAGTCGCCCTCTGGCTGCCCGATTCCGGCGAGAGGGCGACGGAGCCGCCCTCCGCGCGGCTCCCGAGGCGGCTGCGCAGCTACGTCGACGCCATGATGGCGGCTCACTCGGGCCGAGGACCGCACGTCCACCTGCAGTTCGTCGGCGTGACCCCCGACCATCGGGGCCGGGGCCTCGGCGGCCGGCTGCTCACCCGAGGGCTGGCCCGCGCCCGAGCGTCGGGCACCCCTGTCCGGCTGGAGGCGAGCACGCCGCGCAGCGCCTTGCTCTACGCGCGGCACGGCTTCGTTCGAACGGGAGCTGACATCCGCCTTCCCGAAGGACCGACCCTGATCCCGATGTGGTGGCATCCCGCGCCCTGACCTGCTGCTCGGGCGAGCACACCCACTGTGCCCGACCCGACGACGGCCGGCCGCATGGAGGCCCGGTCCGCGCCTTGTCCGCGCCGCGGTCACGCGAGAGCGGTCCGGCCCTTCATGGCACGCTGGGGTCCGTTCCGGGCGCGTCCGCACGCCCCTCCCCGGTCGGCGCCCTGCCCGGGCCCGCCCTCAGCAAGGACGAGTGAGCAGACCTGTGAGCACCGCTGTGGCGCTATCCCTGATCGGCCTGGTCCTGGTGGCCGCCGTCATCCAGCGGGTGGCCGGGCTGGGGCTGGGCATGCTGTTCGCGCCCTACGCGGTGGTGCTGATCGGCGCACACGAGGGCATCATGCTCGCCAATTTCCTGGGCACCTTGATGCCCGCCCTGCTGCTGCCGCGCATCTGGTCCCAGATCCAGTGGCGCACGGTGGCATGGATCGGCCTGCCGGCGGTCGCGGTGATGCCCGGGGCCGCGTGGGTCTCCTCGGTCTCCCCGCCCGGGCCGCTGTACATCGTCGTGGCCTCCCTGGTGCTGGCAAGCCTGCTCATCTCCGTGGCGCTGGTGCGCGTGAACACCACCGTCGACGGTCGCACCGCCCAGGTCGTCACCGGTATCGGCTCCGGGCTCGGCACGGTCCTCGGGGGCGTCGGCGGACCGGCCGTGACCGTCTACGCGGTGCTGTCGCGCTGGCCGGTGCTGCCGATGGTGGCGACCCTGCAGCCGCTGTGGATCCTGATCTCCTCGGTATCGTTCACCTCCAAGCTGGCGTGGGACGACGGTCAGCTGCCCGACATGCCCTGGTGGGTGTGGGCGGCGATCGTGGTGGCCGTGATCGTGTCGATCTTCCTCGGCGAAGCGGTGCAGAGGCGCCTGGAGGAGAAGACCATCCAGCGCTGCGTGATGGTGCTGGGTTTCGTCGGCGCCCTGCTGGCGCTGGGGACCGGGGTGCGGCTGCTGGTGGTCTGACGGACTCGGTGATCACGACGGCAACGACAGCATGTTCGCTGATCGAGGCCCCGACCCGGTTTGTCCACGCCCCTCACCAGGCCGCCGGGTCGAGCGGGCATCGACCTCTGCGAACGTGCCGGCTCAGCAGGCCCCAGCCGACAACTTCGCAGTGCTCGCGCCGCGCTTTCGTCGTCGCCGAGGCGCGGACGCCCCGTCCAGCGGCAGAATTCAGCGCAGGGGCAGGGCCACCACGGCGACGGCGCGCTCCCCCGCGCTGGGGGCCAGCGTGACCCGGTCCCCCGTGAGCTGCGAGACCGGGACGTCCGCGATCTCCCGCACCGCGGCCGAGACCCGCTCGTCGAGGGTCACCGGGCCGGCGGCTGGGTCGAGCAGCAGCATGTTCAGCACCTGGTCCCCGTCGGCCGCCGTCCCGAGTGTGAAGCGCACGCCCTCGGGCGGGGTCGCGACCGCCTCGTGGAACCAGGGGCGAGTGCCGTAGAGAGCATCGCCGTGCGCGGCCATCCACTGCCCCAGCTGTTCGAGGGCGGCGGTCTGCAGTTCGGGGATGGAGCCGTCGGCGCGGGGGCCCACGTTGATCAACAGGTTGCCGTTCTTGGACACCACGTCGACCAGCAACCGGATCAGCTCCGTGCCGTCCAGAGCGTGGTCGGCGGACTCGTCGGCGTTGTAGCCGAAGGACAGGCCCAGGCCGCGCGTGGACTCGAAGACTTCGGGCTGGACGGCGTGGATGTCCTGGTACTCGCGGGTCAGGACACCGTGCGCGGGCACGCCCCAGCGGTCGTTGATCATCCCGCCGGGCACCGCGGCGAGGTAGTCGCGGAAGATCTGCTGCAGGGAGTCGGGGCCGTCGTACTTGCCGGCGTCGGGCCAGTCGATGTCGTTCCACAGGATGTCGGGGGCGAAGCGGTCGATCAGTTCGCGCAGCTGCTCGGCGGCGAAGGCGGCGAAGGCGGCGTCGTTGCGGCGCAGCGCGAACAGCTCGGTGTTCGAGTGCAGGGGCGGGAAGTCGGTCGCGTGCCAGTCGTGGGCGCCGGAGTAGTAGAACCCGAGTTTCATCCCGGCCTCACGCACAGCGGAGCTGAACTCTTCGAGCAGGTCACGGCCGGGGCCGCGGCCGGCAGCGTGGAAGGGTGTGGTGGCACTGTTCCAGAGGCAGAAGCCGTCGTGGTGCTTGGTGGTGGGCACGACGTAGCGGGCCCCTGCGCGCTGCGCCAGTCCGACGATCTCGCTGACGCTGCCCTCGGCGGGCTGCCAGTCGTCGGCGAAGTCCTCGTAGGAGTGTCCGAGGCCGAAGGTCTCCTCGTGGCGGGCCTGGGTGGGGCTGCCGTCGATGCGGACGGTGTTGGCGTACCACTCGGCGTACTGGTGGCGGGCGTAGGCGTTGGCCGAGGTGACGTCGCTGCGGTCCAGGACGTCGGCCCAGGCCGGTACCGAGTACAGGCCCCAGTGCACGAAGATCCCGAGTTTCGCGTCGCGGTACCAGTCGGGCACGCGCAGGTCGGGGTAGGCGGTCGCGGGGGCGGCATCGGCCGGCCCGTGGCGGTCATCGAAGCTGATCATCGGTGTCTCCGTCTTCGGGGTCGTGGGTGCCGCTGGCCTGGTGTCCGGTGCGTCGCACGGGGCGCTCATCCGGCCCCGTGCTCAGGGACCAGGACTCGACGGTCTGCGCGTTCCAGGTGCGGGCCGACGCTCTCTTCCCGGCTGCGGTCAGCGCCAGCAGCACGGCCCCGGCCCGTCCGGCCCGGCCTCCCAGCGGGGAGATGGTGACGTCCGGTGCTCTCTTCCAGACCAGCTGCTGCTCCAGGCGGGAGCGGAGCGGGACGGTCAGCTCCTCCCCTGCCCCGGACAGTCCGCCGGCGATGACGATGGTGCCCGGGTCGACCGTCATGGTCAGCGAGCACAGGCCTCGCGCGAGGGCCTCCAGTCCGTCGTCCCAGACCCGGCGTGCGACCGGATCATCGGACAGGGCCGTGAGCAGCTCGGCGACATCGCTCAGCTCTCGGGCGCCCCCGAGCTCCCGATAGCGGCGCAGCAGGGCCGCCCCGGACGCGTAGGCATCCACACAGCCCGTCCTGCCGCAGGCGCAGCGGTCGCCGGCGGGCACGACCGTGGTGTGGCCGAACTCCCCCGCGCTGCCGTCGGCTCCGGTGAGCACCTGCCCGCCGCTGACCAGGCATGCCGCGATCCCGGTCCCGATGGCCACCAGGGCGTAGTCCTCCAGGCCGGCCGCTGCCCCGAGCACGCCCTCCGCGATCCCCGCCCAGCGGACATCGTGGCCGAGCACCACCGGCAACGGCTCGCTCCTCGCAGCGATGATCTTCCCCGGCAGATCCAGATCCGTCCAGCCGAGGTTGGAGGCGAAGCGCACGATCCCGCGCTGCTCATCGACGTGGCCGGGACTGAGCAGGCCCACGCCGAGCATCTCGATCCCCGCGTCGCGAGCGGCAGCTTCAGCGGCAGTGAGCTGGGCGAGCACGGCGTCGATCGCCGCGCGGCCCCGGCCCGTGGGGCAGGAGGCCGAGAAGAGGGCACGGCCCGTGAGGTCCACGAGGTCGACGGCGATGGACGTCCCGCCGACGTCGATGCCGATGACCGCGCCGTCACCGCTCATCGAGCATCTCCGCGCCGAGACATAGGGGTCTTAATCCGCATGGAGCGAACCTATCCGAACGGTCTCAGACATCGGATCACTGACCACGCAGCGGCCGTGTCCACCGATCGATAGCGCTCGAGGCTGAGTAGGGTGACAGTCCACGTCGAAAGGCCGGTATGACCGCCCCACTGCCCCGCATCGCGATCGCCGGGATCGCCATCGAGTCCTCGACCTTCACGCCCTACCGCTCCGGCGAGGCCGACTTCGAGGTGCGTCGCGGCACCACGGACATCCTGGCCCGCTACCCCTTCTTCACCGGCGCGCACGACCCGGGCTCGGCCCCCGGGCCACCCGCGTCCTCCGCCACTGGGGCGACCCCTGCCCCTGCGCCGGCCGGCGGAACCGCGCCGTCTGCCTCGGGTCAAGCCCTGCGCGGGGCCGCCGAATACATCGGCGTGCTGCACGCCCGGGCTCTGCCGGGCGGTCAGCTGGACCGCGACACCTACGAGGGCTGGAAGGCGGAGATCGTGGCCGGACTAGCCGCAGCCGCCGAGCCCGCACCGCTGGACGGCTTCTTCTTCGACATCCACGGGGCGATGAGCGTGGTGGGACTGGACGACGCCGAGGGTGACCTGATCACCGCGATCCGCTCCGTGATCGGCCCCGATCCCGTCGTGGGCACCGCGATGGACCTGCACGGCAACGTCTCCGAGACCCTGTTCGAGGCCTGTGACCTGCTGACCTGTTACCGCCATGCCCCGCACATCGATGCCTGGGAGACCCGCGAGCGCGGCCTGCGTGACCTCGTCGACGCCGCTGCGACGGTCGCTGCGGGCGGGCGCCGCCCCCACAAGGCGCTGGTGCATCTGCCGATCCTGCTGCCCGGGGAGAAGACCTCCACCCGCATCGAACCGGCCAAATCGCTGTACGCCAGGATCCCGGAGCTGACCGCCCGCGAGGGCGTGACCGACGTGTCCTACTGGATCGGATTCGCCTGGGCCGATCAGCCCCGCTGCAAAGCCGCGATCGTCGCCTTCGGGAACGAGGCCGAGGCGGTCGACGTCGCGGCCCTGGAGCTCGCCACCGCGGTCTGGGACCGGCGCCACGACTTCGAGTTCGTCGCCCCCACCGGCAGCTTCGACGAGTGCCTCGAGGAGGCCGTGACCTCCGAGAAGCGCCCCTTCTGGATCTCCGATTCCGGGGACAACCCGGGCGCCGGCGGGGCCGACGACACCACCCACGCCCTGGCCCGTCTGCTGGCCCGTCCGGAGATCCACTCCGGCCAGGTGAGCGCGCTGATGGTCTCCCTGGTCGATCCGGAGTCCGCCGACGCCGCCACCGCGCTCGGCGTGGGCGGCCGCGGAGAGTTCACCGTGGGCGGGCGCATCGATGCCCGCGACCCGGGACCGGTGGCGCTGCGCGCCGAGGTGGCCGCGCTGGACGAGGCCCCGAACACGGGACGCTCGGCCGCGCTCCGAGTGCTCGATGGCGAGCGGCCGACGGGACTGACGGTGGTGGTCACCGGCCGACGGTCGCAGTGGGCCTCGCGTTCGATGTTCGCGCGGCTGGGTCTGTCGATGACCGGCTTCGACGTCGTCACCGTCAAGATGGGCTACCTCGAGCCCGACCAGTACGAGGCCGCCGAGGGCTGGCTGCTGGCGCTCACACCGGGCGGCGTCGACCAGGATCTGCTGCGGCTCGGCCACTCCCGGATCGATCGGCCCATGATCCCCTTCGACGCCGAGATCCCCGCGCCGAGCGCCGCCGACCTGGTCACCGGGGGCGGCCCGGCGCAGGGCTGAGCCCAGCGGGCTGATGCCTTCCCGTCCCCTTACTCGCACCTGTTCGGATCCACTGGCGCTGGGCGCGCAGGCTCCGCTCTATACGGGCAGCCTGCGCGCATGACGCCACTGGATTCGTAGCGGCCAGCCATTGAACACATTCCCCGCCCGAGCATCGGGCCAGCCGAGCACGTCGCTGCTCACACCAGGCCGAGCTCCCAGGCGGTGCGCACCGCCGAGGCCCGGTCGCCCACCCCGAGCTTCTCGTAGACGTGGACCAGGTGGGTCTTCACGGTGGCCTCGCCGATCCCCAGCCGGGTGGCCACGGCGCGGTTGGTGCAGCCATCGGCCACCAGGCGCAGCACTTCGACCTCCCGGGCGCTGAGCTCGACCCGGGGCCCGGCGCCGGTCAGGGCGGCGAGAGCAACCGGGGCGAGCACGGCTCGGCCGCCCGCGAGGTCGTGGACGGCGCGGATGACGTCGTCGCGGCGGGTGTCCTTGAGCAGGAAGCCGTCGGCCCCGGCCTCGAGCGCCGAGCGGATGTCCCGGTCGGTGTCGTAGGTGGTCAGCACCAGGATCCGCGGCTTCGTGCGGTCACGTTCGCGCAGGGCGCGGATCGATTCGGCGCCTCCGCCGCCGGGCATGCGCAGATCCATCAGCACCACGTCGGGGTCGGTCGCGGTGATCACGGCGAGCGCCTCCCGGCCGTCCTCGGCGATCCCGACCACCGTGATGTCCGGTTCGGAGCCGAGCATCGCCACCAGGCCGTCGCGCACCACCGGATGGTCATCGACCACGACCGTCCGCACGACCGGACCGTCAGGGGCGCGGCTGGCCGCGGCAGGATCCGGCCGTTCCATCCCGCCGCTGCCGATGCTGTTCATCGCGGAACCGTCGCGATCACGCTGGCCCCGCTGCGCTCGTGGGAGGAGATGTGCAGGCGTCCGCCCACCTCCTCGACCCGCTGGGCCATGTTGGCCAGACCGTGACCGCGGGTGATGGTCTCGACGTCGAAGCCGCGGCCGTCGTCGGTGACCTGCAGGCTCTGTTCGTCGTCGGAGCCGGAGAGGGTGACGGTCACGGTCTGGGCCCCGGAGTGGCGGGCGACGTTGGCCAGGGCTTCCTGGGCGATGCGGACCAGCACTGCGGCATGGGCGCCATGGCAAGGGGCGTCGTCGGCGTCGAAGGTGGCCACGATCCGGTGGGTGCGCGCCCATCGAGCCACCAGTTCGCCGAGCCCGTGGGCCGTACCGGCCTCGGTGAGCTGGTGCGGGGCGAGAGCCTCGACGGCGCGGCGGGCCTCGACCAGGCAGGCGCGGGCGGCCTCCCCGGCGCGCGCGAGGCGGCGGCGGACGTCGCCCCCGTCGGCTCCGCCATCCGCTCCGCCGGTCCCCTGCGCGCCGGCCGCGGCCTCGAGCTCCCCGCCGACGGTCTCCAGC
>Ga0079226_10003943_pt1 | contig 11353 bp, 7 predicted proteins | sample Poulit2014_FD_76345 | JGI IMG/M metagenome (GOLD analysis project Ga0079226, IMG submission 76345) | Agricultural soil microbial communities from Georgia to study Nitrogen management - Poultry litter 2014 | ecosystem: Environmental > Terrestrial > Soil > Agricultural land | place: USA: Georgia...
CGCGACGTGCCCTCGGAGTTGTTCGAGTCGATGCGCCTCGACGGCTGCTCCCACTGGCAGATGGCGTGGCACCTCGGGTTCCCGTTGACCCGGCCCGCGATCGTGACCGTCGCCATCTACAACGGGCTGACGATCTGGAACGGATTCCTGTTCCCGCTCATCCTGACCCAGGACCCCGACCTGCGGGTGATGCCGCTGGCGCTGTGGGCGTTCCAGGGGCAGTACACCGTGAACGTGCCCGCCGTGCTCGCTGCTGTCGTGCTGTCCACGCTGCCGATCCTGGTGCTGTACGTCGTCGGGCGCCGCCAACTGCTCAGCGGCTTGACCGCCGGCTTCGGCAAGTAGTCCCGGGGAGGAAGGCCACGGCCCCCGTCCGCAGTGGACGGGGGCCGTGGTGGTGTCCGTGCGTCTCGAGTCCGCTCGACGGGCAGGGGGCCGGTCCTCGAGCGAGGTCGAGAAGGTCAGCGCAGGAACGGCACGCTGCGGTCCAGCGGGCCACGCTCCTTGAGCTCCTTGCGCAGCGGGATCTCGTCGTCGATCCAGCCGGACTGCTTGATGCCCCAGAACGAGGCGTGGTCCGGGCCGTACCCCAGCAGCTGCTGCTGCAGCGGCGTCAGGCCCTGGAACCAGTCGGAGTCCTGATCGGCGACGTTCTCGTCGAGCGGACGGATCCAGCGGTAGGTGTAGCCGATGAACATCAGCTTGCGGATCCGGTCGGACTTGTTCATCGAGCGGCTGTGCCACAGGCGACGGTCGAAGATGAATGCGTCACCCGGCTCCAGCAGCACCTCGGTGGAGCCCTCCGGCTCGATGATCGGGTCGCCCGGCTTCTCGGGACGACCCGCGAGGGTGTTGTTGAGGTGGCTGCCCGGGATCACCTTGGTCTGGCCGTAGCCCGGCTCCGACAGGTCGGTGAGGCAGAAGCAGATCTTGGTCATGAACATCGGACGCGGGTCCATGTCGATGTCCGAGTTCTGCCGGTAGCCGTCCTGGTGCCAGTTCCAGAACGGCGGCTCGTCCTTCGGCGGGTTGACGTCGATGTGGTTGTGGTGGGTGTAGATGTTCCACCCCATGTTCCCCCAGATGTAGGGGAACGTCGTCGGCCAGGTCAACAGGTCCAGGAACAGCGGGTCACGGTCGAAGTAGCCCATCACATGGATGGACCTGTCCGGACGCAGCTGGTCGGCGTCCTCCTCCTCGGCGTACACCTTGTCGACCGCGTCCTCGTACTTGGCGCGGGACTCCTCGTCCAGGGCGCCCTTGATGACGTAGTAGCCGTCACGCTGGTACTGCTCGCGGATGGCCGGATCGAGCGGCTCGTAGCCGGTCAGATCAGTGGGCCGGGTCTCGGTCACCGTCATGGCGATGGTGCTCCCTCCAACGATTGCGGCGCGGCACGTGTGGAGCCGCGGATCCCTGTCAGGGTACACGCTGGAGAGTGAGGCAAGCCTAACAACGGCCGGGCGGGTCGTGGCGGTCCCGGCCGGATCCGCGGGCCTGTCACATCCACGGGCCTGTCACAATGTGCAACGTGCGTGACGTCGTCCTCCTCGGCAGTACCGGCTCCATCGGCACCCAGGCACTCGAGGTCATCGAGGCCAACCCGGACCGGTTCCGGCTCGTCGGGCTCGCCGCCGGCGGCAGCGACGTGGCGACGGTGGCACGGCAGGTGCTGCGCCACCGACCGGCCGTGGTGGGCCTGGCCCGGGCGACCGCGGTGCAGGACCTGCAACTTGCGCTGTACGCCGAGGCGAAGGCGCTCGGCTGGAGCTCCGGTGACGTGAGCCTGCCGCGGATCGTCGCCGGTCCGACCGCCGCCACCGAGGTCGCCGGCATGGACACCGACCTGGTGCTGAACGGCATCACCGGCTCGGCCGGCCTGGTCCCGACCCTGACCGCGCTGCGGGCCGGGGCGACGCTCGCGCTGGCCAACAAGGAGTCGCTGGTGATCGGGGGCCGGTTGGTGACCGAGGCCGCTGCCGAGGGCCAGCTGGTGGCGGTCGACTCCGAGCACTCCGCGATCGCGCAGTGCCTGCGGGCCGGTCGGGCCGACGAGGTCGACCGGGTGGTGCTCACCGCCTCCGGGGGGCCGTTCCGGGGGCGCCGCCGGGAGGAGCTGGCCGACGTCACCCCGGCCGAGGCCATGAAACATCCCACCTGGGACATGGGGCGCGTCATCACCACCAACTCCGCCACCCTGGTCAACAAGGGCCTGGAGCTGCTGGAGGCACACCTGCTGTACGGCACCCCCCTGGACCGGATCGACGTGGTGGTGCACCCGCAGTCCGTGGTGCACTCGATGGTGCAGTTCGTCGACGGCTCCACGATGGCGCAGTGCTCCCCGCCGGACATGCGGCTGCCGATCGCGCTCGCGCTCGGCTGGCCGGACCGGATCGCCGGTGCCACCCGGCCCTGCGACTGGACCCGGGCCACCTCGTGGACCTTCGAGCCGCTCGACGACGAGGCCTTTCCGGCCGTCCTGCTCGCGCGCCGGGCCGGGGCGGGCCGGCCGACGCTGCCGGCGGTCTACAACGCCGCCAACGAGGTGTGCGTCGACGCGTTCCACGACGGCCGGATCGGGTTCTGCACGATCACCGACGTGGTCGCCGAGGTGATGGGCCTGCACGAGGCCGCACCGGCGGCCGACTTCACGCTCGACGCCGTACTCGCTGCCGATGCCTGGGCCCGGGGCGAGGCTGCCCGGGCGTGTGGCGTGCCCGCGTAGGCTGGTCGGGTGGACACGCTCATCTACGTCGGCGGCGCGCTGCTGTTCTTCGCCCTCATCATGGCGTCGATCGCGCTGCACGAGATCGGGCACCTGGTGCCGGCGAAGATCTTCGGCGTCAAGACCACGCAGTACTTCGTCGGCTTCGGCAAGACCCTGTGGTCCACCCGACGCGGCGAGACCGAGTACGGCTTCAAGCTCGTGCCGCTGGGCGGTTACGTCAAGATGATCGGCATGCTCCCGCCCGGTCGGCGTGGGATGCGGCGGTCCAGCACCGGCCTGTTCACCTCCCTGATCGACGACGCCCGCTCCGCCGACGCCGACGACATCACCCCCGCCGACGAGGGGCGGCTGTTCTACCAGAAACCGTCCTGGCAGAAGCTCATCGTGATGGTCGGCGGGCCGATGATGAACATCCTGCTCGCGTTCCTGCTGCTGTTGTCGGTCAACATGACCTTCGGGATGGTGCGCGAGACGTTGGAGATCGGCCATGTCAGCGAATGCATGGTGCCGGCCGGGCGCACCGGCGACACCTGCCGCCCCGGCGACCCTGCGACCCCGGCCGCCGAGGCCGGCATCCGGGCCGGCGACCGCATCGTCAGCTTCAACGGCGTACCGGTCCAGTCGTGGGACCAGCTGTCCGAGGCGATCCGGACCAACCTCGACGACGAGGCGGTGATCGTGGTGGATCGGGGCGGTGCTGAGGTCACGCTCCGGACCCACACCGTCCTCAATGCGGTGGCCGACCCGACCGATCCGAGCCGGACGGTGAAGGCCGGCTTCCTCGGGGTGAGCCCCACGATGACCCGGGTCCAGGGGGGGCCGGTGGAGACGGTCCAGCAGATGGGAACGATGACCGAGCGGGTGTTCGCCGTGCTGGTCGACTTCCCCGTACGGGTGTGGAATGTCGCCGCCGACCTGGTGACCGGTCAGGAACGCGACCCGAACGGGCCGATGAGCATCGTCGGCGCCAGCCGCGTCGCGGGCGAGATGGCCAGCACCGACCAGATTCCGGCCAGCGAGAAGATGGCCGGCTACATCAGTGTGCTCGGGTCGGTGAACCTGTTCGTCGCGCTGTTCAACTTCATCCCGCTGTTGCCGCTCGACGGCGGCCACATCGCCGGCGCCCTGCTGGAATGGGCCCGGCGCGGGATCGCCAGGTTGCGGCGGCGGGCCGATCCGGGTCCGGTCGACATCGCTGTGCTGATGCCGGTCGCCTACGTGGTGGCCGTGTTCGTCGCACTGTGCGGCGGCGTGCTGATCCTGGCTGACATCATTGACCCGGTCACCCTGTTCTGAAGTCCTGACGCCATGAGAGGTGTGTGCAGATGAGTGTCGCGCTGGGAATGCCGGAGATCCCGCAGGTGCTGGCGCCCCGTCGTCCGACCCGACGGATCAACGTGGGCCCCGTGCCGGTGGGCGGGGGTGCGCCGATCCCGGTGCAGTCCATGACGACCACCCTCACCTCCGACATCAACGCCACGTTGCAGCAGATCGCCGCGCTCACCGCGAGCGGCTGCGACATCGTCCGGGTGGCGGTGCCGAGCCAGGACGATGCCGATGCGCTCCCCGCGATAGCGCAGAAGTCGCAGATCCCGGTGGTCGCCGACATCCACTTCCAGCCGCGGTACGTGTTCGCCGCGATCGAGGCCGGATGCGCCGCCGTGCGGGTCAACCCGGGCAACATCAAGGCGTTCGACGACCGGGTGGGCGAGATCGCGCAGGCCGCGACCGAGGCCGGTGTCTCGCTGCGGATCGGCGTCAACGCCGGTTCGCTGGACAAGCGACTGCTCGCCAAGCACGGCAAGGCCACGGCGGAGGCACTGGTGGAGTCGGCGCTGTGGGAGGCCAGCCTGTTCGCCGAGCACGACTTCCACGACTTCAAGATCAGTGTCAAGCACAGCGACCCGATCGTGATGGTGCGCGCCTACCAGCAGCTCAGCGAGCAGTGCGACTACCCGCTGCACCTCGGGGTGACCGAGGCCGGACCGGCGTTCCAGGGCACCGTCAAGTCGTCGGTCGCCTTCGGGGCGCTGCTCAGCCAGGGCATCGGCGACACCATCCGGGTGTCGCTGTCGGCCGATCCGGTCGAGGAGGTCAAGGTCGGCTCCAAGATCCTCGAGTCGCTCAACCTGCGGCCCCGCAAGCTGGAGATCGTGTCGTGCCCGTCGTGCGGACGTGCCCAGGTCGACGTCTACAAGTTGGCCGACGAGGTCACCGCCGGACTGGAGGGCCTCACCGTACCGCTCCGGGTCGCCGTGATGGGGTGTGTGGTGAACGGCCCCGGTGAGGCACGGGAGGCCGACCTCGGCGTCGCCTCGGGCAACGGCAAGGGCCAGATCTTCGTCAAGGGTGAGGTCATCAAGACGGTCAAGGAGGCCGACATCGTCGAGACCCTGATCGAGGAGGCCATGCGGATCGCGGAGGACATGCCGGACGGGGATGGCGCTCCGAACGTCAGCGTGGGAGGCTGATCCCATGACTGCGGACCTGTCAGCGCGGACGGGGGCGCGGTCGCTCACCAACGACGACTTGTATGCGGTCGTCCGGCTGTTGCTGGACAGGCCGGTCCACAACGTGTTCATCTCGTCCCGGATCCGACACCTCGGACTCGACCCGTTCGTGCTCGGTTGCCCGGTGTGGGGCTACGAACGCGAGGGTGAACTGGTCGCCCTGTGCCATGCCGGATCCAACCTGGTGCCCGTCGGCAGCACCGATCCCGAGGTGCTGGAGGCGTTCGCCGAGCGATGTGGGCCGGCCCGCCGCAGCACCTCGATCTCCGGTGAGGCGGAGGCGGCGCTCGGCCTGTGGGACGCGTTGGTGCAGCGGTGGGGTGACCCGTGGGCGAGCACCCGCGAGGTCCGGCGCTGCCAGCCGCTGATGATGATGGACACCGATCCGACGCTCCCCGGCGACCCCGACCGTCAGGTGCGCGAGATCGGATTGGAGCACCTCGACGCCTACTTCGACTCCGCGGTCAAGATGTACACCGAGGAGGTCGGGGTCTCGCCGTTGGAGCCGAGCCCGGCGACGTACCGGGGATATGTGCGGACCCTGGTCACGATGCGGCGGGCCTTCGGCGTCGTTGCCGATGGCCGGGTGGTGTTCAAGTCCGACCTCGGCTCGGTGTCGGGCCGGTACGCCCAGATCCAGGGCGTCTGGCTGTCCCCGGAACTGCGGGGGCGAGGGCTCGCAGCGCCACTGATGGCCGAGGTGGTCCGGCAGGCGCGTCGTTCGACCCCGAACGTGTCGCTGTACGTCAACGACTACAACACCCCGGCACTGCGCACCTACGAGCGGGTCGGGTTCCAGCGGGTCGGCCAGTTCGCGACCATCCTCTACTGAGGGGTCGGTGCTGGGCGAGGTCTGTGCTGGGCGAGATCTGTGCTGGGTCACGGCCGTACGGTCCCACCGAGGGTTGGGTCCGAGGACCGGTGCTCGCCGTCGCCTGTCTGGCGGCCGGTGCGCTGCTCCTGGGACACCCGGGGCGCACCCGCCCGTACCGGTCCCTGACCCGGCCGCCGGCCCGGATCAGTCTCGACCACTGGGTCTTCCGGCCGAACCCGGTCCTGCGGACGCTCCGGAGAACTACGGTGAGCGCCGTGTCCAGGATCATCGATCTGACCCCGACCACGGTGCCTCCGGCCCGCTACCGCTACCGCGCGGCAGCCACCTCACGGCTGCTCCCGCCCGATGCCGTGCCCGACACCCGACTCGGGCCGGACCCGACCGGCACCACGGACTTCGCCGCCGCTGACGGACTCGGCTGGATCCCCACCGAGCCGGGGGGACCGTTCGACGGGCGCACGATCGCCTGGCGGGCGCTGACCGTCAAGGACGCCGGGGTCGACCTGGAGTGTGCGTGGGACGCCGAGGTGTTCGTGGACCGGTTCCTGCTCGATCCGGATGTGCTGGGCCAGGTCCGGAGAGTGCGGGTGCTGGTGCCGGTCGGCGACCGGCTCCGGCAGGTCGGGCAACTCGACCTGCGCGACCGGTCCGCTGACGAGCCCACCCTGGAACTGCCCGGACCGATCGGCCTCGACGTCGGCCACCCGGTGCGATCGTGCGTGGTCAGGTTCGAGACCGTGCTCACCGACCTGGTGCTGACCGGTGGGGTCACGGTGGTGGGTACGGCGATGCCCCCGGTCGGGATCTTCCCGGCTCCTGCCGGGGCGCAGCTGACCGACGACCTCGTCCCGGTGGGCGCCTTCGCAGGCGCGGTGGTCCGCCCGGTCGGGCCCGAGGCCGTCGCCGTACCGGTCGCCGAGCACCTGGTGGCGCGGGTCGCCGAGGCCGTCGACCAGGACTGGCGGATCGAGTCGCCGGGGGCGTGGGGGAGCAGCGGGCAGGGACCGGAGGGTCTCGGGGCCCTGGTGATCACGTGCGCCCCGGGCCGGACCGGCGACCCCGACCTCACCTCCCTGGTCGATGCGCTCGGTGTCGACCCGGCACCGGAGTCGTTCGCGCTGCAGGTGTCGCACGACCAGGTGGTCGTGGTGGGGGACCGCCGCGGCCTCCGCCACGGCGCGGAGTGCGTGGTGCACCAGTTGATCATGGACGGCGGCGTCCGGCAGGGGGAGCTGGTCGACCGTCCCGCCCACGAGTTCCGCGGCGTCCACCTGCCGCTGCCGGGACCGTCACAGGTCGACCACTTCCGGCGATTGATCCGGTGGCTCGTGGTGCCGGCACGGTTCAACACCGTGATCGTCGAGGTCGCCGGCGGTATGGAGTTCCGTCGCCATCCCGAGATCAACCGCACCTGGCAGGACGCCCATGCCCGTGCCCTGGCCGGGGAGATGGCGATGCCCGGCCACTTCTCGATGGTGGCGCCCGGCGAGTGCCTGTCCCAGCATGACACCGCGGCGCTGGTCGCCGAGCTGAAGGCGCTCGACCTGGACGTCATCCCCGAGGTGCAGTCGCTGTCGCACGTGCAGTACCTGACGCTCGCCCACCCGGAGATCGCCGAGGTCGCCGGGGAGGTGGACAACACCGCCGAGGTCGACCTGTTCGCCGCCGACCAGCCGGCCGGGAAGCATCCCAGCTGCTACTGCCCGTCGAACCCGGCGTCGTACAAGTTGATCCTGGACGTGCTCACCGAGGGCCTCGACGTGTTCCAGCCGGAACGGCACGTCCACCTCGGCCACGACGAGGTCTACGAGCTCGGTGTGTGCCCGACCTGCCGGCACCGGGACCCGGCCGAGCTGTTCGCCGACGACGTCAACCGGCTGTGCGCGGTCGTCGCGGAACGCGGCCTGCGCCCGATCATCTGGGCCGACATGCTGCAGCCGGAGGCGCGTTACCGGGCCGCGGCTGCGCTCGACCGGCTGCCCGAGGACCTGCTGATGATGGACTTCATCTGGTACTTCCACCGCGAACGCGACACCGAGCCGTACCTGCTCGACCATGGTCGCGAGGTCGTCATCGGCAACCTCTACTCCAGCCACTTCCCCCGGTGGGAGCAGCGCTCCACCCGCCCGGGCATCGTCGGCGGGCAGGTGTCGACCTGGGTCGCCCTCGACGACGAGGCGATGGTGCGGGAGGGCAAGTACTACGACATCGCCCACGTCGGGGTGATGCTGTGGAGCGCGCGCCACCATCGCCACCACCGCCCGGGACTGGCCCGCCGGATCGCCCCGTTCCTCACCGACCTGCGCAGTCGCCTCACCGGCGCACCACCGGCGAGCAGCGCCGACGGTGTCGACCTGCTCGGCCCGCCGAGCGAGGTAGGGACGGGCCCCGACGAGCACCCCACCGAGCCGGCCCCACCCCTCGGACGGCGCCACGGCGACCCCCTGCTCGCCGCCCTGGCGGCACGGCTCGACGGACCGCTCCGGGTGGTCGAGCCCGGCGGGCGGACCACCGGGTACCCGCTCACCGCGCCGTTCGTGCTGCCCCCCAGTGACACCACGACCTCGGCGGCGACCGGGCTGGACCTGGAGCTGCCCCAAGGGACCACCGAGGTGCACCTGGTGCAGGCAGTGACCCGGCCGGTGCCCCGAGCCGCCTGGGGTCCGCTGCCCGAGATCGGACGCTGGCGGGCGCTCACCGCCGACAACACCGAGGTGGCCCTGCACTCCCTCACCGTCGGCGGCACGGTCGGCCACCTGCACAGTAGGTACGCCGCACCGCTGCCGACCTCGTACTACCGCCACCAGGGCTACACCGGCATCTATCGCAGTGACCCGGTCATGGTCGGCCAACTCGACGACGGCCGCGACCTGTGCCTGTACCGCACCGTGTGGCAGCTGCCCGCCGACGGCCCGTCGGCGACGCGGCTCGCCCTGGAGCTGGACGCCGACATCGGCTGCTCACTGCTGGTGGCGGCCGCTGTCGCCCACCGAGGGTGAGGCGCCGGGTCCGTCGGTGGGCGGGGCACTCCCGTGCTGTACTGGCGCTGACCGATCCTGCGCCCCACCCGCAGCACAAGGAGACCGTGATGCCCGAGCAGCGACCTGCGACGATCAGCGTGACCGGTGAGGCGAAGGCCCACCGTGCCGCCGAACGTGGCACGGTGCACCTGACCATCGGCTTCGAGGGCCGTCGGCGTGCCGAGGTGCTGCCACCCACCGAAGCTCTGCACGCCGAGGTCACCGCCGTCCTGGGGTCGCTGCGTGACGATGCCGGCCCGGTCACCTGGTGGTCGAGCGACCAGATCCGGGTCGGTGGTCACCGGCCGTGGAACAACCAGGGCAAGCAGCTGCCGATCGTGTACCGCACCGCGGTCACCGTGCGTGCCAAGTTCTCCGATTTCGAGCGGCTCGGGTCCTGGGTCACCGAGCTGTCGCAACGCGACGGGGTCACGGTCAACCGGATCGAGTGGACGCTGACCGAACGCACCCGCGACACCGTGACCGCCGAGGTCCGGCGCGCCGCGGTCGCCGATGCGATCGACAAGGCCACCGCCTACGCCGAGGCCGCGGGGTTCGCCCGGGTGCATCCGGTCGCGATCAGTGACCCCGGGCTGCTGGAGGGCACGGGCGGCGGGTCGCCGGGACCGCAACCCGCGGCGTACTCAGCCCGGGCCGGGGCGCCCCGTGGCGCTGCCGAGCCGGGCGGGATCGAGTTCACCCCGGAGGAGATCACCATCTCCGCCCAGGTGCACGCCCGGTTCGCCGCGGGGTGAACAACCACATTCCGACGCCAGCCGCCCGGAACCGGCCGGAGCCAGCGTTTCGCAGCGATGAGCGTCGGGATGTGGTTCGCGCACGGTCGACGCCTGCCCCGATAGGCTGGTCCGCGGCCTGTCCTGATCCGGCGAGAGGAACCCGAGCGTGATCACCCGCCTGTCCGAGCTGTTCGTCCGCACCCTGCGCGAGGACCCGGCCGACGCCGAGGTGGCCAGCCACCGCTGGCTCGTCCGGGCCGGCTACATCCGTCGCGCGGCGCCGGGGATCTACAGCTGGTTGCCGCTCGGGCTGCGGGTGCTGCGCAAGGTGGAGCAGATCGTGCACGAGGAGATGGCCGCGATCGGCGCCCAGGAAGTCAGCTTCCCCGCGCTGCTGCCGCGGGAGCCCTACGAGGCGACCAACCGGTGGACCGAGTACGGCCCGAACCTGTTCCGCCTGCACGACCGGCGCGGCAACGACATGCTGCTCGGGCCCACGCACGAGGAGATGTTCGCCCTGCTGGTGAAGGACCTGTACACCTCGTACAAGGACCTGCCGCTGTCGCTCTACCAGATCCAGACCAAGTACCGCGACGAGGCGCGGCCCCGTGCGGGCCTGCTGCGCGGCCGCGAGTTCATCATGAAGGACTCCTACTCCTTCGACATCGACGACGAGTCGTTGCAGAAGTCGTACGACCTGCACCGGGACGCCTACATCAAGATCTTCCAACGGCTCGGCCTGGACTACGTCATCGTCAAGGCCCAGTCCGGCGCGATGGGCGGCTCGGCGTCCGAGGAGTTCCTGGCGGTGTCGCCGATCGGCGAGGACACCTATGTCCGCTCCCCGGGCGGCTACGCGGCCAACGTGGAGGCCGTCACCACCCCGAGCCCCGAGGCGGTGCCGTACGACGACGCCCCCGCGGCCCACGTCGAGGACACCCCCGACTCGGCCACCATCGAGACCCTCGTGGCGGTCGCCAACGAACGGGTGCCGCGGAACGACCGTCCCTGGGGGGCGAGCGACACGTTGAAGAACGTGTTGTTCACCCTCACCCACGCCGACGGCAGCACCGAGGACCTGGCGATCGGCCTGCCCGGCGACCGGGACGTCGACGACAAGCGCCTGGAGGCGGTGCTGGGGGAGAGCGTCGAGTTCGCCCCGTTCGGCGACGACGACTTCGCCCGGCATCCCCAGCTGGCGAAGGGATACATCGGTCCCGGGGTGCTCGGCGAGGAGTCCGCGACGACGATCCGCTACTTGGTCGACCCCCGCGTCGTCACCGGCACCCGCTGGGTCACCGGCGCCGACGAGTACGGCCGCCACGTCTTCGACCTGGTCGCCGGACGCGACTTCACCCCGGACGGCACCATCGAGGTCGCCGAGGTGCGCGAGGGCGATCCGGCTCCCGACGGGTCCGGCCCGTTGGAGCTCGCCCGCGGGATCGAGATGGGCCACATCTTCCAACTGGGCAAGAAGTATGCGGAGGCGCTCGGGCTCAAGGTGCTCGATGAGAACGGCAAGC
>Ga0079226_10003945_pt1 | contig 11352 bp, 12 predicted proteins | sample Poulit2014_FD_76345 | JGI IMG/M metagenome (GOLD analysis project Ga0079226, IMG submission 76345) | Agricultural soil microbial communities from Georgia to study Nitrogen management - Poultry litter 2014 | ecosystem: Environmental > Terrestrial > Soil > Agricultural land | place: USA: Georgia...
CTAATATTATCTATTCTCCCATTTATTCTATTTTTTCTTAACTTATTAAATTTTACTCCTTTATCAAGCACTACAGCCTTAAACGAGCTTTTATCTCCATTACCAGTAGAGTTTCAAAATTTACTTTTAAATTTAATACAAGAAATTATAGATTCAAGTAATACAACATTATTATCTATTGGTGCTATTGGTACTATCTGGTCATCTTCTAAAGGGATTATGGCTATTATAAAATCAATAAATCGCGCCTTAGAATTAGAGGAAGATAGGCCTTATTGGAAACTAAGAGGCTTATCTATTATATTTACCTTTGGTTTATCTATCATATTATTGATTACTCTTTCTATATTAGTATTTGGAGAAGTAATTTTCAATAAGATATTTGCCTCTTACACTATCCCTTCATGGGCAATTTGGCAAATTTTAAAATTATTAATTCCTTTAGGATTTATGATGCTAATGTTTTCTTTATTATATAAGTTCTCTCCATCTATTGAAAAAGGAGTAACTATTTATTATAAAGATACTATTCCTGGAAGTCTATTCGTTAGTATTGGATGGACAGTGTCATCTTTACTATTTTCCTTTTATATTAATAATTTTGATAATTATACAAAAACATATGGTAGTATAGGCGGATTGATCATACTTTTAATTTGGCTATATATCAGTTCTATAATTATAGTATTAGGAGCAGAAGTAAATGCTACCCTTATATCTATGAAAAACATATCAAGTAAAAGTAGTTTTAATAGATAGTAATATAATCTATGTTATAATAGATTTACTATATATAGATTATGGAGGAATCATATGCCAAATAGGAAGAGTTGGAAAGAATATTTTATGGAGATAACAGATTTAGTGGCTAGTAGATCTACATGTAATCGAGCTTTTGTAGGATGTTTAATAGTAAATGATGACAATAGGATTGTTTCTAGTGGATATAATGGTTCTGTATCTGGTAATCCACATTGTGATGATATAGGTCACACTATGAGAGATGGTCATTGTATTGCTACTATCCATGCAGAAATTAATGCTTTACTTTATTGTGCAAAGGAAGGTATATCTGTAAAAAATTGTACTGCATATATTACTCATTTCCCTTGTTTAAATTGTACTAAAGCTTTAATCCAAGCAGGTATAAAACAAATATATTATAAAAATGATTATAGAATAGATGATTATGCTATATTATTACTGGACCGAAATAATGTAGGATATAAGAAGCTCTTTTAAAAAAGAGCTTCTTTTGCTAATTTATCAACCTCTTCATTATATTTAATACCTGAATGAGCTAATACTTTAATAAATATGACCTTTAGCTCATCTTTAATTGAATCATAATAATTTTTATATAATTTTGTGCCTTCTTTGTTAGTTTTCCAATTTCCCTTTGCCCATTCTTCAATACCTTTGTAATCATAATGAAGATACAAAGTTTCCATATTTTTTTCTAAAGCCATCTCCATAGCTACCATAGCTCCTTTTAATTCTCCAGCTACATTTCTCATCTCTGCTAATTTTCTATTATCTTCTCTACCACTGGTCACTTCTTTATTATCTTTAGTTAACAAGACTACACCATAACTATAAGTAAATGTATCTAAATGAAAACTTCCATCTACATAGGCTACTATTTCCTTATCTTCTAGATCATTTATATTATGTTCAAAATCATTCTTATCAATCTCTACATCAGACAATACATTACCATCTCCACTAATAAAATCTAAAGCTTCCTTTTTATTTTTGAATTTTTTGTATTTAGCCCCTTTAAATCCTTTAACTTCTTTCTCACATTCATTCCAATTTAAATATATTCCTGGATTTTTCCCTCTCTTAACTGCATAATAATATTTTGCCATTTTTCACCTCTATATTATATTTATCCTTTCTCATTTAATATTATATACAAAAAAGCCTAATTATTCTAGTTTTAATCATAAAAGTATTATATAAAGATTATAATTATAGTGACAATAAATCATCTTAGATATATAATAAATATAATAAATAATAAAATAAGGGAGGATATACTTATATGAATATTAATATAATAGGTGTACCAATAATGTATGGTTGTGATAGGGATGGTGTACAGTTAGGCCCTGACAAATTAAGAGAATTAGGTATAATTGAAATTTTTCAAAATAATAATCATAATGTATATGATATGGGTAATCTATTTGTTCCAAATGTATTAAATAAAGATAAATTCAAAGATCATAATAATATGAAGTATTTAGAACCGATTATAGATGTTAATAGAAATTTAGCTCATTCTGTATATTCATCATTAAAATCAGATACATTCCCCTTAATTCTTGGTGGTGATCATTCTCTAGCTTTAGGTAGTATTGCTGGTAGTAGTAAATTTTATAATAGAATGGCAGTGATATGGTTAGATGCTCATGGCGATATAAATGACTTTAATTCTTCCCCATCTGGTAATATTCATGGAATGCCCTTAGCTGCTTCTATGAATGTAGGTGATCCTAGATTAACAAATTTATATCAACCTAAAGAAAAGGTTTTCCCTGAGGATGTTTACATAATAGGAATAAGAGATCTAGATCCTGGTGAGATCTCATTAGCTGAAGAATTAAATATTAACCTTTATACTATGGATGATATTGAGTCTAAAGGATTAGATAATATATTAAAAAAAGTATTACAAAACATTCACTTATCTAAAGTAGATGGAGTTCATTTAAGTTTTGATATTGATGTATTAGACGATTCTTTAGTACCAGGTACTGGAACACCTGTAAAAGATGGATTTACATTAGAAAAATCTAAATACATAATGAAAGAGATTTTAAACACAGATCTAATTACTTCTATGGACTTTGTGGAATTAAACCCTAAATTAGATCATATAGATAAAAGAACTGAAAAGATTGCTATTGATCTTTTGGAATTTATAGGTGAAAATTTGTAAATACTTGATATATTACATATAAAGATATATAATATATAAAGTATAAGAAGCTTATAAAGAAAGGAGAGACGACAATGAAAAAACATATTTCGATGATTATGATTCTTGTGTTATTAGCTACTGCTTTAGTAGGCTGTGGTGGCGATAGTTACGAGGATGGTACTTATGAAGGTGAAGCCGAAGGACATAATGGGCCACTTAAAGTTTCTGTTACTGTTGAAGATGGCGAAATAGCTGATGTTGACGTTATAGAACATGAAGAAACTGAAGATTTATCAGAACCAGCTTTAGAAGAGGTTCCAGAAGCTATAGTTGAGAAAAATTCAACTGATGTAGATGGAATATCTGGTGTTACAGTTACAAGTGATGCTATTAAAGAAGCAGTTGACAATGCTTTAGAAGGTAATTAAATAAATAATAAAAATCCCGTTAATTTAACGGGATTTTTTGTTTATTTCTATTCTTTTATCCAATTTTCGATAATAATATTCCTACTTCATATAGCCCTAACATCGATACACCTAATAATAAGGCTTAATTTTGAAAGTTATTATGTACTAACTTACTATCTATAAATTTATCCCATATATTAATTGATACAAGGAATCAATCCCCGTTTTAATAATTATACAGCTTCATTTAATAATTCTATTGTCTTTTCAAGAACATCTGCTGTTACTCCAGCACAACGAGCTTTTCTTTCGTGGTCACCATATTCTACACCATGTTCTTCCATAAATGTTCCTACTGAATCTTCACATAAATAAGAATCTGCTACTGTCTGTGTTAGATTAAGATCTTCTGGTTGATAATGTGGAAAATCAAAATCTTTATACCAGTTGTATAATTCTCTTATTACTTTACTAGAAGTATCTGGATCAGTAACCATTCCTATACATGTTGCAGCTACTCCTAAAGCTCCACATAATGTTTGAACACCATATCCAGATGCAGCATGTGTAAATGCTACTGGTGGAATTTGATCAAATGGATAACCAACATCATCTGCTAAAGTACCGAAAAATCCTTCGGCAAATCCAACACCTCAGCCACCTTGGTCGAAGTATGCATCATATGCTCTCTTTTTTGCCTTTTCTGGATCAATTTCCTTATATTCAAATGGATGCTCTGGTGCCTCATCTGCAGATGCAGTATTACTACATCCTGTCAATGTAGCACCTAATGTTCCTGCTACTGCAACTCCTGCTAAGGAAGTTCCCATTCCTTTAAGAAAATCCTTTCTTTATATTTGTCTTTTATCAGTCATTATTATCCTCCTCTAATTTAAAATAATATATGTATTATAATTTTAATTATTATATAGAATATTAACATATTGTTAATATAAAATCGAGATAACACGAGGTTACTTCCTCTTTTCACACATAAAAATGGATAAATGACTAGATTTTAAATTTTTGTGTCATTATATCCATTATACCCTAACTTTGATTTTATCATATGGTGGAGCTTAGGGGATTTGAACCCCTAATCTCCTGGCTGCCAGCCAAGCGCGATCCCAATTTCGCCAAAGCCCCACATTAAGTTACCTTACCATTATAATATACTCCTCATTTCTTTTCAAGTTCTAATCTTCATTATATGAAGACTTAAAGTTATCTTCATTATAATAATAGGTGTCTATTAATTCTCCTGTAGCAAAAAATCTTTTACCATTTTTAGAAGTATAATAACAACTCATTAAAGATATCACAGGCTTACCTTTATTTTCTGCTATTTCATCCTCTATCATATAAGTATCTGTTTCTTCTACTAATTCTGTATCATATATCCTATATACATATACTAGACTTTTATCTGTTACCTTTACTATGGTACCTGATTCTATATCTAATAGTCCTCCAAATAATAAATTTTTATCTTTCATATAATGTCCAGCTAAAGAATAATTGCCTGTTCCCATCTCTTGCTCTTCTTTCATTGTTGTAGCTCCCACTAAGAGATTAGCATTAGTCGTTCCTTTTAATATTGGTAAATCTATATTTAATTTAGGTACTATAATTTGACCTATTATAGCCCTATTGTCAAAATCATTAATACCAGATGCCATAGAACCTACCTCTACATCTCTAATACTATCAAAGTCATATTCTGCCTCTCGACTTTCATTTTCTTGAATTTCTTCTACAGGAATTTCCTTTAACAGATCTCTTTTAGATTCAACTCTATATTTAATAACCAATTCACTTAAATATGGTAGAGATAATAATACCATCCCTAGTATTATTAAAGTAATAGATATTGTCTTTTTCATATGTTTTAGCTCCTTGATTTAATATCTTAAATCTTTTTTGCTACTTTCCCTGCAAATTCTATAGCCTTTTTACTTAAGATTTTCATAGGATCAATTATACCCTCTATATTATACATATCAACAGCTACAGAAATTTCTGTACAACCAGCTATTAATATTTCAGCATTTTCCTGTTTTAAATCATCAATTACTCTATATACCTTTTTTATATTATCTTCTTGAATTCCTTCCTTAATATTATAGATTAAATTTGTAATATATTTCTGATTCCCCTTAGAAGGTTTTAGTACTTCTATATCATATTCCTTAAATATAGTATCATATACTTCAGCCTCTATAGTCCCTTCAGTAGATAGTAATCCTACTTTTCCTATATTTGGATTTTGTTTTTTAAGATATATTGCTGTTTCCTCAATCATATTTAGGAAAGGAATACTTATATTTTCAACTATTTGATCATAAAAACTATGAGCCGTATTACAGGGCATCACCAAATAATCCGCACCCATTTCCTCTAACTTTAAAGCTGATTTAATTAATTCCTTTCTTGGGTCTTCTGTATTTATTCCTAGAATATAATCTGTCCTGTCAGGAATAGATGTATTATTATCAATTAATATATGAATATGTTCTTGGTCCTTGCTAGCTTTTGTTAATAAAACTATATCTTCAAATAATTTTACAGTAGCTAATGGGCCCATCCCACCTATAATCCCTAATACCTTGCTCAAAATAATTCATCTCCTATATTAAATTATTATTTTTTATCTCCACCTGAAGCTCCTTCACTTCTCATTATCTTTTTCATACCATCTGTCGATTTAATATCTCCATCTTTAGTTATCCATAATGCTTCTACATCTTCAAGAGATTCTACCAATTCTAAACTTTCATCAAATGGAAGTAAGAATACAGATGTAGATAAAAAATCTGCTAAACCTGAATGTGATGTTACTATAGTCACCGCCCTATAATAATCTCCTGGCATTAATGTTTTAGGATCTATTATATGATGTATACGCATATCATCATACATATAATACCTTTCATAATCTCCACTACTAACTACAGACTCATTATTCACAAAAACTGTGTCTAATACATTTCCAGTATCAAACAAATCCTCATCTGGATTTTGTAAACCTACACCCCATCTCTCTCTTTTACCATCTAGTGGCTTTCCTACTCCTCTTATATTTCCACCTGCATTTATTAATGTAGAATTTAGCCCTTCTTCTTCCATCTCTACAGCGACTAATTCAGTAGCATATCCTTTAGCGACACCGCCTACATCTAGACTCATATTCTCTTCTTCTAAATATACGGTATTATTTTCCTCATCTACTATTACTTTTTCAATATCAGTATATTCATTTGCCTCTTCTAATATTTCCATAGGAGGTAATTCTGCATCTTCTGGATCTGCTTCTGCCCTTTCCCCATATTCAGTCCATATTTCAACTACTGGTCCGAAAGCTATATTAGTTTTTTTACCAGCCTTTTCATACCATTCTTTCGAAAATAATATTAAATCAATTATCTCTTGTTTTACTTCAACTGGTTCTATACCAGCATTATCATTAATTGTTTTTATATTGTTTATTCCTTCATAATCATTATATCGATCGTATAATTTATGCAATTCCATAAATCTATCTTTAATTTTTCCCATATATGATTCAAACTCTTCTTCAGTCTCTGTATAAGCTACTACTGTAATTACAGTATCAAAGGTATCAAAAAATGTATCTTGATACTTTTCATATGATGCTTTACTTTCACATCCTGACAATAATGATAGAAATATAAGTACCGTTAAAATTATTGCTATTATTCTTTTCATTTGATCACCTCTTACCATCATACCAAAACTAATATCTATTAACAATATTACTCATTTAAAAACTCTCCCCTAGGGAGAGTTTTACTATTAAACTATTTTGCATTATCTGATGCTCTCTGAACTACTTCTAAATAATCTTCTACTGTTATAGTAACTGATGAAGTTAATTCTTCTTCATCTGGTACTGCTACATGAGATTCATCTTTTTCTGTAACGTCCATTTCAACTATTTCAGATACAGATTTACCAACCATCCACTCTTGTAAAGCCTCAGCTTGTTCATACCATTCTTTATCGATATCAGATGCTTTTTTCATGCCATAATCATCTTCTAATTCATGTTTTGTTAATATTTCTTCATCTTTATCTGTAATAATCTTACCATCTTCAACTTCTATTTCTACTTGTACTACATCAATTATAGTTCCTGCTACATCTCCGTCACTATCAAATGCTGTTGCCGTCATAGTAGTATCTGCAGCAACTACTGCTGGTTTATTATCTTCACCATCTTTTGTCCCATCTAATATAGTCTTACTTCCAAGTCCTGCTGTAGAACCATTCTCAATTTCTATTGCATTATCCCAGGCTTTGGAAACAACTTCAATATAGTCATTCACTACTATAGTTACTGATGAAGTTAATTCTTCTTCATCTGGTACTATCTCGTCTCCATCTTCTTTCGACTCCATTCCAGCTATTTCCTCAACAGTTTTACCAATCATCCATTCTTCAAGTGCCTCTATTTGTTCATACCATTCCTTATCTATTTCAGATGCACCTTTCATATTATAATCTTCTTTTAATACCTTTTTACTATCCACTTCTTCATTAATATCTGATTCTATTTTTCCTTCTTCATCTACATCGACTTTAGACTGTACAGTATCTATAGTTACACTAGCTACTTTATCATCAGTGTCAAATCCTACTGCTGCCATAGTTACATCTGCTTGTCCAGTTGCTGGTTTGTCATCTTCACTATCTTCTGACTTACCAATTGAAATTACTTGTCCTAATCCTAATTTAACAATTTCTCCTTCTGCTACTTCTCCTTCTGATACATCCTCTTCACTGTCATCATCTTCCGTCTTATCTTCCTCACTAACATTTGGTGTTTCTTCTGTTGTATCATCTTCATTTGTAGTACATCCTACTACTACTGATGTTAACAATACAAGTACTAATAATAATGATATAAATCTTTTCATCTTACATTGTACCTCCATTAAGTAATATTTTTATAGTAGAAATGATTATATCATATTATTTTATATTGAACAATGGTTTATTATATTCTAATAACCTTTTTGCAGCATTACTTGCTACTTCTTGATCAGAATAATATTCTTTCTTTCCCTTTATCAACTGATATTTTTCATGACCTTTTCCTGAAATTATAAAAATATCATCTTTTTCTAAAATCCCAATCCCATACCTAACAGCAGTTTCACGATCTGATTCTTTTATAACCTCACAATCTGAATCTACAAATGATTCAGCCATTTCATTTATTATTTTCCTAGGATCCTCATAATCAGGATTATCAGCTGTTAATATACATATATCACATTCTTTAGCTGCTACGTCTCCTAATTCTTTTCTTCTACCTTGAGTTCGTCCTCCCACAGATCCAACTAAACAAATTAATCTATTTGGATTATATTCTTTTAATGTATCTAAAACATTTTGTAAACTTACCCCATTATGCGCATAGTCAACGATGACTGTTGCATAATCTAATATAGGAAGTACTTCAACCCTACCTGGAATTCTAATACTTTTTAAAGTTTTCATAATTACTTTAGTATCAATTTTCAGATACTTACATACTGCTATTGCTGCTAGTCCATTATATATATTAAATTCTCCTGGCAAAGACAATCTAAATTGATAAGATCCATCTTTTGTTTTACATAAAAATTTAGATCCTAAAGAATCTAAATCTCTAGATCTATCTATATTAATAGCTTTAAAATCCGACTGTCTCTTTATTGAAAAAGTTTCAATACTAGAATCTGAATTTTCTATAATATATTCTCCATAATCATCATCTATATTTACAATTCCATGTCTAGCCATTTTAAATAATTTAGATTTACACATTAAATAATGCTGAAAATTTGGATGTTCTTTAGGTCCTATATGATCAGGAGAAATATTTGTAAATAGAGCTATATCAAAATCAATATCATTTACTCTGTCCATCATTAAACCACCAGAAGATACCTCCATTACTACAATTTTAACCTTATTATCTACCATATCTCGAAATATTCTTTGTAATTCATAGCTTTCAGGAGTAGTATTAACTGCTTCTTTACTTATGTTATTATAAAAAATCCCATTTGTTCCAATTACCCCAGTATTAATATCAGTGTTTTGTAAAATGCTACGAATTATATTTGCTGTAGTAGTCTTTCCCTTAGTTCCTGTTATTCCAATAGTTACTAATTCAGTAGATGGGTTTTTAAAGAAATTAGCTGAAACTTTAGATAAAACCTTTCTACTATTTTTTACTAAGATCTTAATACTATCTTTTGGTAAAGATACTTCCTTACTAATTATAAAAATTCTTGCTCCTAATTCATAAGCATCTTGAATATACTTATGTCCATCAACTGTTTTCCCCTCTATTGCAACAAAGATATAATCCTCCTTACAATCTTTTGAATTATAAGCTATATCTTTTATATCTATATCTTTTATATCTTGCCAATCTTTATTAGAAGTAAATTCAATCTCATTTAAAGCTTCTTTTAATCTCATCCTCATTCTCCTTTTAATTACCTAGGATTCTTATATAAATTTAGTAAAAATATCATTACATATACTTTTTATATTTTCTAATTTGATTTATATTATACAAGAACAAGTAAAATCTTCTTTTAAAATTTCCTCTTAGATCTGCCTTATATCCAAAAGATGTTGACTCTTTTCCTTCTGAAATAAGCTTTTTTACCTTGTCTACTAATTGTTGCTCTTTAACATATTTATAAACTACTTGATTTGGAACTACATGCCAATAAAAAGGGTCTTTTTGTACTGTTAAATCTAAATCTTTGTTTTCTACTCTATCTTTTACTACATATTTGGCAATATTATTCCCAGAGGCTGTTACATAATAATTACTTCTTCCCTGTCTTAAGTTAATTTCAAAAAGTTTATATTTATTATCCCTAGTATCAAATTTTATATCAAAATTTGAAAATCCTGTATAGTTTATACTTTCAAGGAAGTTTTTAATTTTATCCATCAATTCCTTATTATGTTCAGTAATTATGGCAGCATGATTACCTATAGCAGTAGGAGTGTGTTCTTCTAATAATACATGTCCAAGACACATCATCTTTACTTCTCCATTTTGATCTGAATAGCAGGTTAAAACTCTCATATGAGAATCGTCTCCTGGAATAAAATCTTGAATTATAAGACTTTTATCATATTCTCTACTATATATATCCTCAGTAATTTCCCTAAATTCCTTTTTATTATTAGCTATATATACCTTTTTCATTCCTTCAAAAGGATATTTCCAAAATAGTACACTATCTGAAGGTTTTATTATTACAGGATAATCAAAATCAAATTCTGTTTCTTTATCTCCTTTTGAAAATATATATGTTTTTGGATAATCTAGCCCCTTTTCTTCACACATTTTATAAAAAGATTCTTTTTCTATTAATTTTTCTTTTAAGTCCTTATCTATATATGGAGTAACATATTTTTCAGTTAAGATATCTCTATTATCAATTATAAACTCAGCATATTCATCAGTACATCCCATTAATATAGGAGTTTTACCATCATTTTTGATTTCATCTGCTAGTTTTAACAACAATTTTATTAACTCTTTATAATCGTCTACCCTTTGGTCAATTCTTAAATCAATTATATTACTATCTTTTGTTGCCCCTAAAGCTGTTCTTCCAAATACAATAGAGTTCACATCATAAGCTTCATGATATGCCCTTGCTACACTATAACAGTTTATATCTCCACCTAATAGAACTGGTTGAATCTTTAAATCATTATTGTTCAAATTCATTTTGCATCCCCTATCTATTCTTTTGTTTTTAGTTACTCATTTATTTAATTACCTTATAATATTTTATCTTAATTCTTATATTTAGTAAACCTTCATATATTAAAAAATTATGCCATTAATTGCAGCAGTGGGGATAGTAATCCCATAACTCCTCCTAATAATGCTCCTAATCTAGTTATAGCATTTAATTCTCTTTCAGCAATATCTATAATTAATTCTTCAGTATATTCTACCTCGAA
>Ga0079226_10003946_pt1 | contig 11351 bp, 8 predicted proteins | sample Poulit2014_FD_76345 | JGI IMG/M metagenome (GOLD analysis project Ga0079226, IMG submission 76345) | Agricultural soil microbial communities from Georgia to study Nitrogen management - Poultry litter 2014 | ecosystem: Environmental > Terrestrial > Soil > Agricultural land | place: USA: Georgia...
GGACGTAAAGAGATGGGTGATATTGCTAAGGAACAGATGGACACACTAGCTTTTAGTTCAGCTTTTTCAACATATTCGCATGAACCTGCTATTCGTTTAGCAAAAAGACTATCAGAATTAACACCAGGGGATTTAAATGTTTGTTTCTTTACTTCAGGTGGTTCAGAGTCCAATGACTCAGCTATTAAGATTGCGCGTCATTACTGGAAAGTAAAAGGAAAACCTAAAAAGAAAAAAATCCTTTCTCGTAAACTTGCTTACCACGGGGTATCGATGGGGTCGACAAGTGCAACGGGTATATCAGAATTTCATGAATTTACGACGTCTTTAGCACCAGATTTTGTATATGCTCCATCACCGAATACTAGAAGCTGGGATGAAATTGAAAATAATAATTTAGTCGTTATTGAAGAAACACGTAAAGTCATTGAAAACGAAGGACCTGAAACCATTGCGGCATTTATTGCTGAACCCATTCAAGGTGCAGGCGGCATGATTATACCTCCAAATGGTTATTTGAAAGCAATGCGGGAACTTTGTGATGAGTATGGAATCCTTTATATAAGTGATGAAATCATTACTGGCTTTGGAAGAACTGGCAAAATGTTTGGGGGAGATAATTGGAGTATAGTTCCAGATATCATGACTGTCGCAAAAGGGATTACCAGTGGATATATCCAATTAGGCGCAACTATCCTTAGTGATCGTATTCATAAAGAATTAATTGAACTTTCATCTGGGACATTATTCCACGGTTTTACTTATAGTGGACACCCTACTGCATGCATGGTTGCATTAAAAAATATTGAAATCATGGAAACGGAAGGACTCATAAAAAACTCCTTGGAGGTTGGAAAAATATTAGCAAATGGATTAAAGTTTCTCGAGGAAAAACATTGGATTGTTTCTGGTATACGGAGTATGGGGTTACTTGGTGCGTTTGAATTATATCAAAATCCTTATACTAAAAAAAGATTTGATCTAGAAATTGAAATTTCCAAGAAGGTTGTTGCCGAATGTTTGAAACGTAAACTAATTGTCCGATCTATCACATATAAAGGAACTGATACTATTGCTATTGCGCCACCATTAATTATAACTGAAGAAGAGATGGAAAAAATCATATCTATCTTTTCAGATGCTATTGGCGCAGTTGAAGCAAAACTTGAAAAGTAAGCAAAGTTGGAAAATGCATATCAATGAAACTATGTAATGCTTTTAAATACGATTGAATAATAAAGTGACCAGACATTATTAGATTACTTTCCTGATATAAACAAACTTAGGACATTGTAGTGAGAATAACGGTATAGCTTAATTAAGGATATTTCGAAAATAATTATATGAAATATAAATCGCCAATATTGAATCAACTTATAAAATCGTTTTATGTAATAGTAATTTAGATAAGGAGGAATAAAGAAATGAAAAATAACAATTTAAGGTTTATTATGCTTGGTACTTTAATTCTAATGCTAACTTTTATAGGGGCATGTAGTTCTGATGATACTTCTACCACCAAGGACGAGAAAGATAAGTACACTCTTAAAGTTCCACATGTTACTCAGGAAGATGATCCGACACATAAAGCCTGGGTCGGTTTTAAAGAGGAAGTTGAAGAAAAATCGGAAGGACGTATAGAAGTGGAAATTTTCCCCAATGGTCAATTGTATGATTCTGAAAGAGAAATGGTGGAAGCTACTCAAAGGGGAGATATTCCAATAGCTTCAGTAGCCACACCTCCTATGGCAAACTTTGCGGACAGTTTTTTAATATTTGATTTGCCATATCTAGTTAGTGACCGGGAAGAGGCTTATAAGGTGTTTGATGTTGATGGGGAAATTGTAGAAAGTTTAATGGAGGATTTGGATGAAATTGGTTTAGAAGGGTTTGGAATTGGCGAACTAGGATTTAGACATATATTAAATAATGAGAAACCTATTACAAAACCTGAGGATTTAAAGGGGCTAAAAATACGTGTGCCAGAAAGTGAGTTAAGTCAAGATACTTTTAATACATTGGGGGCTAATGCATCTCCTTTAGGTTTTGGGGAGGTTTATTCAGCACTTCAACAAGGGACATACGATGCGTTAGAAAGTACAATTGCCTTAACAGCCAGCACGCAGTTTTATGAAGTACAGGACTATTTTACACTTGCATCATATGTCTATTCAGGTGATGTAATATTTGCAAATAAAGAATACATGGACAGTTTACCAGACGATTTAGAGGATGTTGTAAGAAAAGCAGGAGAGAATTACGTTTCCTCAACCCGTGACCTAGTTCAAGAGGAAGAAGAAAAAGGATTAGAGAAATTGAGAGAAGAAGGTATGGAGATCAATGAATTGAGTGATGAAGAGAAGGCTACATTTGAAGATTCATTAGAGCCTGTTTATGACAAATATGAAGATGTGATTGGAAAAGAGTTACTTGAAATGGTTGAGGACTCTAAGGAATAACTAGGATTGAGGTGTGCTATGGACATAAAAGGCTTTTTTCATAAAGCGTTAGAGGAATGGGTTTTAATGATCAGTTTAATCTTCCTTGTTTTGTTGGTTTTTGCACAGGTCATAACAAGATACTTTCTTAATTATTCATTGGGTTGGAGTGAGGAATTAGCTAAATATATATTAATATGGGTAGCATGGATAAGCGTAAGTTACTCAATTCGGCGACAAGAGCACCTAAGAATAGAGTTTTTAATAAACAGATTTCGTTCATCAGTTCAAAAATATATAGAATTTATTGTGTTAATCTTATGGCTCTTTTTTGCAGTTTTTTTAGCTATAGTTGGTACAGACGTTATATTGGGCATGCGCACTTCAGGCCAGACTAGCCCCTCCTTGGGACTTCCAATGTGGATTGCTTATTTAGCAATTCCTGCAGGGGGGCTTTTAATGACAATCAGATTAATTCAACGAATATATTTACTATTTAAGAACTAAAGAAATCGAGGTGACCTATGACAACAATCGTATTATTTGGTAGTTTATTTGTGCTTCTATTATTAAGTGTACCTATTGGTATAGCGATAGGACTTGCAACAGTTATAACACTTTTAACTGTATCAGATGTAAATTTTTCTACATTTACTTCACAGCTATTTTCAGCGCTTGATTCCTACCCATTAATGGCAATACCTTTCTTTATGCTCGCAGGAATACTGATGGGAAAGGGAGGAGTGTCGAAAAAGCTCCTTTATCTTGCCGAACAACTTGTAGGTTGGGTGTATGGTGGTTTTGCAATGGTAACAATAGTAGCTTGTATGTTTTTTTCAGCTATTTCCGGGTCGGGCAATGCTACTGTGGCGGCTATTGGTTCAGCTGTTATTCCTGAAATGCGTACAAAAAAATATGGATCCGGTTTTTCCTCAGCAATTACTGCATCAGCTGGAGCAATAGGAATTATTATTCCTCCAAGTATTCCATTTGTTTTGTATGGGGTTATGGGCGGGGTTTCTATTGGTTCGCTGTTTATGGCTGGCATCCTACCCGGTATTATTATTGGTTTTGCATTAATGATTACATCGTATATAGTTCTTAGAAAGAATAAAGATATTGTTGTTTCAGCTGAAACAGTAAGTTTTAAGTCAATTTTAAAAGCGGCTTACGATGCAAAATGGTCATTGTTTGCTCCTGTTTTAATTTTAGGTGGAATATATGGTGGATTTTTTACAGCTACAGAGGCTGCTGCTGTCGCAGTAGTTTACGCTTTTGTTGTAGGGCTGTTTATTCATAGGGAAATTAAATGGAAAGAAATTAAAGAAAGTCTTGTTGAAACACTTTCCATTACAGGTATCACATTTTATATGATTGCTACTTCTATTGGTTTTGCGTATTTATTAACAATTGAACAGGTGCCACATACGATAGCTTCAGCTATGCTTTCTTTATCTGAAAATCCATTTGTAATCTTACTATTAATTAACATATTTTTAATCATTGTAGGTGCAGTTGTAGACACAATTGCTGCTTTGGTTGTTTTAACACCAATTTTACTGCCTGTTGCGGTACAATTTGGCATTGATCCTGTACATTTCGGTGTTATCCTTATTGTTAACTTAGCCATTGGTTTTGTTACACCTCCAATAGGAGCCAATTTATTTATTGCGGCTGCTGTTGGAAAAACATCTGTTGAAAAAATCTCTATTGCAGCTATACCGTTTATTATTACACTAATCATATGTCTTTTTATTATTTCTTATATACCGAGTTTGTCTCTTCTTTTACCAAGTTTTTTAGACTAAATCATTAATTTAATAAGTAATTCAATAGTTAGGAGAATGTAAAATGTATAAACCAAAAGAAAGTGTATATTCACCTAGGTACTGTGGGATTAGAACCTTTATGAGACTTCCACATATTAGTAGACAGGAAAAAGCAGATTTTGGCATAGTAGGGGTGCCGTTCGATACAGCACAATCATTTAGAACGGGAGCACGACTTGGACCAAGCCATATTAGGGATTTTTCCTCATTACTGCGCCCTTATAATGCGATACAAGATATTGATATATTTCAGTATTGCTCCGGTGTAGATTATGGCGATATTGATATTATTCCAGGTAATATTCACCGGACTTACAAAAACATTGAAGAGGGACTAAAACCACTTTTTGATGATAGAGTTACCCCTATTATCTTAGGAGGAGACCATTCTATTACATTAGCTAATTTGCGTGCAGCATCTAAAATTCATGGCCCTTTGGCATTGATTCTTTTTGATTCGCATACTGATACTGCTGAAGCTTTATATGGAGAAGCTTATACACACGGAACGCCCTTCAGAAGAGCTGTCGAAGAGGGAATAATTGATCCTAATAAATCTATATTAGTAGGCATGAGAGGTTCATTAGTAAGTGCCAACGACTATAAAGATACAAGGAAGCTGGGATTTAAAATTATTACTATGAGAGAAGTTCGTAAATTAGGTCATGAGGCAGTAGTAAGTCAAATACAAGAAAGAGTTGGGAAGCAAAAGGCATTCTTATCGTTTGATATTGATTTTTATGATCCCGTTTATGCACCAGGTACTGGTACCCCGGAAGCTGGAGGTGCCACAACCTATCAAGGAATGGAACTAATACAGGGATTGGATGGAATTGATTTTATCGCATTTGATTTAGTTGAGGTACTACCTGCATTCGATAGTGGACAAGTAACTGCAATTGCAGCATCTAATACCATATATGAGATGATGACTTTAATAGCACTCAAAAAGAGGCGCCAAATAAAAAGATAGTCTTATCTATTAATATTGGGAGGAGGAAGATGATTTGGTTATATGTACCATACCGAAATTGACTAAACATCAAAGATTATATTTGATGGAAATCTGTGATGATGAAATTTACTTTGTAGAAGGATTGAATGCACTAACAATTCCCTATGAACAAGTTAAAATAATCATTACGTTTGGTTATGACATTCATGAAAACATTCTAAACAAGATGGAAAGTTTACAATGGATTCATATTTTCCAGACAGGAATTGAACATCTTCCTTTAAATAAAATTTTAAAATATAATATAAAACTAACTCATACCAAGAATGTTCATGGTATACCTATTAGTGAGTACGTGCTTAGTATGATTCTTTATTCAGTACGTGATATCCCGCGATTTATCGCTAGTAAAAGTGCAAAATATTGGGATGATGGGGCGGAACTCCAGGTTGGAGAAGCTTATGGAAAAACAGTAGCGATTTTTGGGACGGGTTCTATCGGAAGTGAAATTGCAAAAGTATTGAAATCTATGCATATGACTGTCTTGGGAGTCAATACTACAGGAAAATCTAAACGGTTTTTTGATAAGGTTTATTCAATGGATAATAAATACACTGTACTTGAAAAAAGTGACTTTGTTGTGTTAGTTCTACCGTCAACAAAAGAAACATATCATTGTATTGGTGAAAAAGAATTGAAAAAAATGAAAGAGAATAGCTTTTTAATAAATGTAGGTAGAGGTTCATTAATAGACACTACAGCAATAACAAAGAGTCTAGCCGAAGGAAAAATAAAAGGAGCTGCGTTAGATGTTTTTGAACATGAACCTTTGCCGGAAGATAGCCCATTATGGGATTTAAAGAATCTCTTTATAACACCACATATTGCAACATTAACTAATAGGTATTACGACAGATGTATAAATCTTTTCAATATCAATTTTAAACTATTTACAGAAAGTAAAAATTTACAATATCAAATTAAATGAATCTTTAATGAAAGGAATAACTTATAACTTAGTATTCGAAGAAGAATTGAAATTTAGTGTATCAATGGTAAAAAGCTTCTGTTAAAAATCAACATTTCTATCAAAGAAGTCGTTAAATTTAGTTCTTAATACTTATGTTATCAGGCGAAAAAAGAATAATTTGGTTTTGAAGTATGTAACATTTTTTCGGTTTGTTACATAGCGATTATTAATTAAAAAAATGTAAAGTGAATAAGAGAAGGGAGAAAGGTAAATGTTTATCAATGGGAATTGGTATACAACTAATGAAAAATTAGAGAACTTTAATCCTGCTACAGGGGAGAAAGTGTATGAAGTAGATAAAGGTAATGGTGAAGATGTTGAAAATTCAATTCAAGCAGCGGAAAATGCCTTTGAGAGCTGGTCACAGACGTCAGCTTTGGAAAGATCCAATATATTAGTAGAAATTTATCGGAAAATGGAAGAGAGAAAAGAACATTTAGCACAAGTCATCACAAAAGAAATGGGAAAGCCGATTAAAGATGCACGTGGTGAAACTGAATCTGCCATTGATTATTATAGATGGTTTGCAGAGGAAGCGAGACGAGTTTATGGAGAAACGGTGCCAGCAAGTTCCAGTAATAAAAAAATCGTTGTTATTAAACAGCCGATTGGAGTTGTTGGAGCAATAACACCGTGGAACTTTCCTTTATCGATGGTTGCGCGGAAAGTTGCTCCCGCACTTGCAGCTGGATGCACGATTATTCTTAAACCTTCAAGCAAAGCTCCGCAGTCATCTGTTGAAATGGCTAAAATTTTTGAGGAAGTTGGCTTGCCAAAGGGTGTCTTCAATCTTGTGATTGCTGATTCTCAAGATACTACTGATAAATTTATGAGAAGTAGCGCAATAAAAAAAATTACTTTTACTGGTTCTACAAGGGTCGGAAAACTGCTAATGAAAAAAGCTGCGGATACAGTTAAACGAATGTCCATGGAATTAGGTGGACATGCCCCTTTTATTGTTTTTGAAGATGCTGATTTAGAGGATGCCGCTGAAGATTTACTGGCAACAAAGTTTAGGTGTTCTGGCCAAATGTGTACATCAACCAATCGGGTTTTTGTTCAAGATTCGGTAGCCCAAGAGTTTACGGATGTTTTTACTGAAAAAGTGCTTCGCTTACATGCTGGAAATGGAATGGAAGAAAAAACATCAGTAGGCCCAGTGATAGATCAGAATGCAGTTAAAAAAATTAAAGATCAAATCAAAGATGCTGTTTCAAAAGGTGCGGTGGCTGTTACTGGTAACTTAAAATTGCATGGCTTGGAAAAAGAAAATGGATATTTTGTCGAACCTACTATACTAAATGAAGTAACAAAAGATATGGATATCTTCACAGAGGAAACGTTTGGCCCAGTTGCGCCGATTATCAAGTTTAGTTCAGAGACTGAATTATTAGAAATGGTTAATCATGACGAGTATGGTCTTGCATCTTATTTATACACCGATAACATGTCACGTATGATACGTATTAGCGAGAAGTTGGAGTACGGTATGGTTGGTGTAAATGATCCACTACCATTTGTCGTTCAGAGTCCATTTGGTGGTTTTAAAGAGAGTGGTATGGGTAAAGAAGGTGGACATCAAGGGATTGAAGGATATCTTGAGGAGAAACTTATTTCTGTTAAATATAAAGAAAATAATTAACAACATTGAAACCGATTACTTTTATGATGGCGGCAATTCTGATAATAGTCGGATAGTAAATATATGTTAATTTTCTGTTTGCAACTAGAGTGTTCTTTATTTTGTAGTTTCTATTCAAAAATTGAAAATAAACTATATCATTTATATTGGTCCCATTATGATTTATTTATCACAAAATAATAATTGTATTGGAGGAGTTGTTTTATGAAAAAGGCAATTAGTTACTCTCTTATTGCATTGTTACTGTTCATATCGGCTTGTTCAAGTGATGACACTGAAAAGGTTAATAACAATGACAATAAGGATACCCCTGAAGAAATTACTTTTGCTGCATCAAGTGTTGGAGGGTTTTGGTATACATTAGCAGGAGCTATGGAAGACAACATACTTTCTATTTATCCAGATTCCTCCTTGGCTATAGTTGAAGGTGGTTCAATTGCTAATATGCTAGGATTATATGAGGGGAAATTTACTATTGGGTTTACTTCTGGCCCATTTATAAAAGCGGGAATAGCGGGAAATGATCCATTTGACGAAAAGATTGAAAATGTGAGCACGATTGCGACACTTTATCCTACGGACTTTCATTTGGTTGTTAAAGAGGACTCTGATATTTATGAAATAGAGGATTTGAAAGGTAAAATTGTTAGCCCTGGAATTAAAGGATATGGGGGAGAGCTCATTTTTAAAGATATATTGGATGTTTATGGGATGTCGTATGACGATTTAAGTAATATTGAGTATACCGGAACAGACGATGCAGCTGAGTTATTAAGAGATGATCATATTGATGCGATAGCTGGAATTTTAGCCGTTCCCAATGCAACTATTCAGGAGCTTGATTCTACAATTGGAGTACGTTTAATTTCAATTGACGACGATAAAATAAAAGAACTAAATGAAGTAAATGAAGGGTATCTTACAAATGTCATAGAAGAAGGTAGTTATCCTTCTACAGATGAGGATATTACAACAGTTGCTCCATTCAGTACTTTAGTTGTAAATGACGATTTGATGAGTGAAGATGATGTTTATGAATTCACAAAGATGCTGTTTGAAGAAAGAGAGACTTGGGAAAGTCTTTCACCAGCTATGGAAAAATTTTCTCCTGAGTATTCGATTGAGAATAATGTAGGAGAGCTTAATCCTGGCGCGGAAAAGTACTATGAAGAAATGGATGTATTAGACTAATTCAAATTGAAAGTACATTTTAATATTAAATAATTGAAGCGACATGTGGTTCGTTGCTTATCTAAAGGAGAATTATATTTACATGAATTTATCAAAACATACCGAGTTTACTACTGCGGATGCTATAGTCCAAGAACTTGTTAGAGAAGGGGTGAAAGTCGTATTTGGTATAGTTAGTATTCACAATCTACCAATTTATGATGCTATAAATAGAAACGGAACAATAAGATTAATTACTGCTCGAGGAGAAAGTGGAGCGGTTAATATGGCTGAAGGCTATGCTCGTTCCACCGAGAAAATCGGTGTTATTTTAACTAGCACAGGTGCTGGAGCAGGCAATGCTGCCGGATCCTTGACAGAGGCGTGGAATGCTGGAGTTCCATTATTACATGTTACTGGAGATGTTGCTTCTCCTTATTTGGGAACAGGAAAACGTTATATTCATGAAAGCAAAAATCAAAATACCATGATGGATGGTGCCAGTAAGAAATCTTATCTTCTGAAAAACTGTCATCAAACTACTGTAATAGTAAGAGAATCTATACAAGAAGCAAAAACTTTGCCTTCAGGTCCAATTACGCTCAATATACCTATTGATCTTCAATCAATTATTGTCCCTAAAAGTCAAATTTTAAACCTGGAAGATAGTAAAACTTTTTTGATGGATAAAGTAATGGAAATTCCAAGAGATGTATTAAAAGAAATTACAAATGCAAGTCGTCCCGTTATTTGGGCAGGTGGGGGTGTTGTATATGCTGATGCAGCATGTGAACTGAAAAGTTTTGCAGAGAAGATAGGTGCAGCTGTAATAACTAGTGAGTCTGGTAAGGGGGTAATTCCTGAAAACCATCCGCTATGTATTGGACACTTTGGTTCCTACGAAGCAACTCAAAAGCTTTTGAACAATTCTGATTTACTAATAAGTATAGGTGTTCGATTTAGAGGAAATGAAACTACTAATTGGACAGTCGTTATGCCGGAAAATCATATTGGGATAGATGCGGATCCAAACATATTTAATTTAAATTATACTGTTAAATATGGATTGACAGGCAATGCAAAACAAATTTTAAATCAATTGTTAAAGGATTTACCTGAAAACTCCTCGACAAATAATCAAGATTACCTAGAGGAAATAAAGGATGTGCGATATGCCGTTCGGTTAGCATTAGAAAAGACTTTAGGCCCCTATAAGGAATTTGCAGAGGTAATGCGTAATTCTCTTTCAACTAGCACTATATTGGTTCGGGATGTCACAGTCCCTGCTTCATTATGGGGAAGCCGCTTAGTAGATATTCATAAACCTAGAACTTCTATTCATGCAAATGGAGGTGGAATAGGTCAAGGCCTTCCAATGGCTATTGGTGCTCAAGTAGGATGTGAAAACGACACTGTTGTTTTAATGGTAGGTGATGGAGGGTTTTTGGTTAATATTGGTGAATTAGCAACAGCATCGCAAGAAAATCTACCGTTAGTAATTATTCTATTCGATGACTCCGGCTATGGTGTGTTGCGTGGTATACAGGATGCAACCTATGGAAGAAGGGTAGGTGTAGAATTGAAAAGTCCTGATTTTGAAACACTGGGTAAATCTATGGGTTTCAAAACGTCAAAAGTAAGTGATTCTGTAGATTTTGCAACAGAATTAAAATTAGCTATCAACCAAAAAAAGCCCGCTATTATAGTTGTAGATATGAAGCAGGTCGGGCCGATGGCTATACCATACCAAGGATCGCCAGCCATCATGCATGCATTCAGGCCGAAGGAACTATAAGGAAGTGTTTATAAAATATCACTAAAGTTGCATGAGTATAGTTTGACTATTCTGACTATAACTATTTATTAAAATGAAAAAAAGTAAAAATACCAAATCAGAGGTAGTTAAATATCCGCTTTTTTACTGTATCCATTAGACAGTGGTAAAAAGCAATATACTGGACTCCTTTTCTTTTTCTGACCGAAATATATGCAGGCTTCCAGAGGGAAGCCTTTAGATAACCATTCATTTGTAAATGAGTTCGATTACTTTTATTAGTATTTGGCAAGAATATTCAAACAATATACAATCATTGCGATATATACCTGATTATGAACTGCTTGTTCACTATGTCCATAATATTATTTGCTATTCAGGTGTTATTTCAGGGCTCTACAATATATGGTGTTGGTGGAAAAAATCCACTGGCACCTTTTTTAGCATAAAAATAGAAAACAAGTGAATTTCCCTTTAGAATTAAAGTCGACGAAAACCAAATCTAGGAGGGAA
>Ga0079226_10003947_pt1 | contig 11350 bp, 8 predicted proteins | sample Poulit2014_FD_76345 | JGI IMG/M metagenome (GOLD analysis project Ga0079226, IMG submission 76345) | Agricultural soil microbial communities from Georgia to study Nitrogen management - Poultry litter 2014 | ecosystem: Environmental > Terrestrial > Soil > Agricultural land | place: USA: Georgia...
AATTTATAAATCATTTCATCTTATCATAAGCATATTTCCAATGACTGTCAACCTTTTCGGTAAACTTGTAGTTTTTTTTGGAACCATCCTATATAATTCATATATAAAGGAGGTTTTGGGATGAGGAGAATACAAATCTTAGCACTTACTTCTATCCTTCTACTCGCTTTTATCTTTAGCGGAACGGAAATGTATGCGAATGAAGGACAAGCAACCGTTTCGACGGATGTATTAAATGTCCGTTCTGGTCCAGGCTTATCATACGATGTGATTGGACAATTAAAGCGAAATGAATCTATGACAATCATTTCTTCTAGTGAAGAATGGTATAAGATTGATTATAAAGGAAAAGAAGGTTGGGTTGCTCCATGGCTTGTTCACACAACAAGTGAAAGTAGTCAACCATCAACACAAGAAGTAATCTCTCAAGTAAATGGATTAAACTTTAGAGAATCTCCATCCACCGATGCAACCATTATTTCACGCATGCATGCTGGTGATCGTGCAACATTTATAACACAACAAGGCGAATGGATGAATATTTCGTTCAACGGTGTTAACGGATGGGTTCACGGACAATATGTTTCAGAAACATCCAATGAAGCTCAACAAGTTGAAGAAGCTTCAGCAAATAGCTCTTTTAAAGTGTTAGTTGATGCGTTAAACGTCAGACAAGGTCCTGATTTATCTTCAAAACGATCTAATATCGTATATAAAAATGAAACGTATTCAATCATTGAACGTTCTGGAAATTGGATAAAAATTAACATTAATGATAAAGAGACAGGTTGGGTTTATTCATTCCATGGTGAAGTGTTACAAAACCAAGCATCAACAGATTCGTCAAATGCTAATACAACAGTAACAGTATTGTCTGACGGAACGAATATTCGCTCTGAAGCGACAACAACATCATCTGTTGTCAAACGGGTAAATGCTGGTGAACGTTTAACTGTTCAATCTGAACAAAGTGATTGGTATGAAATTCAATTGCAAGATGGACAAACTGCTTACATAGCTAAATGGGTCGTTTCATCAAGTGATCAACCTGAAGTTGCTGAACCAACATCAACGAATCGTGAACGTGGGACATTAAAAGGCTTAACCATTGCAGTAGATGCTGGTCATGGTGGGAATGATAAAGGAACGATTGGGTCACGAGGCACTCATGAAAAAATTATTACCTTAAAAACAGCTGAGTTATTAGCTTCAAAACTTCGAGCTGCAGGAGCCAATGTAGTTATGACGAGGGAATCTGATCAATACGTGTCCTTAAATGAACGCGTTTGGAAAAGTGTACAACAAAATGCAGATGCATTTATCAGTTTACACTATGATGCAAACTTAGATACATCCATTACTGGATTTACAACATTTTATCAACATTCAAGTCAACAGGCATTAGCAACTGCCGTTAACGAATCACTTGACCATGCGGTTCCCATTAGAAACCGTGGGGTTCAACAAGGCAATTACTATGTTTTAAGAGAAAATAATGCCAATGCCATTTTAATTGAACTTGGATTTTTATCAAATGCGATGGAAGAAAGTAATATTGTATCCGCACATTACCGCGAACAAGCTACATTAGGTATTTATCGCGGGATTATTCAACATTTTGATTCTACATTACAATAACAATACGACCAAAATTAGACTGTCTAGCAAATCTGAAAAAAGACTTGCTAGACAGTTTTTTATCTTCTCGCTAAACATTCGGCCATTCAAATATAATAGATAAAATGAATGTTGGACAACAAAAGGCTATCGGTTCAATTACCGATAGCCTTTTAGCATTTAGTTATTTTGATTCTACAATGATGGTAACGGGTCCATCATTCACCAGTTGAACATCCATCATTGCACCGAATATCCCCGTTTCTACGTGCAAACCATGTGCTGTTAATTTTTCATTGAATAATTGCCATAAAGGTTCTGCCTGTTCAGGTCTTGCTGCTTCAATAAAGCTTGGTCGCCTACCATTTTTCGTATCCCCATATAAAGTGAATTGTGAAACAGATAATATCTCGCCACCCGCTTCTAAAATAGAATGATTCATCTTTCCTTGTTCATCTTCCCAAAGGCGTAAATGTGCAATTTTATTCGCAACATATTCTAAATCCTTTTCTTCATCAGCATGAGTAATACCGACCAATAAAACATAACCACGTTCAATTTCTCCTGTAATTTCACCCTCAACCGTTACTTTTGCTTGTTTTGCTCTTTGTAGTACAACTCTCAAATTTTATCACCCTTTAATTAATTGCACGTTCTACTGAAAATACATCCGGTACTTGTTTGATTCGATCGACAACTCGATGTAAATGTGCCGTGTTATTAATTTTAATGCTTAGTTGTATTTTAGCAATATCGTCTTTATTTGCTTTGCCACTCACAGCGATCATAGACGTTTTCGTTTCTGCCACAACCATCATTACTTCATTTAATAATCCTGTACGATCAAATGCGGAAATTTCGATATCCACTTGGTATTCATTATGATTCGTATCTTCATTTCCAACCCATTCCACATCAATTAACCGGCTATCATTTTGGTCGGTATGTTGAATGTTTGGACAATCTGCACGATGAACTGACACCCCTCGACCTTTTGTAATAAACCCAATAATGTCATCACCTGGAACAGGATTACAACATTTTGATAAACGAATGAGTAAATTGTCGACACCTTTGACAATGACACCAGACTCTGTCGATTTTGGTTGCTGTTGTTGCGTTTGCATATTCGATACAATTTTATTAATTTTATCTTGTTCTTTCTGCTCTCGCTTTAATGGTTCTGCCATACGGTTAACAATTTGTTCAGCTGTAATGCCGTTAAAACCAACCGCTGCACACATATCTTCTTCAGAGGCAAAATTAAATTTATCGCATACACGTGAAATATTTTCTTGTGTATATACTTCCTTTAATGTAAATTCCTGGTGCTTGATTTCTTTCTCAATTAACTCGCGACCCTTTTCGATATTTTCTTGTCGCAATTGTTTCTTGAAAAATTGTTTGATTTTATTTTTCGCTTGGGAAGAATGTGCAATTTTTAACCAATCTCGGCTTGGTCCAAATGAATTTTTCGACGTCAAAATTTCAACAATATCTCCTGTATGGAGCGGTGTATCTAATGGCACCATTTTGCCGTTTACTTTTGCACCAATTGTTCGATTTCCCACCTCAGAATGTACTCGATAAGCAAAGTCTATTGGAACAGAACCTGATGGTAATTCAATAACATCGCTCTGCGGTGTGAACACATAAATCATGTCCGAAAACAAATCAAATTTTAAAGAAGCCATAAATTCTTCGGCATCGGATGATTCACTTTGGAATTCTAGAATCTCTCTAAACCAAGTTAACTTCGAATCAAGATCTTGAGCATTTTCATTCGCAGTTGCCCCTTCTTTGTATGCCCAATGTGCTGCAACCCCGTATTCTGCAATTTTATGCATTTCCTCTGTACGGATTTGCACTTCTAATGGATCGCCACCAGGACCGACAACCGTCGTATGTAAAGATTGATATAAGTTTTGTTTCGGCATTGCGATATAGTCTTTAAATCGTCCAGGCATTGGCTTCCACATCGTATGGATAATACCGAGAACTGCGTAACAGTCCTTAATACTTTTCACAATAATCCGAACCGCTAATAAATCATAAATCTCTTCAAATTCTTTATTTTGAAGGGCCATTTTACGATAAATTGAATATAAATGTTTTGGTCGTCCTGATAGATCAGCTTCAATATTTGTTTTTTCAATTTCTTCACGCATTTGATTCATAATTTCATCTAAATAATGTTCACGTTCGACACGCTTTTGTTTCATCATACTCACGATGCGATAGTATTGTTGTGGTTTTAAATACCGTAATGCGATATCTTCTAATTCCCATTTAATCGTAGAGATTCCAAGGCGATGAGCAAGAGGGGCAAAAATCTCTAATGTTTCCGCTGACACTCGTCGTTGTTTTTCTGCTGGTACATGTTTTAATGTACGCATGTTATGTAATCTATCTGCTAATTTAATTAAAATCACGCGGATATCTTGCGCCATTGCAATAAACATTTTACGATGATTTTCTGCTTGTTTTTCTTCTTTCGATTTAAATTTTAATTTATCTAATTTCGTTACGCCATCAACTAACATGGCAACTTCTTCGCCAAATTGCTCAATAATCTCTTCACGGCTTACTTCTGTATCTTCTACTACATCATGTAAAAAGCCAGCGGCAACTGTTGCTGGATCCATTTGTAGTTCAGCTAAAATGCCTGCTACTTGTACAGGATGAACAATGTATGCCTCGCCCGAACTTCTAAATTGTCCCTCATGAGCTTTTTTAGCCTCTTCATAAGCTTTTTTGACAAAAGCAACATGTTCTTCATTCATATATGAAGAGACAAGTGAGAATATATCTTCTGCGGTCAAGTTTTTATCTTTTGACATATGGACTCATACTCCTTTCAAACGGGGACACTTTTGTTGTGAGCGAATGCTAAAATCATTGTCTATAAAACAAAAATCCCGTTAACCAAATCTTTTATTCACATAAACGGTCATTTAATTAGGTTAATTTTATCAAACTATTAAAATCAAAACAAATTAAACTTTCTAACATAATAATATATCTACTTATTATATCGCTTTTTACACAAAGAAGCAAAGCGCAATTTGTCAATAATTGTTGAAAAAAGCAGTTCAAATGTTTGCGTAAGAAACGTTCATTCATATCCGTTCTTTTTATTTCTCTCGTATAGAGAAGCGTAAAATAAAATCAGGTGCAGGAAGTTTAACTCACCTTCCTACACCTGATGATTCATAATAAGCTTTACATATTTAGTTCAGTTAGTACGTAATTAGCGCACGTGTGTTGTAACCTTCTAATTTCTCACGGCCATTTAAGTAAGACAATTCAATTAAAAATGCACAGCCAACAACAACTCCACCTAGCTTCTCTACGAGTTCAATTGTTGCACCAATTGTTCCACCAGTTGCTAATAAATCATCAACAATGAGTACACGTTGTCCGGGTTTAATCGCATCTTTATGCATTGTCAGTGTATCTGTTCCATATTCTAAATCGTATTCAACGCTTTCTGTTTCACGTGGCAGTTTACCAGGTTTTCGTACAGGCGCGAAGCCGATTTCCAGTGCGTACGCAACAGGACATCCGATAATAAAGCCACGCGCTTCAGGTCCTACAATAATATCAGTGCCTAATTCTTTAGCGTATTTAACAATTTCATCTGTCGCATATTTATACGCTGCCCCATTATCCATAATTGTGGTAATATCTTTAAATGTAATACCTTCTTTTGGATAATCAGGTACAATTGTTACATAATCTTTTAAATTCATATTGTTTCCTCCTCGTTGAACCGATCTTATCGTATACGTTCAAACCATTCTTTCAATTCATAATAAGGTGCATAGAGTAATGTTTGTTCAAGTGCCATCTGTTCTTCTCTGCGTTTGTATGATGGCGCTTCGGTAAGTTGACGTTTTCTTTCAACTTCCAGAACGTGAATAACACCATTCTCTATCTTAACAAATTCAAGATCAGAAAACACGTTTGTCATAAAATAGACAAGATCTATTTTCCATCCTTTATGTGCTGCGAGTTTCTGACCATTCATTTGGAGATTAAAAGTTCCTCTACTTTTTAAAAAGCTATAATACCAACCGAATTGTTCTCGTGTAGGCATCGTATTAAAATAGGATGATTCAGGCGTATAAAAGTGCGCGTAAATACGATTTGGTTTGTATGTTCGTATTAAGCCTTCAATTTCATCAATAGTAGTCGGCAAATCTAACAAAACAATGGATTGGTCTTTTTCAATTGTTTGATCGCTTGCCAATTCAATAGGTTGTTGCAAAGCTGGCATCTTTTCAAACTGTCTTTTCGTTTCTTCTTTAAAAGCGATAAAATGCGCTTCATTCATCGGAATCGTATTCATCCAACGACTCGGTTCACGAATGCCTCGTAAATCAAATAATTGCCATGCATCCGTAAATAGGTCATCAAGCAATAACTGTGGTTTTTTTATACCATTCCATTCATTAATTTGTAAATCACCAATAATTGAAAAGTCAATTCCTGGGCTTAATTGCTCTGCAAGTGTGCCTTGACTGAATCCAATCACATCTAATGATTGACTACCATCAGTAACCTCTAATTTCAAATGACGCTGGTCTGCACCAATTCTTCGTACTTGATTAGCGCGCACATGTTCAATTAAGTACATCGGTTTCTCAAAGTTCATGCCAAACGGTCGTAATCGATCAAGTGACTCCAACGCTGTTACATCGATTTCATGAATTGAAAGCGGTACATCTATAAACACTTTTGGAATCAATTGCTCATCAGTAAGAGCATCTTTCGCTTGTTCTATTAAATTTTTTCGTAATTCATCAACTTGTTCAATTGGCATCGCTAGTCCCGCAGCAACTGGATGTCCGCCAAAATGTGTGAGTAAGGCTTTATTTTTCGCAAGTTCATTATACAAATGAAAGCCCTCAATACTTCGAGCAGATCCTTTCGCCATGCCCGTTTCTGGGTCTTTTGATAAAATGACCGTCGGGCGGTAATACTTTTCTGTTATTCTAGATGCCACAATCCCGACGACACCTGGATTCCATCCTTCCTTAGCTAATACAAAAACATGCGGAATCGTTGTACCATATTCGTCAACAATCATTTGTTCTGCTTCAGCTGTAATGGCTTTCACAATTTCTTGTCGCTCTTTATTGTACGTATTTAATTGCTCTGCAATGGTCATCGCACTATCCAGCGTTTCAGTCATTAATAATTCGACAGCTAGATCAGCATCCCCAAGTCGACCTGGCGCATTTAAACGCGGCCCAATCATAAAACCAATCGTATCTTCTGTAATTTCATGTTCTTTTGTTCCAGCAACTGATAACAATGCTTTTAGACCGGGACGTGTCGTTTTCTTTAATTGTCTAAGTCCCTCTTGTACAAAATAGCGGTTCTCATCTTTTAACGGTACTAAATCCGCTACAGTACCGATTGCAACGACTTCTAATAAATCAAGTGGTGCTTTTCCTAATAAAGCAGTGGCAAGTTTAAATGCAACGCCAACGCCTGCTAAATCTGCAAATGAATAGTGCCCTTCCGGAATACGTGGATGTAAAATTGCATCCGCTTCTGGTAGCGTTTCGCCTGCTTCATGGTGATCTGTAACAATGACTTTTAAGCCTAATGATTTTGCATAAGCAATTTGCTCAACACCCGCAATCCCATTATCAACCGTAATAATCATTGATGCACCCATTGCAGAAATCTCTTCAAATAATGCTTTGTTTGGTCCATAACCGTGTTCAAATCGATTTGGAATCACAAAAAAAGCTTCCGCACCTAATCTTTCTAATGCAGTCATTAATACCGTAACACTCGTGACACCATCCGCGTCATAATCCCCATAAACCGCAATCATTTCTTCCGCTTGAATCGCTGCCTTAATTTGATCTACTGCCTCTTGCATATCGTTCATCAAAAACGGGTCATGTAAGATGGATGCATCGAGTTCTAAAAACGCGCTCGTCTCTTCTACTGACGTGAAGCCACGAGATACCAATATTTTCGCTTGAATTGATGATAGATTTAATGATTTCATAAGTTCATTGACAATTTCTTCATCTGGTCTTTGAATCGACCACTGTTTCTTTGACTGTATCAAAACGTTCACATCCTCATTTATATTGTAACGGAATCCATCGATTTCTTAAAGGAAACGCTTCATAAAAACACGTAAAAAACCGCCTAATATACTAGATTAGACGGTCGTTCTATTATCTTTCATGTTCATTTGGCATGGTATCAATCGTCTTTTTCGGTTTTTTTAGTTTCATTTTTCGTAAACTAATGAGCTCTTCGTCTTTTGTTTCAATAGATTGCTCTTGTTCCATGACTTTTCTCTTTAACTCTTTAATTTCACTATTTAGTTTATAAGACCGAATGAGTGCAACCGTACCACTCACCGCTGCACCAAGTAATGCCGCTCCGATAATGACAAGTACAAGTGGCCATTCTGCCGTACCAAATACATAATTGACAGGGACAGCATCAACGTTTACAACAGAAAAAATCGCAATAATAAGTGCAAATACAATCCCAATTATCCAAGTCCATTGAAATTTCATCATTTTCTCCTCCTAATTCCTAAATAAATAAAACACAAGGTATATTGCATTATACCCTGTGTTTTATCAATACGAAACTTTTTTTAGACAACAGGTTCATCTGAGCCCCATTGTTTCTTCTCTTTTTCGATTTTAATCGTTCCTGCTTTGTTTAACTCTTTTTTCTTCAATACATACCAAATTTGAGCGGAGATTAAGATTGAAGAATATGTTCCTGCAATTAATCCGATTAACAAAGCAATTGAGAAGTTTTGAATCGATCCTGCACCGAGAATCATCAATGCCACTACAACAAAGATTACAGTAAGTACAGTATTGACAGAACGCGTTAATGTTTGACGTAAAGACTTGTTAACAATTTCAGCTAAATGTTCGGCATCTTTAATCACAGCAAAGCGATTCATATTTTCACGAATTCTATCGAAGGTAACAATTGTATCGTTAATCGAATAACCAATAATTGTTAATACAGCTGCTACGAATGTAATATCAACTTCTAAACGTAAAATGCTGAATATCGCTACCATGAAAAATGCGTCATGTAATAAACCAATAATGGATGCAAGTCCCATTCTCCATTCAAATCGGAATGCGACATAAACGATAATCCCAATAGCCGCAACACCTAATGCTTTAATCGCATTTAGAACTAATTCTTTTCCGACTGTCGACGACACCGTACTAATATTTGCATCGACATTGAATTCATCTTTAACAATTGCATTTACTTTATTAATTTGATCTTGACTAAACTCATCTGCGTAACGTAATACACCAATATTTTGATTGTCTCCTGACAATACAATATCTGCTGCGGTTAAACCAACTTCTTCTGAAATCATTTCTAACTGTTCCGTTGATAATGTTTGATCTGTTGCAATTTCAACTCGCGTACCACTTGAAAAATCAATTCCTAAATTGAGTTTGAAAATGAAGAGAATTACAATCCCAGCAGTTAATAAAATCGTTGACAATGCAAAAAAGATTTTACGTGTATGAACAAAGTCTAAACGATCAAATTTTGTTGATAAATCGAACGTATCTACATTTTCTTTCGGATCATGCACATGCTTTTTCGAAATTCCGAATAAGAATGGCTTACCTTCTAACAGTCCGCCATTTACGAGTAATCCAAGTAATAATCTCGATCCCCATACCGCTGTAATAAAGCTCACTAAAATACTAATAATTAACATCAGTGCAAACCCTTGAACAGAACTGGTACCAAAAATGAACAGTACGATTGCTGCAAGTAATGTTGTAATATTCGCATCAAGAATTGCAGTGAAAGAAGATTTAGAACCGCTTGTAAAGGCTTCTTTTGCCGACTTTCCAACGCGTAATTCTTCTCGAATTCTTTCATACATTAAAATATTTGCATCGACGGCCATTCCGACTCCGAGCATTAATGCCGCGATTCCTGGCAATGTAAGAACAGCATTAATTTTTGTAAAGACGAGTAAGATTAAATAAATATATACAGATAATGTAACAACTGCTACAAATCCAGGAACGCGATAGTATAGCAACATAAAGATAAAGACAAGTGCTACCCCGACAATTCCTGCAAAAACTGTTTTATTCAATGCTTCTTCACCGAATTGTGCACCAACAGACGTAGAATAAACTTCGTTTAACTCAACAGGTAGTGCACCTGCATTTAAAATTCCTGCTAATTCTTTCGTTTCTTCTACAGTGAAATTACCACTAATTTCAACATTTGAAGAATTAATCGTTTGGGATACACGGGGTGCAGAGACAAATGCAGGCTCAGGTTTCATGACTTCTTCTGCATATGAGTCAACCCCTTCTTCAAAGTCCAACCAAATGACAAGTACGTTATTCGGTGATGGCTTTTGTGATAATTCGGTTGTTACTTCACCAAATTTATTAGAATCTTTCATTTCTAACGTTACAACAGGCGAACCATTTTCACTAAAGTCACTTTTCGCTTTACCTTCTTTTAAATCACTACCATCTAAAATTAAATTATCATCCGCATCACGGAATGTTAAATTAGCTTGTGTAGATAATAATTCACGTGCACTTTCCTGATCTTCAACGCCCGCTAATTGAACACGAATACGATTATCAGACTCTACTTGAATATTCGGTTCACTAACCCCAAGCACGTCAATACGTTTTGATAGTGCACCAGCGGTATCCGTTACTGTACTTTCAGTAATCGTCTGTCCTTCCTTCAATGGTTCGACTTGATATAGTACTTCAAATCCACCTTGTAAGTCCAACCCTAATTTTACATCTTTTAAAATAGGTTTTGTTGTCATACCAATTGTTCCCGCAAATAAAACAAGCAGGAGCAAAAACGCGATAATGCGTCCTCTCACTTTCATATTCCTTTTGCCTCCCCCTAGCGTACAACATCCATTGCACATACCAGACCTTATTTACTTATGTTTGTCGTTATGCTCTTTATCACATGCTCGTCTTCTATAGTAGCCTACTCATCTTTTTTCCCTAGAAGGATATCAAGTTCGTCTCGATTTAAATCTGATAGCAGATTCGCGTCACGCTGTTCTTCAATTTGCGTATATGTCATATACGCAGCGGGTGATATTTTGAATATATCATTGACGATTCTGTGAAATGATAGTTCATCTATTTTTTCGTTCCGCCACACCTTATGTACACAAAATGTCCATATCGATTCTGTCGTCACTGCATCATATCCATAAAGTTGTAATTCTTCTTTCTTACTTGTTAAAACATAAAGAGCTTTTTCATATATATCTTTATATTCAATAGTCATAAGGACAACTCCTTCATTGCTTCCTGTAATCGATGATTTTTCTTCCTGCGCGACATTTACATATAAAAAGGTATGTGGATTAATTTGTATCATACGATCAAAATGAATAAATGAACCCATTTAAATCATACAATAAAGCATAGAAAAATTATATCATATTCCATAAGAAAATACGTTTACAATCCACTTTTTCCTGCATCAACTTCCAATTTTTATACATAAAGGAGCTGTTACTACTTGTGAAATCATTTATCCGTGGGACGTTTATCTTAATGTTAGCGATTTTTCTTTCTAAATTACTGGGCTTTGTCTTCCGTATACAATTCATTCGTATTGCTGGAGAAGAAGCTGTAGGAATTTATATGACGGCATATCCTGCTTTTATTTTCTTTTTATCGCTCGTTCA
>Ga0079226_10003948_pt1 | contig 11349 bp, 13 predicted proteins | sample Poulit2014_FD_76345 | JGI IMG/M metagenome (GOLD analysis project Ga0079226, IMG submission 76345) | Agricultural soil microbial communities from Georgia to study Nitrogen management - Poultry litter 2014 | ecosystem: Environmental > Terrestrial > Soil > Agricultural land | place: USA: Georgia...
GAGGATAATGAAACAATTGCGCATAAACGAAAACAGATTGAAAAACAACTTGAATTAGGTGAACTGGAAGACCATCAGGTTACTGTAGAAGTTGAAATGGCTCAACCTTCCATGTTTGATATGTTGCAAGGGTCAGGCATGGAGCAAATGGGCATGGATATGCAAGATGCATTTAGTCAATTCCTGCCGAATAAGAAAAAGAAAAGAAAACTAACCGTTCGGGAAGCAAGAAAAGTATTAACACAGGAAGAAGCAAATAAACTCGTCGATATGGAAGAAGTAGCGCAGGAAGCTGTAACAAAAGCTGAGCAATCAGGCATTTTGTTTATAGACGAAATCGATAAAATTGCTGATAAAGGTGAAACGTCAGCCAATGTGTCGAGGGAAGGTGTTCAGCGGGATATATTACCGATTGTTGAAGGGTCTACTGTTATGACAAAACACGGTCCTGTAAAGACGGATCATATGTTGTTTATCGCAGCAGGAGCATTTCATATGTCGAAGCCTTCCGATCTCATACCTGAATTGCAAGGGCGCTTTCCAATACGAGTAGAATTAGAAAAACTTTCAGTTGAAGATTTTAAACTGATATTGACTGAGCCTTCAAATGCGCTCTTAAAACAATATCAGGCTTTACTTGCTACCGAGGAAGTAAATGTCACATTTACAGATGAGGCGATCGCCAGATTAGCGGAAATCGCATTTGAAGTAAATCAGGATACAGACAATATTGGAGCTAGAAGACTGCACACAATATTGGAGAAATTACTAGAAGACCTTTCTTTCGAAGCGCCGGATATACCTATGGCAGAGGTGCAAATTACACCCGCTTACGTAGATGAAAAGTTAGGTTCTATTGCAAAAAACAAAGACTTAAGTCGATTTATTTTATAACACAATAACAAATGGAGGAAATTTGAAATGAAACTATTAGATCGTGCTCGAAAAATCAATGCTATGTTACAGAAATCAGCGGGGAAATCAGTTAACTTTAATGAAATGTCCGGAACAATGAGAGATGTAGTTCCAGGGAATATATATGTTCTAAGCAGAAGAGGTAAATTATTAGGTTATGCAGTCAATCAGGAAATTGAAAATGAACGTATGCGTGATATTTTGGAAGAACGACGTTTTCCAGAAGAATATACAGCAAGTTTATTTGATATTAACGAAACAACATCCAATTTAGATGTGGATAGCGAACATACCGTATTTCCTGGTGAAAACCGTGAATTATTTATAGATGGATATACAACAATTGTTCCAATTGTGGGTGGCGGTGAACGTCTAGGAACGCTTATTTTAGGAAGAATCGGCAGAACATTCGACGAGGATGATATACTGCTTGCTGAATATGGTGCTACAGTTATCGGCATGGAAATCTTAAACGAAAAAGCAGAAGAGATTGAAATGGAAGCAAGAAGTAAAGCCGTTGTACAAATGGCCATTAGTTCACTTTCCTACAGTGAATTGGAAGCAATTGACCATATTTTTGAAGAATTAAATGGAACAGAAGGACTTCTTGTAGCAAGTAAAATTGCCGACCGCGTGGGTATAACAAGATCTGTAATTGTAAATGCCCTTCGGAAACTTGAGAGTGCTGGTGTGATTGAGTCACGCTCCCTAGGTATGAAGGGAACATATATTAAAGTATTAAATGACAAGTTCCTGGTCGAACTGGATAAATTACGTTCTAGATAACAAAGATCAACTATTTTACCTATAAAGCAGCTGTTTATTAATTCAGCTGCTTTTTTTAGTGCTAAATTACTAAATCATGGGTTCTATCTTAAGGCGACTTTTTTCTTGTTAATTTGACAAAAAGTGTAAAAGTGACAAAATAACATAGACTTTAGTTGTATAATCCTTTAAAATGTTAATAGATTACCATATCTAGGAAATGAAGGGAGCCTGTGTAATTATGAGTTTGTTCGGCAGTACAATCGATTCACTTCATAATGGATTGAATTATGCATCTGTTAAAAACAATGCTATTTCGACAAATGTTGCCAATGTTGACACACCAGGCTATAAAACAAAAGACGTAGTATTTAAGGATGTATTGAATGAGGAATTAGACTCAAATTTGAAAATGAAGCAAACGAATCCTAAACATTTAGGCAGGACAGCATCCGAAGGTCAGTCGTTTGAGACCGTAACGCAAAATAGGACAACCTATCATCACAACGGAAATAATGTGGATATAGATAAAGAAATGTCCGAATTAGCGCAAAATCAAATTTATTATAATAGTTTAGTAGAACGACTGAATGGAAAGTTTCAAAGCCTGCAAAATGTCATTAGAGGAGGGAATTGATCACAATGTCGATTTTTAATGCCATGAATGCCAGTTCCTCCGCTTTGACAGCACAAAGACTCCGAATGGATACAGTGTCTTCCAACCTGGCTAATGCTCAATCAACAAGAGCTAGGGTAAATGAAGATGGAGAAATGGAGCCTTATCGAAGAAAGCTGGTTGAAATGAGACCGCAGCAAGAAAGTTTTAGTTCTGTGCTATCGCGTGCAACCGATCGTCAAAACAATGTACAAGGTGTAGAAGCATCGGGGATCACGGAAGACCCGGAACCTTTTAAATTAGAGTACAACCCCATGCATCCAGATGCGGATGAAGAGGGGTATGTTCAAATACCAAACGTCGATCCATTGAAAGAAATGGTTGACTTGATGGGTGCAACAAGATCGTATGAAGCGAATGTAACGGCATTAAATGCAAACAAGAATATTTTAATGAAAGCATTGGAAATCGGAAGATAAAGGAGCTGTTTAAATGAACCCTTCTATACTTAACATATCTTCACAACCTGCATCAATGCTGCCGCAAACGGAAACCAAGCCAAGTCCAGGACAGGCACAGGCTTCATTTGCGAATCGTTTAAAAGATGCAATTGATCATCTGAATCAAATTCAAACCGAATCTGATAAGAAAACGGAAGCTTTGGCAACAGGCGATATTAACGACCTGCATGACGTCATGGTTACGGCGCAAAAAGCCGGAGTTGCGCTTGAGACAGCTGTACAAGTTCAACGTAAAGCAATTGATGCCTATAATGAGGTAATGCGCATGCAAGTATAACTTGCCGCAATGCATTTGAATACATTTCTATAATTGCTTTTTAGTGTTGGTGGAGGATTCTATGAAGGAAAAATTTATGAATTGGAAAGAGAGTACGACTACCTTTTTTAAAAGTCGTACAAAAGGCCAACTTGGCGTAATGGTCGGCTCTGTTTTATTAATAGGAATGATACTGGCTGGAATTATATTTTTAACCACAAGTAAAGATTTTGTTCCATTATACAATGAATTATCATTACAAGAAGTAGATCAGATAAAAACTGAATTGGATGCCCGAAGTGTGCCGTATGAGCTTGAAGATGCCGGAACGACAATTTTAGTTCCAGAAGATGAGGTTGACGGACTGCTGGTAGATTTGGCCGGTCAAGGTATACCGGATAGTGGAAGTATTGATTATTCTTTCTTTAGTGAGAATTCTTCCTGGGGTATCACAGACAATGAATTTGATATTATGCGGCTGGATGCGATGCAAACTGAGCTTGCTCATTTAATGCAAGGCATTGAAGGTGTTGAAGATGCGCAAGTAATGATTAACTTGCCTGAAACGCCTGTTTTTGCAAGTGAAGCCCAACAGGAAGCAAGTGCCTCCATTGTTTTAAGTACTCAGCCCGGTTACCAATTTCAAGGAGATCAAATCAACGCACTGCATCATCTCGTCGCAAAGGCTGTACCTAATCTTCCTCCAGACAACATTGTGATTACGAACCAATATTTTGAGTATTTCGATAGAGATACTCCAACACAGTATGGAGACCAGGGATCACACGATTAGCAGCAAAGTGTTAAACAGGATGTGGAAACGGATATACAGCGCAGGCTTCAGCAAATGCTCGGAGCAGTTGTGGGGATGGATAAAGTCGTTGTATCTGTAACAGCAGATATTGATTTCACTCAGGAAAATCGAACAGAAGAATTAGTTGAACCTGTCGATCTTGAAAATATGGAAGGTCTGCCAGTCAGTATTGAATCCATTCAAGAGTCTTACATAGGAGATGATGAGGCTGGTGGTGTTGCTGGTACAGGTGAAGAAGATATAGCAAACTATCCTGCAGCTGAGCAGGCTGCCGATGGGGATTATGAGATGGATCAGGAAACGATTAATTATGAGTTTAACCGTATCCGTAAAGACATCGTCGAAAGTCCTTACGAAATTCGGGATTTAGGTGTACAAGTCGTCGTTGATAATGTAAAGAACACTGTAGAAGATGAAGAATTGGAGTACTTGACACAGCAAGAACAGTCAAATGTTGAAAATGGGATTACTTCAATTTTAGATTCTATTATCGCAACAACAATTCAATATGAGGATGAAGAGGGAGAAGAAGAAGTCGATCCTGAGGAAAAAATGTCCATTGTGTTCCAGGAATTTACCGGGGGTATGCAATCGGATGAGCCTGCAGGAGGACAGATTCCAATGTGGCTCTATATCGTTGGTGCCGTTCTATTAATCATTATTATCGCACTTGTCGTTTATTTAATTCGTAATCGGAATAGAGAAGAAGAGTATGAGGAAATTATCGAATATGAGGAAGAAAAACCGGAGGCACCACAGGAAACACCAAAAATGGAAATGCCGGATGAGTCTGAAGCTGTCGTAAAGCGCAAACAGCTGGAAAAAGCAGCAAAAGAAAATCCGGAAGACTTTGCTAAGTTGCTCAGGACCTGGATCGGGGAAGATTAGGAGGATTAAAATTGGCTAAACAAAGGTTAAATGGCAGACAAAAAGCAGCAATACTATTAATCTCTCTGGGTCCGGATGTATCTGCACAAATTTATAAACATTTAACAGAAGAAGAAATAGAAAAACTTAGTCTAGAGATTTCTTCCGTTAAAAAAGTCGATACGGATATGCAAGAAGAAATACTTGATCAATTTCATCAGATTATGCGAGCCCAGGATTATATATCACAAGGCGGGATTGGTTATGCGAAAACAGTTCTGGAAAAAGCGTTTGGTAAACAGGATGCAGCAGAAATTATTAATCGCTTAACTTCATCATTGCAAGTACGTCCGTTTGATTTTGCAAGAAAAGCAGATCCCCAGCAGTTGCTTAACTTCATACAGGATGAGCATCCGCAGACGATCGCATTGATTCTATCTTATTTGGATCCGGAACAGGCTGGAGGCATACTTTCTGAACTGCCACCTGATATGCAAGGCGATATTGCAAAACGGATTGCAACAATGGAAGCAACCTCGCCAGAGATTATAAGTCAAGTAGAAGATGTTTTGGAAAGAAATATTGCTTCATCATTAACTGAAAGCTATACACAAACAGGTGGTATTCAGGCTGTTGTAGAGGTGCTGAATGGAGTAGATCGCTCAACAGAGAAAACAATTCTCGATGCATTAGAGGTGAAAGATCCGGAACTTGCTGAAGAGATTAAGAAAAGAATGTTTGTATTTGAAGATATTGTTATTTTGGATGACCGGGCTATACAGCGTGTCATTCGGGAGGTCGAAAATGATGACTTGCGACTCGCCTTAAAGGTTGCAAGTGAAGAAGTAAAAGATGTTGTGTTCAACAATATGTCCCAGCGGATGGCTGAAACATTTAGAGAAGAAATGGAATACATGGGACCTGTCCGGTTACGGGATGTAGAAGAAGCACAAATGAGAATTGTGGCTGTCATTCGAAGGTTGGAAGATGTGGGGGAAATTGTAATAGCGCGCGGTGGAGGAGACGATATTATTGTCTAATCATAATGAGTCATTTTCATCGAATAAGAAGATTATTCAAATAAAGCCACCTGAATATTTTTTGGAAAAACAATCAGCGTCTAACCAGACAATCGATCATAACTTATCTCCTAAAGAACAACTAAGCCATGTCGAAGGGAAAATTGAATTTGCCGAGCAAGAGCTCGAGCGCCTAAAGGCGGAACAAAATGAACTGTTAACAAAAACGCATGAAGAAATAACGAAAGAAAGAAATAATTGGGAACAAGAGAAAGAACAATTGATTGAGGTAACGAAGAAAGAAGGCTACGAGGAAGGTGTTGTTCTAGGAAAGGAAGAAGGAAAAAGCCAGTATAAAACATTGCTTCACCAGGCTAATTCAATTATTGAGTCCGCTCAAAAAGATTATTTTTCAACAATTGATCGAAATGAGGAAACAATTATTGATTTAGCCATTCATACGGCTGAAAAAATACTTCAACAAAAGATTTCTGATGAACCGGAAGCAATTCTTGGCCTTGTTAAAGCCGCAATCCAGGATATAAAGGATAAATCAAAAATAATGATTTACCTTCACCCTGAAAATTACCAATATGTACTGAATCAAAAGAATGAACTTTTGAGAATTTTGGATAATGAGGCCAACCTTTCAATTTATATAAATGAGAAACTTACTGAAAATGCTTGTGTAATCGAGCATCCTTATGGTCAAATCGATGCCAGTATCGATACGCAACTCGGGCAGATTAGACAAATATTACATGAATTGGTGATGGAGAAAGATGATAAATCCAACTGAGTTTCATGAAATGATTGACAAAGCTGATCCATATAAACGTTTTGGAAAAGTATTACGGGTTGTTGGGTTGATGATTGAATCCGAGGGTCCGCAAGTCAGTATAGGGGAAGTCTGTTACATACATGCGGTGAGTAACAACGAACCGGTTATTTGTGAAGTTGTAGGTTTTAATGAGGAAAGGATTATATTAATGCCTTATGCTGAGGTAACAGAAATAGGGCCCGGATCCCTTGTAGAATCAACAGGGAAGCCATTGTCGATTAAAGTAGGTAGAAGTTTAGCTGGAATGGTTATCGATTCTCTCGGAAGGCCGCTTGATGGTTCACCCCTTCCAAAAGGCCTGTCCACCTATATAACTGAACAAGCTCCTCCAAATCCGATGCTTCGCCCGCCGATTTCAGAGCCGTTGCAAGTTGGAGTCAAGGCTATCGATAGTATGCTAACGGTTGGCAAAGGTCAGCGGATAGGTATCTTTGCCGGAAGTGGAGTTGGGAAAAGTACCTTGTTGGGAATGATTGCAAGAAACAGTAAAGCAGATATTAATGTGATTGCTTTAATCGGCGAACGGGGGAGAGAAGTTCGAGAATTTGTGGAAAATGAATTAGGCGAAGATGGGTTAAGTCGATCCATTGTTGTAGCAGCTACGTCGGATCAACCGGCTTTAATGAGGTTGCGCGGCGCTTATACAGCTACAGCAATATGTGAATATTTTCGTGATTTGGGCCTGAAGGTTAATTTAATGATGGATTCAGTGACTCGATTTGCAATGGCCCAGCGTGAAATTGGGCTTGCAACAGGAGAACCCCCTACGACAAAAGGGTATCCTCCCTCTGTTTTTTCTATGTTACCGAAATTACTGGAAAGAACAGGCACAAACAATCGTGGCTCTATTACAGCTTTTTATACGGTGTTAGTAGATGGTGACGACATGAATGAACCGATTGCAGATACGGTTCGGGGAATTTTAGATGGCCACTATGTTATGGACCGTAAAATTGCTGAACGGGGTCAATATCCCGCGATTGATGTTTTAAAATCAATTAGCCGTGTGATGAATAAAATAATTGATGAAAATCATAACCAGGCAAATAGAGAAATACGTTCTCTCCTTTCGACTTATGAAGAAAATCGTGAATTAATTGCAATAGGTGCCTATAAATATGGAACGAATAAAGAAATTGATCGTGCAATTAATTTCTATCCAAAGATTATTTCTTTTTTGAAACAGGATATTTATGAATATAAAACATTTGAAGAAACAATTGAACAAATGAATTCACTGCTTGCAGAAGGAGTGAGCAAATGAGTGAAACAACCGTTTTTGAAAAAATTTTACGTGTTCGGGAAAATGAAAAAAATGATGCACAAACCGCGTATCATCAGTCAATGGATTACTTTGAAGGAATAGCAAAAAAATTATATAGCTTATTAAGTAAAAAGGAAGCCGCCGAAGATTATTATCAATCAATGACTTATGAATCAATTGCGATTGAACGTTTAAAAGAACAATCTACCTACATGAGTCATTTAAATGAAAAAATAAACCAGCTTCAACAGCAGGTAATTGTTGCAAGGAATGACATGGAAGCAAAACAACAACTTTTATCTGATGCTTATATAGAAGTTAAAAAGTTTGAAAAGTTAATCGAAAGACGGTGGCAGGCAAGGTTGATTCGTGAGAAAGCGGAAGAAGCAAAATTAATGGACGAAATATCGTTACAGCAATATATAGAAGCAAAAACAGGTGAATGAAATGGCTAAACAAACAGAGGAACAAAAGAAAACAAACCCTTTTCTTATGTTTTTATTCGCCGTTGTTGTTCCGCTTGTCATTGTAGGAATCATTGTTATTTTTTTATTGAGCTTTGCCGGTGTCGATGTATTTGGCTGGATGAAGGAAAAAGCGAATGAAGTTCCCGTGCTTTCTTCATTTGTAACGACAGAGGAAGAAGTATCAATTGAAGAATATCAGGAACTGCTTGACGAAAAAGACTCAGAAATTGAGGATTTGGAACAATTGACAGAAGATCAGCAACTGGAGATAGAGGAATTGGAACAAGAGTTGCTTTACTATGAGAACAGCTATGAGTCGTTAGAAGAAACAAATGCAGAGGCAAATGATAGGGGAGATAACCAAGAGGGGTCACAAAGTGAAATTTCTTCTTCCTTTGCGAACATGGACAACAAACAGGCGGCTTTAATATTAGAAGAAATGCCGAGGGAAGACGCACTTATTATTTTACAGGATGTGTCGAGTAAAGTTAGCGGAAGTATTTTGGAAGAGATGGATCCAGAAGTAGCTGCTGAACTGACACGGATGCTGCTTGAAGTAGACGATGATTGAAAGGTGGTGAAAAAATGAACATAGCCGGATTGCTGTCTGCCTTACCTGCACCACCTGTTATTGAAGAAAAAGATTTGTTTACAAATGAAGGAAAAAAATCTTTTCCGTTTCAAATGATACTTGAGGAAAAAACGGAGCAAAACACAGAAGCAGAGCTACTGGAAAAAGATGAAAGTAGTGAAGTAGATAATAAAGAGTTTGATTCATTTATCACGAAAATTGCAGATATGGCACAGGAAATGTTAACCGACTCAGAAGAAAATAAGGAAAAACTGGAAAAAACAACTGATATCTTTACAGAAAGTGAAATTCAACAAAAAATTAGCGATCAATATGATCACCTCGAAGAAATGAATCAAAAGGCTGAACAATTGTTATCCAAGTTAAAAACAAACCAGGCCGATCAGGAAACGTTGTCCCAAGTTGATGAATTACTTACAAGAAAAACAGAGATCGAGACAGAAATAACTGTACACACGATTGAACTGGCTCAAAGGGAAGGTTCAGAATTTAAAAATCAGCAACTGCCCGAGTCAATTGAGAGTGTATTGCAAGGTGTTTTTCTTGTTAAAACGACTGAAAGTGATGAATCCATCTCAAATGATCAACAAGCACAGGAAAAAGGAAAGAATGTTTGGAGCGAAATCAATGACATTGTTGCACGAAATGGAAAAACGGTTCAAAACGAAAACAAATCATTTGTAAATCAGAACGATAAACCAATGAATCCGTTAATAAATCAATTCAATCCAATCCCTGTAGAATTACCGCGGAATGATGCTGAATTTAAGCAGCGTCAAAATCCCGTTCACTCAGTTATGCAGCAAATGCAAGATGTCTATCAGAAAGCGGAGCAGGTTTTTACAAATATAACTGACAATCAAAAGCTACCTAAAGTTTCATCCGAAATGCTTCAATTGCTGAAACAATGGACATCAATGGAGAAACAACTGCCAGGCGCCCAATCAACAGCTGTACGCAATCCTAAGGATTCAGCGTTTGACTCCATTTGGAAGGGATTGGTAACAGCCTTTAAAAACCAGGAACAATTTGTCACACGTATGCCTTATAACGTAGAAACAGAGGTTACTGTTACAGACGTTTCCCGTTGGCTGGGAAATGTGTGGAACACCTCCGTTGAGAAAAGAGTTCCACAATCGGGTATTCCTGCAGCAATGCCCATGTCAAGGCTTGAACAATATATGATTCATTTGCAGCAAAATCAATCACCACAGCTGACACAGCAATCATTTAACCAGCAAATTGAGAGCATTATTCAATCAAGCCGATTTCTGACACAGCCGACAGGACAAAACGTATTATCGATTACTTTAAACCCGAGCAATCTTGGAGAAATGCTTGTGCGAATGACAGAAGTTGACGGGGAGATGCTCGTAAAAATAATCGTTACGACACCGAAGGCAAAAGAAATGCTTGAATCCAACATGCAACAGTTAAGGCATATGTTTTCACCCCATCAAGTCCAAATTGAAAGACATGAAGGACAGTTGAATATGGCGCAAACAACAGAAGATAAGGAAAATTTAAGTGAGGAAGAACGGGAAGAGCAACAGGAACAACCTGAACAAGAACAAAATAGCGAACAGCCGGAACGGGAGTTTAGTGATTACTTTCGTAACACGCTCTTAAATGAGGAAGTGTAGGTGAATATATGAATAAAATTGATCCGTCCTTATATTTGTCGAATCAACAACAAACGAGGGAACCGAGCCCGGTACTAGATCGAGATGGTTTTTTAAAAATATTAATGACTCAGCTGCAGAACCAAGACCCGGGCGAAACACTTGAAACCACTGAAATGATCAATCAAATGACAAATTTATCGAGTTTGGAACAAATGATGAATATGAACGAATCGATTGATACTTTAGTCCAAAGTCAGCTTATCTCTCCAGTCATTGAATACAGTCACATGATAGGTAAACAAATTTCCTACGATGTGTTCGATGAGGAAACAGGGAATCAGGTCGGAACTGAAACTTCTGAAGTGATTGCTGTAAGTCAGGAAGACGGTTGGGCGGTTTTGGAATTGAATAATGGAGAAAAAGTTCATGCAGATGCAGTTGTGCAAGTGAGTCAGGAAGAGGTAAACGGTGAAAGCAGTTAAGGAGGTGGTGTAGATGGTCCACCGAATTGATCAACTGCAACAGTTGTTGCCTCTACAAGTACCGCATGTAAAAAAGTCGGTTGAAAACGAAAATGTTCGTTTCCAAGAGATAATGAATCAGCAATATGAACTGAAGGTAAGTAAACATGCGAAAAAACGTCTCGCAGAAAGGGACATCGAATTAAATCATATACAAATGCAAGCCATGTATGAAAAAGTAAACGAAGTAAAACAAAAAGGAATTACGGATTCGCTTGTTGTGGTTAACCATGCGGCGTTTGTAGTGAATACGAAAAACAATATCA
>Ga0079226_10003949_pt1 | contig 11349 bp, 7 predicted proteins | sample Poulit2014_FD_76345 | JGI IMG/M metagenome (GOLD analysis project Ga0079226, IMG submission 76345) | Agricultural soil microbial communities from Georgia to study Nitrogen management - Poultry litter 2014 | ecosystem: Environmental > Terrestrial > Soil > Agricultural land | place: USA: Georgia...
GCAGGCTATGCCACACGCACACACGGTCTGCTCCGCGAGCTCAACAGCCTCGGCTGGGACGTCGACGGCGTCACCCGCCTGGGTTATCCCTACGACATGCCGGGCAAGGACGACCTCCCGGACGTCCCGGCTCACGATCTGATCGACGGCGTCGACTACCTGCGTCTGCTCACGGGCCGCCAAGTCGAGAAGAAGAATCCGCTCTACGACTATGTCCAGCGGTACTCGGCCGAGCTGATCTCGACCGCGCGACGAGAGCGGCCCGCAGTCATCCATGCGGCATCGAACCACTGGAACGGGCTGACAGCGGTGAATGTCGCCCGCCGACTCGGTCTGCCCTCGATCTACGAGGTCCGAGGCCTGTGGGAAGTGACGCGATCCTCCCGCAATCCGGAGTGGGCTGAGAGCAAGGCGTTCCAGTACATCGCCCGGATGGAGGCCGACGCCGCCAACGGGGCGACCAAGGTCTTCACCATCACGAACGCGCTCCGCGAGGAGATGATCGCCCGCGGAGTCGACGCGCAGAAGATCACGGTCCTGCCCAACGGCGTCGACACCTCACGATTCACCCCGATCCCGCGTGACGAAGAGCTTGCTCGCGCGCTCGGCGTGATGGGCAAGACAGTCATCGTCTACGTCGGTTCCATCCTTGATTACGAAGGACTCGAGCTGCTGATCGATGCGGCGGCCGAGCTCGCCGCCGTGCGTCACGACTTCCACGTGCTCTTCGTCGGCGACGGCGCGGAGCTCGAGAGGTGCTCCCAGCGGGTACGCGAAGACGGCCTCGAAGAGGTCATCACGTTCACCGGCCGGGTCCCGCACGAGGACGTCGAGCGGTACTACTCCCTCGTCGACATCACGCCGTTCCCCCGCCTGCCGCTGCCGGTGTGTGAGATGGTTTCCCCTCTGAAGCCGTTCGAGGCGATGGCGATGGGCAAGGCCATCGTGGCGTCGGACGTCGCGGCACTCGCAGAGATCATTACTCCAGGCATTAACGGATTCCTGCACGCCAAGGGAAATGCCCAGAGCCTCAAGGCCGAGCTGCAGCGATTGCTGGACGATCGCGACCTCCTCCAGCGCACCGGTGAACAGGCCCGCGAGTGGGTCGTCGCACATCGCGACTGGAAGAGCATCTCAAGGACCGTCGCGGAGACCTACGCAGAGCTGACTGTCGATCTCGTCAATCACTGACCGGGCCGGCACGCCTCGGCACAGCCCCCAGTAATCGCCCCTCATAAGGCCTGAATTGGATCTTTTTAGTGACCAACCTATCGAGGTCGGTCGCGGTGAAACTGTCGCGAGCCTGCCCAGGATGCTGTCGATCCTCCTGGACTTGGAATCGCAATGATATCCAAGCTGGGACGACTCACGCCTATCGGATCGCTCCAAGCGATTCAGACTGCCAGTTGATGGCCATGTGGAGATAATGCTTAAATTCCTGCTGCCCTGGAGGGTTATGGCCTTCCGGGCCAGCAAACTCCTCAAATCTGACGCGCGAACGGTTAGGACTATTCATGACAGCTTCTCGGAATGGTTCGCGATGTTGTTCGACATGCGGAATGTCGTTACTATTCTGAACGTATAGTACCCGATTTCTAACTGCAGTCTTGTATCTCGCCACTGCGGAGAGTCTGCCTAAAATCGGCTCGGCCCAGTCCACGCCTGGGTCCAGTTTTTCTAGGGGCACGTCTGGTGCTAGCTCAGGCATGACAAGCTTCAGAAACTTCCGCTGGGCCCCATACCCGCTGCCCTTGACCAGGTAGTTAGATAGGGACGTCTGAGGACTAAACGGAAGAGCCAGACTGCCCTCGACATGATTCGCGATCTGCATCGCCGCAAAGCCCCCCCCGACGAACCTAAGAAGATGATCCGGCGGGCTCCGACTGCTCGTGCAGCGACCTCAGCCAACTGAGCGAGCTCGACATGAAGATCGAAGTCATACCGCCCCGTGAACCAGGCCAGCTCCAGTGTGCTATCAGTCTCGAGAAGAGGGTCCGAGAAATAGAGGCTGCTGACATTCTCAGATCGAAGCGTACGGAACCACTCAAATCTTGGCAGCCTCTTCCTTGCGCGACTCGTCGCTCCATGGAACGCCACGATAAGCACGTCACTGGCCTTATTGACCAACAGCGCGCGCAGCACTCCATTGCCTGGGACGTCGACGGCGTATTTGGACACCCCTTCGTCGTGGGCCGGGGCAAACTCCCGCAATGAGGCGACGGGCCGCTCCCACACATCATGGTGTGTTTGCACGGCGTCCAACGCTTTTATACTCATCGTGAACCTTTCTGGACCGGGCGCAGCACGCTCCACTTGAGCGCACTCGAATGAAATCGATAAGTACAGATATGGCCGGGCGACGAATTGGATGGCAACCAGCCACTTACAATCGGCACCTACTCACGCGAAACCTGGCCGACATTATAGGCATCGAGATACGGCTCGAAACTTTTACCGTTGAGAAAATCGATCGTAAGCCGAGCATCAGCTTCGAGGAACATCCCGCCCAGTCGGCGGTCAATTTCATCATAGGCGTCCCCGGCATAGATGCCGCCAGGGAGAGGCGTGACCTCGCCGAGCACCGGCCCGTCTGCACCGACGAGGAAATCGATGCGCAAAAAAGGGACAGGCGAGGCGAGCGAAAGCTTGGTCGCGAGCTCTACGATTCCCTCGGGAATTCCCTTGTCCAGGTCGGGATCGTCGTTGTCGCGATAGGCAATGCGCTGCCCGGTCTCGTCATACGCTGCGACCAGAGTCCCGGAGTCGCCACCCGGGAACCTCACGACCTCGCGGAAGAGCCCCACTCTGCCGTAGAACATGAAGGCTTTGATATCGCGGCCCGGCTTCCCGGTCTCGTCAAGGACGGCGCGCTCTCCGAGCCAATGCGGGTCGGGGCTCGCGCTTGGCCAGCATTCGTACTCTGCCGCCGCGTCGGGGAAGCTAGAGTAGACACTCTTCGTCCTGAGCGAAACCAGGTGGAGATCCGATCGAACGTAGAATACGCCCCGGGCACTCTCCCCCACCACCGGCTTGATGATCGAGTTCGGTTCCAACACCACCTCATTGGTCGGGACGTCATGGAAAAGCAGCGGTGGTGTCGGAATACCGAGCGCAGCGGCGAAGGCCCGGTCGCGCATCTTATCATTCTTGCGGGGAGAGATCTCATAGCCCTGAGCCGAAAGCTTTTCCTTGAGGTGGATGAGCCGCACCATCTGCGCCCGGAACGAAACCCCAATGCCGTACGGATTGACGTCGAGGACGAACTCTTGCTTGACGTCCTGCATCCCGAGCTGAGCGTAGAGAATACCGAGCATTCGCTGTCGCTCGCCTTCGAGTAAGGTCTCCGAGCTGCGCACCTCTTGCAAAGTCATTCGAAGGCGCTCCAGTGCTTCCTTGTGCGCCGCGACGCTCACGTCGATATCAATATCCTGCACACCGGGGACCTCTTGGTCGCGATCACGCAGTGCGCCCATTCGGTCCCCAATATCCACCATCGACGGTGAGGGCACCCCGGCAGTCCGTTCCCCAACATCTGCGACGCGCCGCTTCATGCCAAGCACTTGCTCGGTTATGCCGCGAGAGTTATCGATGAGGAGATCGATCTCCTGTTCCATGCCATGCATCTGCGCCGAGAGCGACTGGGAAGTGTCCCCCAGCCGGGCGATCTCCTGCTCAACGGCACCCAGAGTCGAGCCCACCGCCTTGACCGCATCAAGCGTGGCGATGGCGGCAAGTTCGTCTTGCAGAGCGGTGAGCCGCACTGAAAGCTGCTCTACGTCGCCCTGTTGCGAGGACAGAATTGCTGCGACACTGTCGAGCTGGTCGCGGCCTGCTACGGCGTCGAGCGAGCGCTCCACCTCTCCCAGAGAGGTACTGGTCACGGAAGCGGAGGCATCGAGGTCCGCTAGGCCTCCTCGCAGCAAATCGATCATGCGCCTAAGGCCGTCTTGCTGGGCAACCAGCTTCTGTGCAGTCACCTGCTGGTAAGCCAGTACCTCCTTCGTGGCGTCGGAAAGGAAGTCCTTCAGTCGTTCTTCGTATTTCTCGAACTCTGCGGAAATGGTGGTGCTGACGGGCACGGGCTCGGCACCGACCTGGCTGTCCAGGCCCGCTATGTCCGAGCTCAGGCCCCCAATACGGCTGCTGAATCGTAGCGATGTGTCTTTCAACTCGTCGAGAATTTTTTGCGTGTCGCCCACGATATCGTTTCGGGCGTGCATGCCCTCGAGCCGAGCACCGGCGATGGCCTTGCGTGAAAGCTGGCCCGACTCCCTCAGCAATTCAATGGCTCGTTTTTGACGCCGTGCCTCACGGAGCACCTGCGCCAAAAGAAACAGTCCATAGAGCACCACCATTACAGAGGCGATGACTCCCGCTTCAATGGTCCCGAGGACAGTGAATGCTGCGCCCAGAACCGCGATAACTGCGGTGGCGGCTCCAAGCGCCTTCTCCAGTGTGCTCATGCTCGAACCCTTTCCAGCAGTCCGGAGACCAATTGTGCATAGGAGTCATGACTGAATCGCTCCTCCACTACCTGAGCGGCTCTCCGCGTCTGCTCGAGGTACAGGGACCTGTCGTTGTGGTATCTCATCACCAGCGGCTGGACCTCAGCCGGCTCAGCGTACAGCGCGCCCTCCCCGAACGCGTCGCGGTAGTGCGGTGGCAAGATCACCACGAGACCGGACGCAATCGCCTCGAGAATTGACCGCCCAAAGGCCTCGACAGCGATCGAATTCTGGTAGAAGACGTAGAAGTCGAGGGTCTCGAGGAACGTCGGCACGGGGAGCGCATCGGTCTCGTAAACGGTCCATGCCGCAGGGATCACCGCCGCTCCGAGCGCGGCTCGGGGAACCCCTGCGCCGCCGAGCACCCTGATGTCGAAACGTCCGGACGTGGGGTAGACCTTGGCGATCACAGCCGGATCCTCGGGCCATTTCATCGCGTTGTCGCGGGAATGACGCCCGACCACGGGCAGGGAACTTCGTCGCTCTGAGTGGTCGCTCCACCACTCGACGGGATCGACCATACCTGGAATATCGAACGGCGCAATCTCGTCTGTATCGAGATAGGGCTCTATTGCCTCGCGAGCTTGAGGACCCTGCGGCACCCAGAGGACATCCTCGGTGAACATTCGTTGGGCATTCATCGTACAATCCGGCACCAGATAACGCACATCCGAACCGTCGAGTTCGGAGGGTGCCTGGTTTGCCAGGATCACCATACGACCTACGTCGAGACCCGATTTCTCTGCGGGAGCAAACTGAAGGATCGGGGGATAGCGCAGTACCAGCAGGTCCACCCGGACCGGATCGTCATACAGCACCTCTGTGACGGTTCCGTCGTTGATCAGTGACTGGATATGCTGCGTGAGCGGCTTTTGAACCGCAGTCATGAATCGTGGCGCCTCCAGTTGCATCACTCCCACGCAATACCCGCGCGAGGTGAGGGAGCGGATTTCCTCCAGCATCGACCGTTGCGGGCCGCCATACTGGCGCCAGTCACCTGCGAACACAACGTCGAGATGGCTGGGGAAAGTCGATGGGTCGATTCGGAACCGGCGGGGCACGTGAACAGGCGGTGCCGTCTCCTCAGAGATCGAGAGGTCCGTGAGGCGGGCGTTCATATGCCAGTGCGCGTACGAGAATTTAAACTCGCGTCGGGCCGGGTGACTCCATCCTGCCCGGAACTCGCTGCGCGAGAGCGAATCCGCCTCGATACGGACAATTGATAGCGGCTTGGTGATGTCGATTACGGATTTCCCCGTCATCTCTTCCACGCGGCGATGCAGTTCGGTGTCAGCGGCCTTCCGTGCCTGCAGAAAGCCCCCCGCGGCGAGGAATGTCTCGCGCCGCATCATGAGTGAAGAAGCGTTGGGGCCGATCGGCTTATAGCCGACGCGTACTCGGCTGAGGTTCGGCAGACAGGTGAAGGAATTGATGCGGCACCCGACCGCCTCATCATGGGCCTCCAGGAAGGCGACCTGCTCGGCGATGCGCTCGGGGTGGGACCAGTCATCATCATCTTGTCCGGTCACGTAGTCTCCATCTGCTACGGACAGTCCAAGGTTCCTCGCACGGTAGGTGCCTCCGTTCTGTCTGGCGTGGACCACGCGGACCCGCTCGTCCAGCTCTGCAATCCGGTCCACGATCTCCTGGCAGTCCGGGGCTGAGGCATCGTCGACTATGATGATTTCAAGATTCCGATACGTCTGATCGAGAATCGACCGCACCGAAGTCTCCAGCTCCGCATTGCCAGGATTGAACGTCGTGATGATGACGCTGACGAGAGGGCATGGCCCCTTTTTTGGAGCTTCGTCCGTAACTTCTAAGGCAGTGGCAAGTCGGTCGAAGGGCTGGCTGGTGCCGCCTTCGAGCACTATGGGAGCCAGTCCCTGCGCGACGAACTCGCGGTTGAAGTTCGCGAGCCAGGCTTCCACGTCGCCGCCATCGGGCGCGGTGAACGGATTCAAGAGCTCTGCGCGCAAGTACTGGTGGACGTCTCGGTTCACGTCGCGCCAGGCATCTAGCAATTCAAGACTGCGGACCTTGTCGCCCCGAACCACGTAGTGATCGATGAGCAGCTTGCGAAATCGCCTCGACCTTATGTTCACAGGGAGGCGGGCTATGCCGTACTCAAGCGCTACGACACCGCACCTCTCGTCTCCCGCTTCGAGCTGCTGAAGCAGCAGAACTCGCCCGATCTCCGCCATGACCATCGGCTCGAGCTTCACATCCTGCAAGGATTCAGGCTCGTGGAGGAGCACGTTAAGCTCCCTCCAGGTGAGAGCCCCGTCCGAGGCCTGGGTTGCCATGATGTCCAGGTACTGGCGTGAGCGCAGGCGCAGTGCCGTCGCCTCCGCGGCGCCCCGACGCTTCTTCGAAATCGAAGCGTAATCGGCGAGCAGGTGCTCGCGGCGCAAATCGAATCGGTCCCGCACGCTGCGCTCCGTCACAGTTGTTCCTCCGAAGGTCCTATCCACTCAAGGGCTTCCTCAAGGGCAGCATCGAAGACTTCTCGCGGCGGGGCTGAGTGACCTTCTGGGCCGGCATATATCACATACCGAATCCGATTTTTGTTCACCCCGCCTTCCGTGGTCTCGCGGAATGGGGTGTAGTGATCGACCCAGTGCGAATGGTCCTTGTTATTCTGAACGAATAGGAGCTTGTTCGAGACCGGTCGCGAATAGCGAACTATCATGCTCCCTCGATCCCGCAGGGGGGCCGCCCAGTCGGTCTCGCCATCCAGTGAAGCCAGCCCGCCGTTGGGTGTCAGCTCCGGCATGATGTTCCGGATGAAGCCACGGCCGTACCCCAAGGAGCCGTTCGGCCGGTACGCCGATATTACGGTCTGCGGGTTAAAGGCCACGGCCACGCTTCCGGGCACGTAGCTCGACACCTGGGCGGAGGCGAACCCGCCCCCCGATGAACCCACGAAGACGACCTTCGAAGCGCCGGAAGCATAGGCCGCCCTCTCTACCCAGTCGGCAATTAGGTGTGGGACGTTGGTCTCGCGCCACCCAGTAAACCATGATAGGGAGAATTTTTCCCCGAGGTAGAGGGCCGGATCACTGAAATAGATGCTGCTGTGCTCGGTTCGTAGAAAGCTTCGAAGCCGCTCAAAGCGAGGAAGCCGGATCGTCGCCCGCTGGATGGCACCGTGCATACTCACCAGGAGCACGTCAGACCGCTTGTTAACGAACAGCGAGTCCAAAGTACAGCCCTTGCCTACATCTGCGCGATATTTCGTGATTCCCACATCGCTCGGTGGGTCGAAAGCGTCGGCGGACCACAAGGGCTGGAATGGCTCAGCCTCGATCGCGTCGAGGTCCTGGGTAATTTCCACGGCGGGTGCCTCTCGATTGGGGTGGGAAGAAGCCGGAAAGAATTCGAGACTAACTGCGCAATGTCTCGGCACGGTCGACCCAGTCGCGGGCCGTTATAAGGCGCTCCAGCACCTCCGCAGACTCGGCACCGCCACTCGCTTCCTCTACGACTGCCAGAGCATCTACCAGCGCGACGCGGACCTCCTCCCCGACGAGGGATACGAGCGCCTCTTCCAGCTGCTGCGGGTCAGCGGCGGTCAGCGCGAGCCCTTGCTCGGCGAGGCGCTGCGCGCGCTTTTCTTGGTCGTCGGTCCTTGTGCGCAGATTTGGGACCAGCACGGTCGGGATCTGCAGCGACACAACCTCTTGCGCGGCGTTGTAGCCAGCCGCGGCGATCACCAGATCGAACGCACGAGCGTAGGGCATCACGGGGTAGACCTGCACGGACCGTACCTCACCATCGGCAGCGGGTGGAGCAGCGAGCGGTGAAACGACCTGCACGATCTGCGCCTGCGGCATCTGCTCGCTGAGCACGCGGATTGTCGTCTCGCGCATGGTCGCCCCGTCCTCGAGTACCCCGCTGCCCAGATTCAGCAGCACATGCCTGGTGTCTGGATCGAGGCCGAGAGCGCGGCAGGCCTCCTCGCGCTCCAGCAGGTCCGAGCGCGAGGTCCGGACGATCGGTCCCACGTACTTGGGGGTGAGTCCCGGCCCGCAGTCGACTCTTTCCTCACCAGCGTAGTCGCCGGGGATGATCACCTCGTCCACCACGGTCCCGGCCGCGTGGCGCTGACGGGACAGCTCATCAACTTCCGCCTTCCACAGTCCGCGCTGCACCCAGACCAGCGGGATGACGTAGGCACGACACACCTCCGTGAGACCCGAATACACCCAAGTGCCGTCGAACACCACAACGCGCGGCCGACGGGAGGTGATCAACTGGCGCAGGTGCGCTGCGAACAGGCGGTTCCAGCGCGCGGGGCTCTCGCTTGTCGCTTCGGCTGAGGGGAAGTAGTGCACAGTCAGCTCCGGAACGCTCACCTGCCGGTATGCCGCCGAGAGCGTCAGCAGTTCAAAGCTACGTCCTTCGGGGAGATGCTCGGCGATAGCGAGCAGGCGCGAGACATGCCCGAGCCCGGCTCCATTGCTAGTGACGAACAGTACATCCAGGTCGGGGTGCAGAGCAGGGGATTCAGCATCCCCGGTGATGGCGTGAAGCCGGCGCACGCTCTCCTCGATCCGGTTCAGGGTTCGGCCCTGACGGCTCCCCACGAGGGACGCTTGCTCAACCCCAATCAGCTTCGCTTTGGTAGCAGACACCTCTTTGGAGACCTTTTCAATGCCCTGATTCAACGCACGGGTATCACGTTGTTGCACCTCACGCGCACGCACTGCCGAGCGCGCGGCATGGTCATGGGAGAGCAACAGCAGACCGAACAACACAAGCACAGCAAGAGCGATTGCAACCGCACCAATCTCTACGTCACCGACGATGAAGAGAACGGTGGCCAATGCTGTGAGAAGGACACCTAGGACCGCGAGGAGGCGGAACTTGGAGAGGGGCTTCACGAGACATCTTCCAGGGAGAGAGGTGTCTGAGCCTGGCCGCAGACGGCCAGGCTCAGACAGTGTTCTACAGGCGGACCGCGGGGTGCGGAGCCACGCCCCGCGTATCGAGCATGATCTTTGCGTCAGCGGCGAGCTTCTCAAGATCGTAGGACTGGTGTGCCTGGAGGAGTACGACTACGTCCGCAGACTTGACTGCCGCCTCGAGATCGATCTCGCGGTGTACGTCGCCGCTCTCGAGGTTCCAGGTCTCCACCATCGGGTCATGGAAGCGAATCACGGCGCCACGCTCGCGCAGCGCCTCTGCGACCGGCATCGCGGGGGATTCTCGCTGATCGGCGATGTTCGCCTTGTACGTGACACCCAGCAGGAGGATCTCGGAGCCGTTGAGCGGCTTGCGGTGCTCGTTGAGCATCGCGGCCACTCGATCAGCGACGTACCTCGGCATGGAGTTGTTGATCTCCTGCGCCAGCTCGACGAAGCGGAAAGGGTACCCCAGCTGGTTGCGCACTTCGTACGAAAGGTAATTGGGATCGATCGGAATGCAGTGGCCACCTACGCCGGGGCCCGGGGTGAACTGCATAAATCCGAAGGGCTTGGTCGACGCACCTCGGATGACCTCCCAGATATCGATGTTCAGCTCCTTGCAGAACTTCGTCATCTCGTTGACCAGCGCGATATTCACGTGCCGGAAGGTGTTCTCCAGCAGCTTGGCGGTCTCCGCCTCACGCATGCCGTTCATCGGGACCGGATCGTCCACGAAGGTGCCGTAGAAGGCGACTGCGGCCTGGGTGGAGGCATCGTTGATGCCGCCCATTAGTTTCGGGGTATTTTTGATGCCGTAGTGCAGGGAACCGGGATCCACTCGCTCCGGCGAGTAGGCGAGTTGAAAATCGGTTCCTGCCGTGAGCCCGGAAGCCATCTCCAGGATCGGCTTGACGGTGTCGTCGGTCGTGCCCGGGTAGGTGGTGGATTCGAGGATGACCGTCGTGCCGGGGGTGAGGTTGTCACCGACGGAGCGGCTCGCCCCCTTCACGGCACCGAGGTCAGGACTGCCACCGTCACCCAGGGGCGTCGGCACACAGATCACGACTACGTCGGAATCGGAGACGACGGTCTGCTCTGTGGTCGCGCGATAATCGAGGTCGAGCATCTCCTGGATGTCGGCATCGGAGAGATCATCCACATGGGACCGACCATCGTTGAGCGCCTCGACCAGGGGTTCGGTGACGTCGAGTCCGTGGACGGTCCACCCGGCACGGGCCGCGGCCTGAGCCAGTGGGAGCCCCACATAGCCCTGGCCAACGATGGTCACTGTCTTGCTGGTCATCACTTCACTCCTTGGGGGACGTTCGGGGGCCCTGCTGGTCCAGGGGTCGGGGATTGTGCAGGTCAACCAGAGAAGTCCACGGGTCGCTCCGCGCCGAGGAACTTCCACCGGATCGCCGCGACCGCTCTCTCGGCGGCGTTGCCGTCACCGTAGGGATTCATCGCATTGGCCATCCCGTAGTAGGCCTCCTCGGAATCGAACAGCAAAGACACCTCGTCCACGAGTCGTTGCCGGTGGGTGCCGATGAGTTTCACGGTACCTGCGAGCACGGCTTCGGGGCGCTCGGTATTATCGCGCATCACGAGTACTGGCTTGCCGAGGCTCGGTGCCTCCTCCTGCACACCGCCGGAGTCCGTGAGCACCAGCGTGGAGAATTCCACGAGCTTCGTGAACTGGGCGTAGGGCAGCGACTCGAGCAGCACGACGTTGCCGCAGCCCTCGAGCAGCGGGACCACGGTGTCGCGCACCTTGGGATTCCTGTGCACGGGAAAGACTACGAGGAGGTCCGGGTACTTCTCAGCGAGATCCGCCACTGCACTGCCGATCGCGGCCATCGCTTCTCCATGGTTCTCCCGCCGGTGAGCGGTCACCAACAGGACGCGCTGCGGCGACCCGTGCTCCTTCTCCAGGC
>Ga0079226_10003950_pt1 | contig 11349 bp, 16 predicted proteins | sample Poulit2014_FD_76345 | JGI IMG/M metagenome (GOLD analysis project Ga0079226, IMG submission 76345) | Agricultural soil microbial communities from Georgia to study Nitrogen management - Poultry litter 2014 | ecosystem: Environmental > Terrestrial > Soil > Agricultural land | place: USA: Georgia...
CGGGCCAGTTAATTGAATAATTAGTTCTGGATCCTTATGAAATTTGCGATACTTGTTATCTGGTTAATGAAGCGCAGGTTGACCAAAGAGAAGCTCATATTATAGAGGGTTAATAAAACCCCATTTGAAAGTGGCCCCGATTTTGAGGCGCTTTTTAATTGTTGCCCAAAATTGAAACTGAAAAAGCAATAGTAAAATACAAAAATAGTTGTGCTAACCCAGTCTGAATTGTTTTACATATTAGTTTCACATGGAGTCCTTTGCATTCCTCATAGTTAACAGCTTTCTTAACCATCCCATACAACCTCTCCCGAAAATATTAATGAGTAAACTTTTCTTTTGTTTAAGCGTAAATAATTTATTTGACAAACAATAAATAAAACGATAATGTAAGTAAGTGATAACTTACATTGTGATCTGTGTTTTTACTTACAGGGGGGATGACAAATGAGGATACTAAAATTTATTGCGAACGGAATCGTGAAGTATCCAATCAGAGTGTTGACAATTACGATAGTCGTTATTTTATTGTTCGCCGTCGGAGCACAGCAGGTGGAATTGGCAACGGGCAACAACACACTTATTGAGGAGGATACCGAGGTTTATCAGAATAACCAAACATTGGAACAAGAGTTTGGTGGTGAATCGATAATTGTGCTGTATGAAGCTGATAATAAGTCCAGCCTATTGACACCTGAAACATTGCACCAAATGGAAAATCTTGAAAGCCAGCTGAGCAGTCAAGATGGTATTTATACAATTGTCGGTCCTCATACGGCAGTCGAAAACATATCGAAAAAAAAGGCGGAAAAATATAAAGAAGGCCTGACAGAAATGGCTGATGGGATGAACGGCATGGGTGAAAAACTTCAAGAAATCAGTGTAAACATCAAAGAAAATGCCACCGGACAGTCATTGCCGGATTTCGAATCAAAAATTTCCGAAATGGAAAAGCTCATCGGCAGGATGGTCGAAGGTCAGAAAAAACTTGAGCGGGGTTCAGGTGAATTGCTGGATGGCTATTCCAACATGGGAAGCCAGCTAAAAGATGTTGCAATGAAACTGCAGCAATCCGCAATACAAATGGAGAACAATGCTGAGGGCCCTGCCGGACATAAACAGGCTGCAAAGTTCAAACATTTTGGTGTGAAGCTTAATGCGATGGGAGATAAAATGATTGATGCATCCGTGAAAAGCGCTGGGCTTCCGAATGTATCGGGAAACACCATTAATGGTCTGCAAGGTCTGGACAAAGGTTTGAAGAATCAGCAGAGTCAGTTGCACGAAATAAGCGAGCGACAGGGTCAACAGCAAAAAGATCTGCAAGAACTTGCGGGCGGACTGGCAAAAATGGGAGAAAACCTTGTTTCCATGAGTGAAAATCTTAGGGAAATGATTGCTTTTTCTGACAGCATGTCCCCTGTCATCCCGAAAAAACTGAAGACACTTGAAAAAATGATTTATGAAGATGACGGATCACTTCGCAGCATATTTGATGACATGCTTATTGATGGACAATATATGACTTTCATGGTCAAGTTTACGGGTGATGCTACAGACACCAATAAAAGTAAAGCAGTTGCTTTTGTAAAGGATTATATGGAAGAGAACCCGATTGAAGGAATAGACACAATGGTGTCGGGAAAGCCGGTTTTGGATGATTCCATCCGGACAGAGATGAAAAATAGTATGCAAAAAATGATGGGTCTTTCGATTTTATTCATGATTATCGTGCTTGGACTTGTGTTTCGGGTGAAATGGCGCATTCTGCCACTTGTGATAATCTTGATTGCTGTAATTGGAACAGTGGGATTAATGGGATGGATCAGTGTGCCGATCACAATGGTTTCAATGGCGGTTTTCCCGATTTTGATTGGCCTCGGCATTGACTATGCTATTCAATTTCAGGCCAGGTATACAGAAGAAATGAAAGGGGGGAAACACTAAATGATGAAAAACAGAAGCACTGAAGGCGTCAAAAAAACTGTAACAAAGATGGCGCCTGCTGTTCTTACCGCTCTTTTGGCAACAGCAGTAGGTTTTTTATCCTTGTATACTTCACCGGTACCAATGATACAAGACTTTGGAAAAATGCTTACCATTGGTATGCTAATCAGTTTTATCGTTGGTTTGTTTATCCTGATTCCAATACTATTTACACGTGATTATTTTTTCACAAAATCGACGACAGAGAATGTAAAGATAAATACCGGGGAGTCAAAGGTGAACACCGGTTTTAGAAAAATCACTAATTCAATCATTAAACTCAGATGGCTAATCCTTTTTTTAGCAATTGTTACAGCAGCTTCCGGGATCTGGGGAGATATGTATACAGGTGTTGAAACAGATGTGGAAACTTTTATGCCTCAGGATACGCAGGAACTGGAGGATATCCACAAACTGCGTGATATTCTGGGTACAACCGATCAAGTTTCCATCATGTACGGCACAGACAATGTGCTTGATGAAAAAACATTGAAATGGTCGGAAGAAATGACTAATTCCCTTGAACAGGAATTCCCATCCGTTATAGTTGACACCAATTCCTTGTCAGCACTTTTAAAGAAAATGAATGAAGGTGAAATGCCGAATCAGAAAAAAACAGCTGACATTATTGAAGACATGCCGGAAGAACAGTTAAAACTATTTATAAACGAAGAAAGAAACAAATCTGTTATAAATGTTGGTATCAAGCACCTGGAAGCAGAGCAACTGCAGACTTTTATCACGGAAACAAAAGAATATGTTGCAGGTAATAAGCCAGATGATATCAGTGCGACAATAACTGGTAAAGCGGTTGTAGATGTGGAAATGGTAACAGCACTAACGACAGGCAGATATAAAATGACCCTGTTGGGCATGGGTCTTGTTTTTCTTGTCTTATTACTGATTTACCGGCACCCGATAAAGGCTTTCATTCCCCTGCTGCCAATTGTGTTTATAGTTGGCTGGTCAGGCGGGGTTATGTACTTGTTTAATATTGATTACACTCCTTTAACAGCAACACTTGGCGCACTGATTATCGGTATTGGAACAGAGTTTACGATCCTTATAATGGAGCGGTTTTACGAGGAACGCAAAAAAGGTTTCAAAAGCCGGGAAGCAATCTTAACAGCCAATGAAAAAATAGGTAAAGCTATATTTGCTTCAGCCTTCACAACAATTGGCGGATTCAGTGCTTTGCTTATATCTGATTTCGTGATTTTAAGCAATTTTGGTATGATGATATTAGTGAATATTTCCTTTGCCCTTTTGAGTACGATCATTGTACTGCCCACAATATTGGTAATCCTTGACCGATTTGTGCGTACAAAAAGTGATAAGGGAACAGAATTTGTAACGGGGTGAAATAGGTATGCGAGATAAAACGGATCAAATTTTGAATGCAGCAATCAAGGTATTCATTTCAAAAGGGTTCCTACAGTCCACCACTCAGGAAATCGCTAAGGAAGCCGAGGTGGCCGAAGTAACACTTTACCGCAAATTTTCTACGAAGCAGAAGCTCTTTGAGACTGTGGTGAAAAAAGCACTGGAGAATGAATTTCATGCCAAAGTCATGAAGTTCGCGGAAGAACCGGGAACAAAGGAATTTTTTAAACGCATTCTGGATGATCGATTTACAGCTTTGTCAAAAAACCATATGCTTGCAAAGACACTGCTTGCTGAAAGTTTTATGGGACATTTAGCTGACGAAATTAATTTTCCCGTTATTATTTTTAATGGATTAAAAAAAGGATTGGATATACACTTTGCCGGATTTGAAAATAAACCTGATACAAACCTTCTTGCAAGGCAAATAGGGGGTATTCTTCTCGGCAGTCTGACATTCCCGCCGGAAGTGCCTTATCATAAGCAGTCCATACAGCAAAAGGCAGAGCTGTTAAACGTGCAGGTGCATGCTTTGGAAACTTTTATCCCCCGTGGTAATTGAATGGTTGCAGGAACACACGAGAGACTGAGACATTATTGTTTTTTCGAGAGAGATACAAAAGTAACTGAAAACAAACTTGGGACATATTATGATATTGTAATATATAATCACAAGAAAGGATTGAAGAATATGTCTCAGTATGAATATCCTTATTCCTACCCTTCAATTTGTAATTGTGGCAGGGTACCATATAGCTGGGGGGCAGCAAATGAATTTTATGCAAACCAACATTGGCCATACGCAGACCCCCGCAGCTATACGGGGCCCATGCTGCAGGATCATGGAAAAGAGCCATTTGTTCTGAATATAGATCAGGCTGCCAAGCAAAACAGTACTTTTCGTACAGCCATATGGACCGGGGATAACTTACAGGTTACATTGATGAGTATTGGAGTCGGGGAAGATATAGGTTTAGAAGTACATCCTGATGTGGATCAATTTTTACGTGTTGAAGCAGGCCAAGGAGTCGTTCAAATGGGAGATAGGAAAGAAAGTTTATATTTTCAGGATAGAGTTTTTGATGATTATGCAATTATGGTACCTGCAGGCGTATGGCACAATCTGATTAATACGGGTCGTACACCGCTTAAACTTTACACAATCTATGCCCCGCCTGAACATCCGTTTGGCACTGTTCATCGTACAAAGGCAGAGGCAATGGCTGCTGAGGAAAATTAAATCAGTTTTATTAGACGTGCAAACTTGAGAATGCTGATCAAAAAAATTGATTGCATGTCATTAAAAGTCAGGTTTCGACCGGGGGTGGATCTGGTCGTTGCCTGATCTTTTGTCTAAAACTTAACTTTTTCAAATAGGTTAGAGCACCGTTTTATTATTTTCATCAAGTTTTCATATTCATACTTTACTATGAATCATAAGAAAAAACCGGTTCAAGTGGAGGCGAAATCACCTCACCACCGCCTGCCGGTGAAAAGGATGATGTCAAAGAGATAGATAAGGTGGGGGTTTCAGTAGGACAAATTGCTCCGGACTTTAAATTAAAGACGCTCGAAGGAAAAATAGTGCGCTTGTGAAATTACCGGGGTGAACGTGTTATCGTCAATTTTTGGGTTACATGGTGTCCCTCTTGCAGAGCAGAAATACCTGATTTTCAAAAGCTCTATAAAAATAAGGATGTGGAAATATTAGCGGTTAATCTGACATCAACGGAAGAAAGGAAAGAAGGTGCAAAAAATCAAGTAGCATTGGTTATCACAAAAAAATGGGATATGCGCTTGACAAAATACCTGGCAGGGTATATAGTGTAACATGTAATGTTTTTAAAGGGGTTCAGCAAAAATGCGAACCCTATTATTAAACGGTATATAATACCCATACGGGTATTCGTAAATAAAAGGAGTTGAAAATTAATCAATGCAGGACAAAAAGAAAACAACAATTGTTTTGTTCAGTGGTGATTATGATAAAGCAATGGCTGCATATATTATCGCAAACGGCGCGGCAGCCTATGACCATGAGGTGACTATATTTCACACATTCTGGGGATTAAATGCGCTCCGGAAAGATAGTCAGGTTCCGGTAAAAAAGAATTTTCTCGAAAAAATGTTTGGAAAACTCATGCCGCGTGGTACAGATAAAATGGGCATATCCAAAATGAATTATTTGGGAATGGGACCAAAAATGATTAAACGTGTTATGAAAAAGCACAATGCTATGCCTCTTCCCCAATTGGTGGATATGGCTCAGGAACAGGATGTTAAACTGATTGCGTGTACCATGACAATGGATTTGCTCGGCCTTCAAAAAAAAGAACTTCTGGATGAAATTGAATACGGCGGTGTGGCTGCTTATGTTGGAGAAGCAGAAGAAGGCAATATCAGTCTATTTATTTAGAATAATTTAATACCCCTACCCATATTGGTAAAAGGGGGTTGATTTAAGGATCTGTTAAATAACACTATCAAGGAGGTAAATTCAATTGAAATCAGTAAAGACGAACAAACTGGAAGAAAGAATCAAAAACAAAAGTGATGTAAATGTTATTGATGTACGCGAGGATGATGAGGTGGCACAAGGGAAAATAACGGGTGCGAAACACATTCCGCTTGGTGAGATTTCGGATCGAATCAATGAAATAGATAAAAACAAACACTATTATATGGTTTGCCGTTCGGGCGGCCGTAGTAGTAAAGCATGTGAAATTCTTATGAACCAGGGATTTGATGTAACAAATGTTGATGGCGGTATGCTCGCCTGGACAGAGAAAGTGGAGAAATAAATTAAAGGAGGCATTGATTCATGGGAATTACAGCAAATGAAACAGTGGATGCAAAGGGACTTGCTTGTCCAATGCCAATTGTCAAAACAAAAAAGGCTATTTCTGATTTGGCTCCTGGGCAGGTTATGGAAGTACAGGCAACCGATAAAGGATCCACAGCCGATATTAAGGCCTGGGCGGAAAGTACAGGTCACCAGTACTTGGGCACTGTTGAAGAAGATGACGTGCTGAAGCATTATTTGCGCAAAGCAAGTGATGATGAAGTGAAAAATGAAGCAAACTATGATGATGTGATTGATTTACAGGTGTTGCGGAATAAAGTCGATGGACTTGAAGATGTAACGATTCTTGATGTTCGTGAACAAGCAGAATATGCATTTAATCATATTCCGGGCGCAATCAATGTTCCGCTTGGGGAATTGGAAAACCGAATGGATGAAATAAATACTGACAAAGAGATTCATGTTATTTGCCGTACGGGGAGCCGAAGCGACCTTGCAGCCCAAAAGCTGTCACAAAAAGGTTTCAAAATCGTAAAAAATGTGGTGCCGGGCATGGCTGAATGGGATGGCTCAACGGAGAAATCCACAAAATAATTGAAGGAGGAATAAACAATGGAAAACAATAACACACGCGTAGCAATAATAGCAGCAAATGGTGGTATGTTCGATGCCTATAAAGTATTTAACATTGCAACAGCAGCCGCCGCATCGGATAAAGAGGTAGGGATATTCTTCACATTTGAAGGACTCAACCTGATTCATAAGGAGGCTCACAAAAACCTGGCGATGCCGGAAGGGAAAGAGCACTTCAAAGAAGGCTTTGAAAAAACGAACGTTCCATCCATCAGTGAGTTGTTGGAAATGGCTCAGGAAATGGGTGTCAAAATGATTGGATGTCAAATGACAATGGATGTTATGAATCTGGAAAAAGACGATTTTGTGGAAGGAATTGAAGTCGGCGGGGCAGCTTCATTCATTGAATTTGCCAAAGATGCTGATATTTCACTGACATTTTAAACAGTAGGAGGCTAATTGTATGACAAAAAGTATTACGACTGATGAACTCGCAAAACGGGTTGTCAACCGTGAGGAGACTCTCATCCTGGATGTTCGGAATACGGATGAGTTTGATGATTGGAAGATCGAAGGGGACAGCGTTGAAATAATCAATGAACCTTATTTCAATCTGCTCGATGGCGTTGACGCTATAGCGGATAACGTTAATAAAGATCAGGAAATAATTGTGGTTTGTGCCAAGGGGGGCTCATCAAAAATGGTGAGAGACCTTTTAGAAGAAGAAGGTTTTACACATGCTTATGACTTGGAAGGTGGCATGAAAGCCTGGAGTGAACATTTGGAGCCTGTCAAAATAGCAGACTTGAATGACGGTGGAAGTCTATACCAGTTTGTACGTCTTGGAAAAGGCTGCTTGTCATATATGGTCGTTTCCGACAAAAAAGCAGCGGTTGTTGATGCTAATCGTATGACAGGTATTTATGAACGTTTTGCTGAAGAAAAAGGTGTATCGATTGAGCATACGATTGATACGCATCTTCACGCTGACCATATTTCGGGTGGACGTCAACTCGCTGAAAATACCGGAGGCACGTATCATTTACCGGATAAAGATGCGGAAGAAGTAACATTTGATTATGCATCATTGGAAGAAGGAACAGATATTACTGTCGGCAACACAACTATTCAGGTACAGCCAATCTATTCACCGGGACACACAATTGGAAGCACATCGTTGATGATTGATAACAAATACCTGCTGACCGGAGATATTCTATTTGTGAAATCGATTGGCCGCCCTGATTTGGCTGGAAAGGCTGAAGATTGGGTCGGAGATTTGCGGGAAACGTTATACAGCCGTTATAAAGAACTGTCTGACGATCTGATTGTATTGCCCGCTCACTATTCATTTGTGGATGAACTTGGAAATGACGGAAGTGTCAAGGCACGGCTTGGTGATTTGTATCAGCGTAATTCAGGTCTGCAGGTGGAAGATGCACAGGATTTCCGGAAAATGGTAACGGAGAACCTGCCGCCGCAGCCAAACGAGCACGATAATATTCGTCAGACCAATATGGGTAAAATGAACCCGGAAGCTGAAAAACAGCGCGAAATGGAGATTGGCCCGAATCGCTGTGCAGTACACGGTTAATACATTTAACTGAATGGATGGGTCCAGAAACAGCACGGTGATTAAAAAATTACAAGGAGGAACTTATGATGGAAGCAGTAAAAGTATTAGATGCAAAAGGAATGGCATGTCCTATGCCGGTAGTAAAAACGAAAAAGGCAATCGAAGAAATTGAATCGGGTGAAATTCTGGAAGTTCATGCGACAGACAAAGGTGCAAAAAGTGATTTAACAGCTTGGACTAATTCAGGTGGTCACGAGCTGGTGGATCAAACTGAAGAAAATGACGTACTGAAGTTCTGGATTAAGAAATCCTAACGAGGGGCCCCTTATTCAGGGGTCTTTTCTTTTTATGAAAGGAGTATGGCTATGGAATACAGTTTAATGTTCATATTAGTCCTGTTTTTAATTGGATTTGGTGGTTCATTCCTATCCGGGATGGTTGGTATCGGTGGTTCCATTGTTAAATATCCGATGCTGCTATACATTCCGCCTTTATTAGGACTATCAGCGTTTACAGCGCATGAAGTTTCCGGCATTAGTGCCGTTCAGGTTTTGTTTGCTACAATTGGCGGGGTATGGGCATACCGGAAAGGTGGATACCTAAATAAAACACTGATTATTTATATGGGGATAAGTATCCTGCTTGGAAGCTTTATTGGTGGTTATGGTTCCCAGTTCATGACGGATGGCGGCATCAATTTTGTGTATGGTGTAATGGCTACCATCGCAGCCGTTATGATGTTTGTTCCTAAAAAAGGGATCGACGATACCCCGCTTGACCAGGTTACATTCAACAAGTGGCTGGCTGCATTTTTTGCATTTGTAACCGGTATTGGGGCCGGAATTGTAGGTGCGGCAGGCGCATTTTTATTGGTTCCAATTATGCTGCTTGTGCTGAAGATACCGACACGTGTGACGATTGCATCTTCACTTGCCATTACATTTCTTTCAGCCGTTGGTTCAACGGCAGGTAAAATAATGACGGGCCAGGTGTTACTTATTCCGGCTGTGATCATGATTATTGCTAGTCTGATTGCATCTCCGCTTGGTGCAAATGCCGGTAAGCGAGTAAATACGAGAGTATTACAAGGCATTCTTGCCGTTCTGATTCTGGCAACAGCTGTTAAAATATGGTCGGATTTTTTCTAGGATAACCAGTTACCTAATGGATTAGGAGGGAGTTGGATGGAAATTTTACAATGGATTTTTTTCATTATTATAATTGCATTTGTGGTGAACTTTTTTCTTCCGACAAAAGGAGTTTCGAATATAACCGCAAAAGAAGCAAAAGATAAGTTTGCGGAAAAAGATGTACAGTTCGTTGATGTAAGAACACCGGGTGAGTATAAAGCCAATCATCAGAAGAAATTTGCAAATGTGCCATTAGCCCATTTATCAAAACGTACCGGAGAATTGGATAAAAATAAAGAAGTAGTCGTTATTTGTCAAAGCGGTATGCGAAGCGCAAAGGCAGCCAAAATGCTTAAGAAACAAGGTTTTGAAAAAATATCTAATGTTAAAGGCGGAATGAATGCCTGGGTATGATAATTGATAATGAAGAAGTTTAACATTCCGTCGTATGGGTTAATATTAAACGTTGGATAAAAATTACCAAATATAATTTTATCTGTTTATGGCAGGTAACTTTTTATAAAAAGGGAGTTGTTTAAGGTTATGTTTCATTATACAGTTGAAACGGAAAAATCAATGGAGAAAGCGATTCATGCACTGGAGGAAAAACTAAAGGAAGAAAAATTCGGTGTGCTTTGGCAATTTGATGTTAAAGAAACGTTAAACAATAAAGGGTTTGATTTTGAACAAGCCTATCAGGTTTTGGAAGTTTGTAATCCAAAAGAGGCGAATAATGTATTATCTCAAAATCAGCTTATAGGTTATTTTCTCCCATGTAAAATGGTTGTGTACCAGGATATTGAAACAAACAAGGTTAAAATCGGCATGCCAAAGCCAACAGCATTAATTGAAATGGTTCATGATGCTTCATTACAAAAGTTTGCAGCTGATATAGAGGAACGACTGATTGTTTGTATAGATAAGACAAAATAATATCTAATTACGAAAAAATTTCATCTTTTTTTGTGAATTTTAATACCCCATCATGTATAATAGAGTAAAGGAAATGAATGTATAAAACTGGTTTATGTACAATACAAATACCAGATTCAATAGAGAAAAGGGGTGCCGTCCAATGGATTATGATGATCAGATGAAAAATCGAATGAAACGTATTGAAGGTCAAGTCAGGGGATTATTGAAAGCAATGGATGAAGGGAAAGAATGTCGTGATGTAGTGAACCAGATGACTGCTGCCAGAAATGCGCTTGACCGTACAGCAGCATTGGTTGTTAGCAGAAATCTGGAAGCGTGCATTCGTGAGGCGAAGGACTCCGGTGAAAGTTCGGAAGATCTTATTAAGGAAGCAGTAAACCTGCTTGTGAAAAGTCGGTAATTCTCCTGCAGATGTGTTGAGGGGAAGGAGATAACAATGACTGATAAACGCTTTAACCTAGAAAGAAAGAGCAGATAAGCTTATGAGTGTCGATCGCAGAAAAAACCACCGGAGGAAAATAATCCGGTATTTGGAATTAGATAAAAATGACACGGTTGGCGACCTTGGTAGCAGACACTGGGTTTTTCACGATTCCCATGGCTAAACAGGTACAGGAAGTTTTTGCGGTGGATATTGAACCGAAAATGCTAAGGATGTTGAAGGAAAATGCGGCGAAAGTGCAACTTGAAAACATTCACTATGTTGAAAGTGATCTGGGCCATATCCGGCTGGATTGTTGTTCATCATTGGGTGGGAAGCCGTTAAAACGGGTTCTGATCCGCCGCTTGATCACCGAATTCCTTCCAATGACATGGAGAATTCATTGTAAAATAACTGTTTCAAACCTGAACTTGATTCATTTGAATCCGGAAAATTACGCATTCAAGGCTGTATTGAAATAATAATCTGATAGGCAACAAGTGTTTTATTTTAGATATATGCTTGTTCCGTTAACGGGCGC
>Ga0079226_10003951_pt1 | contig 11346 bp, 12 predicted proteins | sample Poulit2014_FD_76345 | JGI IMG/M metagenome (GOLD analysis project Ga0079226, IMG submission 76345) | Agricultural soil microbial communities from Georgia to study Nitrogen management - Poultry litter 2014 | ecosystem: Environmental > Terrestrial > Soil > Agricultural land | place: USA: Georgia...
CGACAAGAAAAGAAATTGCTTCCGATAGCTAAAGATATTCGAAAATGGGTGTTTTCGAAGATTTAATGTGCACAGTAGATAGAGGAGGCAGGCATTTTGGCTTTATTTAATAAACAGAATGAAAAAAATAAACAATCGCGTGGATTCATAGAGTCTGCTAATCCAACCCCTTATGTCGATGAATTAGTCGAGCACTATAAAGCCCGATTACTAAGAGAGGCGAATTTGCAGCAGCTTACAAATTTATCACAGGGTGAAATGCGTCTTTCAATTGAGCGGACTGTCAGCCAATTTATGAACGAAGAAAAAGTTGTTATTTCGAGGCATGACAAGGAAATATTGCTTACGAGATTAATTGATGAGTCAGTTGGGTTTGGTCCGCTTGAGCCTTTGTTAAATGACGATGATATAACTGAAATTTTGATAAATGGACCAGAAGAAGTATTCATTGAGAAGATGGGGCAGCTTCAAAGAACAGATATTCAATTTCGTGATGAAAATCATGTAAGACACATCATTGATCGGATTGTTGCTCCAATTGGACGGCGAATCGATGAAAGCTCACCAATGGTGGATGCGAGACTTCATGATGGGAGCCGTGTGAATGCGGTCATACCACCAATCAGTTTAACAGGGACTCTAATATCGATCCGGAAATTTCGAAAAAATCCATTTTCAATGCATGAGTTAATGAATCTAAGTTCTTTTGATGAATCTATGTCACGGTTTATGGAAGCTATTGTAAAAGGGAAGTTAAATATTCTTGTATCCGGAGGAACCGGCAGTGGGAAAACGACGCTTTTAAATGCATTGTCTCGAACTATTCCTAATCAAGAAAGAGTAATTACTATTGAAGATTCTGCAGAATTAAAACTGGAAAGAGAAAATGTGGTCGGTATGGAAGCCCGCCCGCCCAATATGGAAGGAAAGGGAGAAATCACTATCCGTCAACTGGTAAAAAACTCCCTGAGGATGCGCCCCGATCGAATTATTGTTGGGGAGGTTCGCGGTTCCGAGTCCTTCGATATGCTTCAGGCGATGAATACAGGGCATGAGGGATCTATTACAACTGTTCACGCGAATTCTCCGCTTGATGCTTTTAATCGTCTTGAAGGGATGGTTGTTATGGCCGGAATGGATCTTCCATCGAGTGTTATTCGCGAATATATTGTCGGGGCACTTGATTTCATTGTTCAGGGTGAAAGATTGTCAGATGGAAGTCGTAAAATCATGTCGATTTCGGAAGTAGTTAAAACTAATGATAACCAAATGACGGTAAATGAGATTTTTAAATTTAAGCGTACGGGAGTGGGAGAAAACGGGAAGGTGATGGGATATTTTACCTCGACTGGCAATGTCCCACGGTGCCTGAATCGATTGAAAGTCATGGGTATTGATATTGATGAGTCAATATTTGAAACCCGGGAGGTGGAAACTGGTGATCATTTCTATTCTTTATAGCTTGGCTGTATTAATAGCGATTTTTGGAGTTTACAGTTATTTGGATTATCGCTCGAAAAAACGCGAATGGAAAAGTAAAATGAAAACGTGGTATGACACTGAGGATAGTAGAAAGAGTTTTATCGTTCTCTGGGGCGATAAATTTGATCAAACAAAGCATGCTAAAAAATTTCAAAATAAGCTTTCAGGAGCGAATATTAAGTTAACCCCTTCTGAATTTTACGGTATCCTAATACTTGCAGTCATGGTTATAACATTATTAATAAGTAATTTCTTTAGTATTGGTTTCCCGCTTAATTTGATTGTTTCAGTTGGTGTTGTTGAGATAATTAGGAGATCTTTATTCTTTCTCCGCCGTAACAAGTATCAGGAGCAAATGGCTCAACAGCTACCTGAGATTTGCAGATTATTGGCAAATGCCACACGATCCGGTATGACATTGGATCAATCTTTTGGATTGGCTGCACATGAATTGGACGCACCAGCCAACAAGGAATTTGAACGATTGTCACAAGAACTTTATCTTGGTGTCGGGTTTGAAAATGTTTTAGAAGGGTTTCAAAACCGAATGTCCAATAAAGACTTTAAGCTGTTTGCTGCAACGTTAAGTATTCAAAAGAAATCGGGAGGAGATCTTCATTCTGTTCTCGATGAAATGGCTGAAACTTTTGAAAATCGAAAAGTTCTTTCACAAGAAGTGAAAACAATGACCGCTGAACAACGTTTTATTTCGTACGTAGTACCAGCGATGCCTATTTTCCTTGTTTTGGTTATGAATTCAATTATAGATGGTTTTCTTGATCCACTTTTTAGCGGGATAGGTTTAATATTACTTGCTTTATTTTTGACAGGGACTGTACTAACATTTTTCCTCGTTAAAAAAGTAACGGATATAAGGGTGTAAAAAGCATGGATGGAATCATGATTATTTGTGTTTTATTATTCATATTATTTTTTGCAGTTTCTTTGAGAGAATGGTATAAATATTCCCAAGAAAAACAGAGATTAATGAGAAAAGTGGAAAATATCACCTTATTCGGAAAACATGATGTTATCAAATCTGAGTCAACTTATACAAAATTCTTAAAAAAGATTTTCAAATACGGGGATGATTTTTCGGATCTTGGACAGAGAATTAATTTTTTTAGTGAATCTCATGAAGTGGAAGATTGGCTACAGAAAGCTGGTTACCCTTTCGATTTATCGGTTGAACGTTTTCAGGGCATAAAGATCTTTTTGACCATATTTGGATTTTTAGCTGGATTTGTTCTCTTGATCTTAGGATTTCCATTTTCACAATATGCTATGATTTTTTTACCAATTGCCGGTTATTTGGGAACTATTTTGTTATTAAAAAATAAAGCGAAAAGCCGCCAGGAGAAATTACGTTATGATTTGCCCGACTTTTTGGATACTGTAAGCGTAACTTTACAAGCGGGTGTAGGGCTTGATCAAGCCTTAAGAGAAATTGTTGTGTATTTTGACGGTCCGCTGCATGAAGAGTTTTCCCGATTTAACCAGGAAATTGACCTTGGGGTACCGCGGGAACAAGCCTATCGTGGATTGTTAAAACGAAACGATAATCAGGAATTCCAGATGTTAATTAAGTCACTTATTCAGGGCATGCGATTAGGAGTTCCAATTGCTACGACATTTAAGCTACAAGCTGATGAAATGCGCCGCTTGAGGAAAGAACAAATTAAAGAAAAGGCGGCAAAGGCTTCTCCAAAGATAACGTTAATTACCACTTTTCTCGTTGCCCCGACAGCTATTCTAATGATTGGCGGTTTAGTGCTGTTAAATACATTATTTGGGGAAAATGGATTAGGAAGCATTTTAGGTTAATAATTCATAAAAAATTTAAGGGGGTGGTGACTCGTTTTTTGAGAATTGTTAATAAAAAATGATGTCATTTCAAGAGGCTTTCAGGATTTATTACTAAAAAGGAGGTACTTAAAATGCAAAATTTTATTACCAAAGCATACTTACAGTACAAAAGCTTATTCGACAATGAACGAGGCTCACAATCACTTGAATGGATTGCGATTGCAGCAGTTGTAGTTATTATTACAGGACTGATTTCACAGCAGGTCTCTAGCATGAGCTTAGGTGAGACGTTTGTTGGTAAAATATCAAATTGGATTGAAAAAATTGGACAAGATGGATGGTAAACATAGCAGGGATATTTTTCCCTGCTATGTAATTAACACCTTTACTAGTTTATTACATAATAGAAATGAAGGAGTTTACTATGAAGTCCCTGTTTACTAAAATAACACCTTGTCTGTTAAGTTTTGTATTGATTTTAGCCGGATGCTTTGGCACAGGTCAATCTTCGGATAAGGAATCTCAGGAGTCTGAAACATCTAACGAATCGTCAACCAATCATGATACAAAAGCAAATAATATCCTTGAAGAATTAGAGGCGCCTGAAATCCCTACTAGCTTAGAAGATTTACCGTCTTATTCAAAGGGTCCTTTTGCAAACGTGGATTACTACAATAATAAAGAGGACAACAAAGAAAAAGTCGAAAAAATATTGGATCAATTGCCAGTCTTAACCGAAGAAAATGCTGAAAGCGAAAAAGTACTTAATGCTTATTGGCACAAACTTTATTCATTATTTGCCAAGAATTATAAAGATCCTGAATCGCTATTGGATAAATGGAAGCTGTCTGAGTTTGGGAATCCGGATATTGAGGACCCTCGTTATGAATTTAAAGAGAACTTTAATGCGGAAATCATCCTGGATGCCAGTGGGAGTATGGCGGCACCGATAAGCGGTGAAAGTAAAATGGAAATAGCCAAAGAAGCAGTTATGTCCTTTGCGGATTCCCTTCCCGAAGAAGCAAATGTAGGCCTGCGCGTTTATGGTCATAAAGGGAGCAGTGCAGATTCTGATAAAGAGCTTTCCTGTGACAGTAGTGAGTTAGTTTATGACTTAAAGCCATATGACAAGTCACAGTTAGAAAAATCTCTGAATCAATTTGAACCAAAGGGCTGGACCCCTATTGCGCGTTCATTGAAACTTGCCAAGAAGGATTTATCAGCTCACAAAGCTGAAAACAACACAAATATGATCTTTTTGATCAGCGACGGCATTGAAACATGTGATGGAGATCCAGCAAAAGTAGCTAAACAACTATCTGATTCGGACATAAAACCGTTATTGAATGTGATCGGTTTTGATGTGGATAATGAAGGGCAACAACAGTTGAAGAATGTGGCAGAGGCATCAGACGGTACCTATGTAGCGGCCAATAACCAAGAGAAATTGGAAGAACAATTTAATCAAGCGCAGAATATTGCGAAAAAATGGGAGCAGTGGAAAAAACACGCGGAGTTTGAAGCACTAAATAAAAAACAAGGGCAGTTTTTCGATATTACTCAATTATTTGTTGATAATAAACTAAAACTTACTAAAGAAAAAAATAATATAAAAGAAGCGTTAGCTTATCTTAAAGATAATAATAAAATCACTGATGCTGCCGCTGATTACATCAAGGAAAAGGAAATAAATAGAAATGAAAAACTAAGAAACAAAACTTCTGAAATGAAAGAAAAATTTCATTCATTAAACGAAAAAAATTATAAAGAGATGAAAGAAGCTATTCAAGAAGAATACAATAAGAGTACTGATTCATAGTAAGCAATCAAATCACAGATGATTATATAGATATGGAGAGAATGTTAAAAATAGATTCTTTTAAGTTTCAAAAATCACCTTAAATAAGTGTCTGTATCTTTGGTTGAATTAATCTGCTTCCTAACATAGAATCGTATTTCCGGAATGAGTCTGACTCTTGTCACAAAGAGTCAGATAATGCGTTTGATATAAATGTAAGAATGGTAGATTGATATAGACTATCCCTTTTTTTTAAACGGGAATTTAATGGTTGAGAACGTTCTGTGTTAATAATGTAGGGAATATCGCTGGTTAGAGGTGAATCTTATGCATTGGGCGAAAAAGAAAATTAAAGATCAAAACGGATCAGCTACGCTGGAATTTCTAGGGATGGTTCCTCTTGTTCTGCTCATTATGGTTATGCTTTGGCAATTTCTTGTCGGTGCTTTTGCATTAATGACTGTTCAATCAGCCGCCAATGAGGCTGCAAAAGTTTATTCAACCACGGAGAATAGTGGAGAAGCTTTGCAAGCAGCAAAGGTAATTATCGAAGACACTGGTGACAGCATCAGTTACAATTCGAGTAAGTCAGGTATTGCCAGTGGAAGTAACAATGAATTTACGGCAACGATTGGAATTCAAATGGACCTTGTGTTTCTACCGGAATCAATAACTAAATCTATTCCACCTATTCCCATCAACCAGGATGTAACAAGCCGGGTGATTAAATGATGAGAAAGCTTTTAAGGAATGAACGAGGAAATATTTCGCTTTTTATTCTTGGTTTATTAAGTGTTATGATGATTATGTTTGTCATCCTTCTTAACCTATCAAAGGTATTTGTCGTCAAAGAACATGCATCCAGCAACGCGGAGCAAGCGAGTCTTTCTGCAACTTCTGTTGTTTACGAGAAAGTTGAACAAGCGATTGAGGATTATGATAATCAGATGGCCAGCATAAAAAACAAAAAGATTCAAGATCTTCAAGAGAAAATAGATGGCTGGGAAGAGAAAATTGAAGATCAGGAAGATAAACTTGACGATCTTAAAGACGATGATAAAGATAAAAAAGGAAAGATAGAAGAGAAAATAGAAGACCTGGAAGAAAAAATTAAAGATAACGAAAAAAAATTTAGTCAGCTGAAGAATAACCCCGATTCAGTTATTCAGAAAAAAATTGAGAAAGAAGAACAAAAACTAAAGGTTAAACATTCCTGGTCAAATAACCAAATTTATGTAAATGCCATTGATAATGTTCTCATGGAGGAGATGCCCATGAATAAAAAGCTAAATGACAGCATAGCGAACGCATTGAATGATTCCCAACAAAAAATACTGCAAGTTGTGAAACAAACAACCAGCGAAAATGGTGGAAATCCAGCGGGCACTCAAGTTAAGTTATTTGAAGACAATCGTATAAAGGTAAGGACATCAACGACTTTTAAATCGGAAGCATTCGGTGAAACGATTCCAAAAGAAAAGAAAGACCTTTATGATGAAGGCTCTGGTCCTAGTCTTGACTTTGTAGAATATTTAAAGGGCTGGTCAAACGAAACAATCACATTGGAATAGATTAGGTTGTAGTCATAGGATATTCGCATTCTGAAAGAATTAGAGGATCATGTCAGCATTCATACATAGGTTAATAATTTACATAAAGATAAGAATTTATTTATTGCTATGAATATTACTTATCACTGGAGAGAAGAAAATGTATACTTTTCATAGTTTTCAGAATGCGAACCGGAACGAATAAAATAATATATTTAAGCCCAAACATAGCATGAACATTTGGGAGAAATAAATTATTGCACTGGCACTCCAAGATGGTAACAATATAACAAATACATACCATGGGAGGTTGGGAATTATGCTTCGCAACATACATCGGATATTTATATGTTTTCTAGCAGTTATTTTTATTTTCATGCCAATCTTTCCATCATTGAGTATGGCTGCTGGACCATGGAGCGGACCTTCTCCTTGGAATCTAGAGCCGTGGGAGGGCTTTCCCTGGGGCGGTGAATCTACTAATTCCGAAGATTCAGGAAGCAAAAATAATAAATCAGATTCTGGATCATCATCTGAATCGGGTGACAGCGAGAATCAACAGGGACAATCTGAAAATGGTGAAGATACAGGAACGAATGAATCAATTGATCCTGATGACCCTGGAAGCGAAAATAGCGAGTCAGCTTCCGGATTATCATCTGATACGGATGACAGCGGAAACCAGCAGGGACAATCGGGAAATGGCGGCAAAGGTCAACCAGAAAATGACAGTAGGGATAAGGGCTCTTCTTCTGACGACGAGGATAATGGTAATAAACCATCGAATTCCGAGGATCAAAATAATCATGACTCCGACAAAGATGATGACAATGATTCAATAACATCATCAACTCCTTATAAAATAGCAAAGATAACGGTAAATGACGTTGTGTTGGGCACTATCAAGAATAATTCTGATTATAATAAACATAGTCCCCAAACCTCATTTATTGATAAAAATGGTAAGTACACTGGCATAAACTATAACAAAATAGATTGGAAAAAATATGGGAGATCAGTTGTTCGCTCTACTCTTTCTAATTTTGTACCGTCCGACGCTGAATATACTAAATTGGGATTCGATGCTTGGAACGGAGTTGAAACTTCTAAATCGGTAGCCGATGATGTAAAACATTGGAGTCAATATAAAAAATCTCGTGATCAATCTTCTGGTGAAAGTCTTAAAAAGAAGTCATCTAAACCGCGAAAGTATTATAACAAAGCAAAAAATGGTGCGGGAAAATACTATCATAAAGCAAAATCAGCAGGCAAAAACTTTGCCAAAAACAGCGGGATAAGTAAAGCAGCTAGGAAAACCGGCGAAACAATCAAGAAAACCGGCAATACAATTAAAGATTCCAGTTTGGCAAAAAAGACAACATCTTATGCGAACAAGGTAAAAAACAGTCATGCAGCTAAAACTGTCGGGAAAGTAGCCGGAAAAGCCGGTAAAGTGCTTGGTAAAGCAGCACCGTGGGCAGCAGCTGTCGGTACAGCTACATCTGGGTTCGATACGATTGATAATTTTGCAAATGGTGAAACCAGTAAGGGGATTGCCTCATTAGGTGAAACCATGATGTCAGGATCAGTTGTGATGGGAGCATCCGGTGTTGGAGCACCGATTGCCGCGGGAACAGCAGTTGTTGGCTTTGGTCTATATGCAGGTGCTAAGTTATACCAGAATTGGGATACGGTCACCAAGACTGCGAAGAAAGCATGGGAAGGAACTAAAAATGCTGTTAAAAATACCGCTAATAAAGTTAAAGATTTTGTAGGCGGACTGTTTAGCTAATCAATCATTGGAGGTGTTAGTTTATGCTTAAAAAAGAAGATATTCCAAATGATGCACTTGAAACGTTTATGCACTATGAGGATGATAAAAGAGATACTGGATTTATGCCTATGAAACTATATTATAATAATAACTATTACATAGTTTTCACATTAACACCTCCGCTTGAATATATCGTCATCAGGGAAGATGGAGCCGTTCCTTTTTATGAAGATGCACGAAAAATTACGTTTATAGCTTTGGGATTTGATACCAAAGAAAAGAACATGAATAATATTGGTAAAGAATGGCTGAATTCCTCGGCGAAAGTACTTTTTAGACGTTTAATAGACATTCTGGAAGGTTTAAAGCAAAAGCTGGATTCAGACATACTTGGGGATGTGTTGCAATCCGTTAATGCATTTATAGAAATGGCTGAACGTAGCCTACATGAACAGAAAGAGATTGAAAGAACGGTAAAGGAAGGACTTGATTATACTGAAAATGTGAAACAACAGGATGTTTTAACAAAAGAAGATGAAGTTTATCTTGAACAAAATAAAGAAGCAACCATGAGAGCTATGAGCCGTAAAAATATGATCCAAATGAAAACGTATGATGATCGAAAAAAAGTTATAGGCTACCTCGTAAGGAAAATGTGGACCAATCCTGCTCTATTGTTTTATTTGCTTCCTCTATTAAGATACCAAATGAATCTGCGACGTAATAAAGGACGCAAGGCGAAAAAAGCAAGGGAATTAATTAAAGAAACTATGGAGGGCAGACCTTCGACTGAGCAAATAGAAACAGATAAAGAAATTATGCAGGGTATCCTTAACCCAAAAAAATAAAGGAGAATATGTCAATGGCAGCAGTCAAAAAAGCATTATTTCTGTATAAAGACAATTTTAATTATATTCTCCTTATCGGGATGACGATTGTATTTCCGATATTACTTGGTTATACATTTGTTGTTAATTATGCCATCATGCCGTTTGAATTTTTTGGTATTCCATTATGGCCGCAATTGCTTCACTCTTTTTTCATGCTGATTGCACTATTTATGCTGCATCCGCCTTTTGTCAGCATGGTTGTTCAGGATCATCGTTTCGGTGAAGTGAAATTGGGTGGGTTGTATACGGATACTCTGCAATATATGTTTCCAATTTATATCCTAGGGATTTTGTATGCATTTACTGTAACACTCGGCATGGTTTTTTTTATCATTCCAGGTGTTGCACTTTTACTGATGTTCCTTGCTGTACCGCAGACAGCTCTCATTGATGACTTGGTGTGGTGGCAGGGTATCAAGCAGTCATGTAAATTTGGTTTAAAACGATTTTTCCCATTGCTAGGTATTTTTTTAATGTTTGCTGTGATTGATACACTTCTCAGTTCTTTAATTCTATTTGTCGCCATGTTAATAACGAAATATTTTATTTTTTCTAACCTGGTAATTATGATTGTTAATGCTTTATCCCTTCCATTTTTTATTTTTACAGTTGGTTATATGTACTGGGAATGGAAAGAAGAACGAAGTGAAAATGAAAGTGGTTTTAGAATACGGCATGAATAGATTATGATAAAGATTATCAAAAGATGGAGGCTGGTTGGTAGCGAAGAGCCGACTTGGTCTTCTTTTGTAAGAACAATGAATTATTGGAGTGAACATATATTGAAAAGGACAGTTCTTTTCCTTGGATTAGTCTTATTAATGACACTTGCTGCTTGTGGTGGTTCTCCTGAAGCAAAAGAGCTAAAAGAATACCATGAAAAATATGCGGATAATGTTGATTCGAATCATAATGAGATTTATCATCTTTTAACAGAAGCTGAAAACGCTTCAGATTTACAAATGGAATATTCCATTAATAAAGAGAAAGTTCAACCAATTGTGGAAGAGATACATCAGTTTGTGAACGGTCAAAACCCGGAGACAGACGCTGTTAAAGAGCTTCATAAGATACGTGTCAAAGAATACAATACGTGGAAAGAGGCTTTTGATCAGCGGTTAGAAGCCTTGAAATTGGCTTTGAATACATCGTTGGAAAATCCGGAAGTCAATCAACTTTTGGATAAATTTGATGAAAAAATAACAGAATCAAACGAATTGGGTGTTGAAGCTAATGAAAAATTACTGAAATTGGTAGATGAATATGGATTGAAGCTTGAGGCTAATAGTGAAACTAATTCAGGTGAATAAAAATAAAGATGGGAGGACATCACGTTGTCAAAATCTGAAAAAAACTGGCGTAGATTATACTTATTTTTGATGATTGGTATATACGGTATCTATGTACCGATATCGGTATATGAATGGCTGTCAGGTGCAGGCGGATTTCCTTTTACAGCTGTGGTGGTAGGGATTGGTTTACCAATTATGCGGAAAAATCACTTACAACAAATTTGGGAAAAGGAAGACAAGAAATCATCATGAACTTTAAAAGGAAAATATGGGTCTAAGTATCATTGGCTTATTACTTCAAAAAACTTTCGCAGACTGAAAAGTCAGGTATACCTTGATATAATTCGGCAGACCCGCAATCCATTGTTGTAGTTGACATTTAATAAGTTGTAGCATTTTCTTATTACTCTTTTTCAGAGTACTTCAAGAAGGTCGATTAACTGCTGTAGGGCTACAGTCCAATCGAGGTCGTTGACTTCATCACATAATTCATAAAACATACCGACTAATGTTTGATTATCTGTACTGCAGCGATGTTGCCATGACAGGATAATATACCTTGTAAACACAATGGTCGTGTGGCTGTTGAGCGCATCATATGAACGGTTCTGAAACCCCTTTTGGGGGTTCAAAAGAGACTTCGTCGTTTTGAAGAAAACTTCAATAACCAGCTCATGCCGTAAATTCGGAGCTTGAGATAAATGATTTATCAATTGATAACTATATTGGCTTATTTGGAACTTTAATGGAAAGC
>Ga0079226_10003952_pt1 | contig 11346 bp, 7 predicted proteins | sample Poulit2014_FD_76345 | JGI IMG/M metagenome (GOLD analysis project Ga0079226, IMG submission 76345) | Agricultural soil microbial communities from Georgia to study Nitrogen management - Poultry litter 2014 | ecosystem: Environmental > Terrestrial > Soil > Agricultural land | place: USA: Georgia...
GCCTTCTTTATATCTGAAAATGGACTGCTATGTTCATGGGTCATTCCCTCCATATTCATGGTCATCATTGGCATCCAACTTAAAGATGCATCTTCAACATAAACTCCATCGGCATCGGTTAAACGAATATAAAGAGGGTTATAGCCTACACGTAATTGCCTAAATTCGCTGAATAATTCCAAGATATACCCGCTATCGGTAAAGGTTTCTACTAAGTGTAGATTTTCGGTTTCATCTATATTATTTGGTGTAAAGTCATCATCGCTAGAGCATGATAACATTATAACAGCTGCTAAAATAAATAGCAGGTTAAATTTTAAAAATTTCATTGTGAGTTATTTTAGTTTAATAGTATTTCTCATCCATAATTTGACGTATGGATATAGGTAGTTTATACGGTCATAAAAACCGATAAAGCAATAAATGATAAAATTGTAATTAAACTAAAATGGGAGGTTTGAAACGCGATTGTTGATGATGCGATTCATAAAAGTTTTGATAATAAAAGTTATGTGTAATTTTTGGAATAATTATATTCCCAAGAGTAAAGTCTAAAGGCTCTTCCAAGAAAGTTAAAGAGAATTGGAAGACATTCGAAAAAGTATGTTCCTCTACATCCTTGGCCCCATACTCCTTCATTTTGAATAACATACAGGATCCATCACATTGCAACTCTGGAACTTCTTTGTTTACACAAAAGAGTTCGATAAAAACAGGCTTATCGATGGTATAAAGACTATAAAGAAAACTCAAACCAAAGACTTGAAGTAACAATACTCCAACCAAGGTCCAAGCTGCTATTTTCTGTCCTGTCTTCATTTTGCTACAAACTTAAACAATATTCTCTAAATATTTCTATGACATATATGATTACTTTATATAAAGCAGGCTGTTTTTTACTATTGCGTTGATATTAATTTTTCATAATCAGATTGAATTTTTTCGAAATTCTTTAATGCATTTATCCTGAGTATTTCTTCTGCAAAAGCAACTGTGACATCACTTCTGTTTTTTTTTTAATTTTTTCTTTAAAATATACAAATCAAGGTATTGTTGTAAGTATTTAGTTGTTACACCCCAGAAAGTGCTACTAATTGATATACTGGACTAAGCTGACCCCTCTACTGGCTATATATTTCAGCTTGCCATTCTGGCGGATGCTGACCCCCTTGATATAAAAAACAGAAGCTCTTTATGGGTAAGATTCTGAAGTAAACTGACCCCTTTGTTTAAAAGTGGATATGATATTCCGGAGCAAGCTGACCCCTTCTTTAAAGAGATTCTATTTGATTTATAGGTTTATTTGGAGAATAACCAAAGGATAAGAAAATGGCACAAATCAAACCGAAAGCACTGGCACAAATCAAACCGAAATACCCAGCTAATAATATAAACCCACTAATTACCTAGCAATTCAAACCTATACTTTCTCACCTTTATACAAGTAGTGCTCGTTACTATTCCTTTATGATTATTTTTTAGGACTTTAATCTAAAAATGTTAATAAAATCAGTATATTGAGTTTTGTTAAACAAATTGCGCTCAGCTTTTTATAGGTAAAGCACAGAAAACAAAAGAAAATTAAATATAATCGCAACTAAAGTGACTATATACGCAATAATATACTGTAGCTGCGTTTGTAACCATGTTTTATTATGATAAAACCTTCTAGTTCATCTAAAAAATTTCAGGAGCTTGTTAAAGCAGTTAGTTATAAGAATAAAGATAATGTGAAGTTGATTGGTCTTACGAATATGACTTTTTTTCTCGGAGCTGGTTTTTCAAAATCTTGGGATTGTAGATATCCAACTGGTCAAAAACTTTTCTCATTGGATATAGATGATATGTCAGACGATTTTACTGATTTTTTACTTAGCATTGGCTATACTGATTTGGAGAATATTGAATTTAATGAATTTAAAGAAATTGCCTATCAAATAAGTATGCAGAAAAAATATCCATCTCTCAGAAGAAGGTATATTGATGAATACAATTTGGAGATTATTGAAAACGAAATCAGTTCCATTATAACTAAAAGATTTAACAAACTAATTCCTCTAAATTATATTGAGAATTCATCTAAAAAATTAGAGTTAGAAAAGAGTCTTAATCCAAATCAAAAAAACATTGTTTCCTTTTTTAACTGGTTAGTATCTCATATGACAGGTGATATCGACTATATCCCAGAAGGGTTGAGAATTAATTTCATCACCACTAACTATGATTTTTTGATAGAATCAATATTAGACGAAACACTTGGAGCAGACGATACCCATTTGGCATATGCTTATCGAGGTTTTACGCCTAAAACCACAAATAAAGATAAAACACCTAAAACAGTTCATGATCATAGGCTGGTTAAGAATTTAATTAAACTAAATGGAGGCTTTGAAATTTTTGGTGCAGACGATAATGGATTTAATGTTGACTATACAAAGAAAACAACTACAGAATTAAACCGTAATGCACCAATATTAATTCTTCCAAATAAAGAGCAAGATTACACAGGTAAATATTTTCAAACTATATTCCCTAAAGCAGTTAGAACCTTACAAGAAACAAAAATATTGGTTATTGTAGGTTACAGTATTCCAGAAGAAGATGCTTTAATCAGATTGCTACTTAGGCAATTTGCAGAAGAAAATGTTGATGGAACTGAGAAAATTATTTTCTTCATTGATTTGATGAATGAAGATGAACAAATTAAAAAATTGGAAAGTGTTTTTCCATATCATAATTGGGCAAGAAGACGATATAATCTAATACCGTTCGAAGGATTTTTTAACGATTGGATAAATGAGATATTAGCGCTAAATAACAATGCATAAAAACATATATAGCTCATAGCAAAACAGTTGCTTAGTCGAAATTAATGCATATCTTCAAAGCCTATCAATATTTTTGATTTAGCTTATTGAAAAATAAGATAATAATAAGGTTAAAGAATATAGCTTGTGCTAAACCGAATAGTTATCAATAATATGTATGCTACCAGCCATATGTGCGCCGAGAGTAACGAACCGGTTGAAATTCATTACATAACTGATTACAAGATGGTGGAACCGACTCAGCAATATTGTCATGCAGGGGAAAGCATCAACTAAGCGAAGCGATATCACGACTACCATTTGCAAATAAAATTATAGGAGTAAACCACCATAAGGTGCTTTGATGAAAAATGCGGATTCGTGAAGTGCCACTTATAATGTGAAGAATAGAAGAAGCGAATAATTAAATAGAAGTTTAGGTAAATAATAATAACTTTGTAAGCTGTAAAATGACAATTCTTTTTGAACATATTGATACCTCTCTTCGCTCATATCATGGTATTTCAGTGGAGGAACAACAATGTCGAATTCACTTGCAGGGAGCGGTAAAGGATAACTTGATAGATCGGGAGGAGAAAGAGGAAGCGATAGATGAATTAAAATCATTACTCGAGGAAACAGGGTTTCATGCGAATAAGGAACTCCTTACTGATATTCAAGCTATAGAAAACCCAGAGGTAGAAGTTCAAAATTTTAGAATTGGAGAAGCTTATGCGGAAGTTATTTTGGAACAAGAGTTCGACTGCAGGTTTCATTGGAATGAAAATAGAGATGCTAGAAATCCAAAAGGAAATAAGACAGGAGCCGATCTTGTTGGTTTTATAGAGGTCGATGAGCAAGTATTGTTCTTATTTGGTGAAGTAAAAACCTCCTCAGAAATAGCCAATAGACCACCGCAGGTAATGACTGGTGCAGATGGAATGGAAAAACAACTCAATGTTTTATATGAGGAAAGAAACAAAAGACAAATCTTGATTGCTTACCTCCAAAATAAAGCGCGTCTTTATCCAGAAGAACATTCCTTTAGAATAGATTGCGAAGCAAGTATTAGAGCCTATTATGCTGAGGGTAATTATCAATTAATAGGAGTTTTGGTAAGAGATGTTGATGTTGATGAGAATGATATATCTATTAGTTATGAAAGATTAAGTACACATATATTAGAACCAAATGGCATAAAGCTTGTTGCATTATATTTGCCGATTAAACAATCAGATTGGCAAAGCATTTTAAATGAAAGTGTAGAATGAGCATACAGATAAAATATCATTACCTAGAGAAAGCTTATCCCGATATGCTTGAGGGGATTGGTATGCTTATTCAAAAAAGCAAATTATCCAATCGGTTTAACTCTATAGAGCTCACAAGTGAAGATATTGAACTTCTAATAAAAGCTAAAGAACTATGTGAACTAAGAATAATAGCCATTTGGGAAACTCGTGAGAATGAAAATATAACGGAGTTTAAAGCGCTTTGTTCTACTTATTTTGATATTGCTAGTCAATTACCCATTCAGGAGACAAGTGAATTGGTGATATACGAGCAATTAAAAATAATTGCATTTGGTTATTTGGGAGAGCATTGGCATTTTGTAAAACAATATTTAAAGTCAAATAATGAAATAATCCACAACATAGATGTCGGTGAAAGCTGGAATCTAAGAGTTTTGACAACTTCTTTCAAAGCAATCTGTTGCCTAGTAAGAAAAGATACTTGGGAGGAGGTTAGCCAGTCGGTTACATTGATTAATAAACTTAGAAAGGAACAAAGCGAGTTTGAAGATATATTTCTAGAGCAAGTTAATGAAGATAGTCGTCCTTATGGTGCGGCGGAATTGATATCGCTTTATCATTTTGCCAAGAGTATTGATGTATTAGGTCAGTATTTAATGGAGGGCAGACCTATAGATCCGGAAACTCAATTAAAATACCATCTTCAAATAGCGGGAGAGTATGCGCATAAATCTGGTAACATAAGTCTAAGCTTGCTATATCAGTTTTTTGAGGCATTTGCAGTGAAGATGACAAGAAATACCATTTGGTACAATACTCGTGGTATCAATAATTGGGTAACGGAATTTAATCAATTTATTTCTACGCAAGAAAATAAAGGATTATTTGAGTTATTATATCCACAACGTGAATCTATTATAAAAGGACAATTGTTAAATCCTGCTCATAGGGCCGTTGTACTAAATCTTCCTACTTCTAGTGGAAAAACATTAATTGCTGAGTATAGAATTTTACAAGCTCTAAATCAATTCAAGCAAAATGGTGGTTGGGTAGCATATATAGTACCTACCAAAGCCTTGGTAAACCAAACTTATATTCAACTAAAAAAGGATTTAGGGAGTATTGGAATTATTGTAGAGAAGGCTAGTGGCTCTATAGAGCTAGATGGTTTTGAACGTCACCTTGTGGAAGATAATGGAAACCAAACAAGTTTTGATATCTTAATTACCACCTACGAAAAAATGAATTTGTTAGTTCGGCAAGGTTTAGGTACCACCACAAAAAGACCTTTAGTATTAACCGTAGTGGACGAAGCGCACAATATTGAAGAAAAACAAAGAGGTTTAAACTTAGAGTTATTACTTTCTACTATTAAAAATGATTGTGAAAATGTGAATTTCTTATTGATGACTCCAGATATATCAAATGCTAGTGATGTAGTAGACTGGCTTGCTGGTGATAGAGGGAGTGTGATTAATTTGGAATTGGATTGGTGGCAACCTAACGAAAGGGTTGTTGGGGCCATAAGAGTAGAAGGTAAGAGGAGAAACTATGAATATTTACTAGAGACACTACATACGGATAAAGGAACTTATGAAATAGGTAGTAAGATTCCACTTTTTTCCATTACAGATGCAGAAAAAACTGCATCGCAGGCTAGAAGTTCAAAACTTGAAATATCAAAAAGAATCGCTGCTAATATTTTAGATCTTAACTCTCCAATAATTGTTTTGGCATCACGTATAAGTCAAACATACGAAGTTGCCGAAACGCTTTTTGAAAATGCAAACAATGAATTTGAGGAAGATGAAGATATTGAACTTTTAATAAAACTAGTTCAAAGTGAATTAGGCGGTGATTTTCCTTTAGCTAGATTGCTAACTAAGCGAATAGCTGTTCATAGTTCGGCCTTACCTGATGAAATACGTTTCCTAATTGAAGATTTAATGTCGAATGAAAAACTCCAAGCGTTAGTAGCAACAACAACTATAGCCCAAGGAATGAACTTTCCGATTTCGGCTGTAATAATGGGAGCTTACAATTATCCGTATTTCGGCGATATGCCAGTTCGTGATTTTTGGAATTTAGCGGGGCGTGTAGGACGTGCTGGTCAAGAAAATATGGGCTGGATTGGAATTGCAGCTAGAAATGATAAAGACGCATTGAATATAGGTCGCTATGTGCAGGAGGCTTCAGCTAACCTTCAATCTCAGTTGGTAAGCGCAATCGATAACGCTTTACGACATGCTGATGAAGACTTTGGTCGTTGGCTTTTTGTAGATGATAGATGGGCTGCTATCTTACAATACATATCGCATTTGAGAAAACAAGCAAATAGCCAAGAAGAGTTTTTAGTTCAATTAGAACAAAAGCTACAAAGTACATTTGGATACAATCAATTGCCACAAAATAAAAAAGCATTTCTTCGGGAAAATATAAGGAAATATGCTAGATCTATCACTTTAGCCGAAGCTACTCTTTCAGATTCCACTGGATTCTCATCAGTTTCAGTCGGGCAAATGATAAGGAAATTAAGAGGTGCTGGATTAACACCTAAAGATTGGACTAGTAATCAGTTGTTTTCAGACCAAAATCAAAGCATGCAAAAGTTAGTTGGAATAATGCTGGATACGTATGAAATTAAAAACTCAATGAAGAAACTTAGTGGAGAAGATGGAGGTCTTACCAATAATAATATTGCTCTATTAATAACAGATTGGGTAAATGGTCATGGAATATCACAAATTGCATCAAGGTTTTACCCTGACCTAGAAGCGAACGAAGCTATTCAAAAAACTACACATGCATTATATAGAGTGGTAGCCAACGCAGGAACTTGGGGTTTGGCAGCCCTACAACAAATGCCAACAAGTGGTATAGATTGGAAAAACCTTACAGAGATCGAAAAGAATAAAATGGCTAATCTTCCTGCTTACTTACATTATGGTGTAAACACTGATGAGGGAGTTCTAATGAGAAAAAACAATGTCCCAAGAAGTATTGCGAACCGTTTAGGTAAGCTATATAATTCATCCGTTGGAGGAGAAATATTTTCTCAACCAGCAGACTCTGTAACGGAATGGTTAAATAGGCAAGACGGTCAAGCCTGGGAAGAGGTTCGTCCAGTAGGATCAAAGTTAAGCGGTGCAGAATACAAACGAATTTGGAAGAAACTAAATGGATTTTAGTTGACTATTTCGGTCTTATGATGTCACTCTTCGGTTAAAACAATACCACAACACCAGGTACCTGCACTTCAAGAGCCTAATTGCTTGTAATTATCGTTGTATGTACTTTTTGGTATCGTTCTGTGCGATGCCTGCAACGATCGTTGAGGCTCTCAAAATGCTCTTGATTAATGGTGCCTGAGGCCCTCGAAGGCACTTTCCTATCTACTTTATATTTAACACTTTCCTTTGCATATGTTAATAAAATTCGTATATTGATTCTTGTTAAGCAAAATGCGCTCGGCTATTTATAAGTAAGGCACAGAAAGTAAAAGATAATTAGATATAACCGCAACTAAAGGTGGTATAGATGCAATGATATACTGTGGTTGCGTATATAACTATGTTGATTAAAATTTCGCAAAATCCTAAAAAATGAATATTGAAGATTTAAAGAATAATCCAGAATTAAATATTAATGTTATAGAATTATTGATGAATGTTCACTCTACTAATTTGATGAATAGTTATTATCTGAAAGCAATTCTCGAAAAACAAATTCAAATTATAAAATTACAAAAGGGAGAAACAGGACAAGAGTTAAATAGTTCAGTTCAAGCAGAAATTGACCTTTTAGATAAAAAATTTTCTAAATGGTTAAAAGAAGATTTTATTAGTGATGTTAGTAAGTTTTCAAAAGATTAAGATCTAAAGAATAAAACAGTAACCCATTTTGTATTGCACTCGGAATTACTCTTTTCATATGTTACAAAGAAAATAGAATAAATGCATACACAATTAGGTATGCAAACTAAAACTGCAATATAAGTTAGGCAGCATGTTTGTAATTAGCTATTCTGTTATTAAATTTTACAATAGTAATGTAGTTTTGATGAGGGTGTATTTCCAAACTTTGCCAGCAATGCAAGTTAAATGTTAAACTTCCGATTTCTCTTTGAAAATAATTATCGTTGACTGTCCTTAATGGTGTCCATACTGCTCGGTGCTTAAAGCGGTCGTTGAGGCTCTCGGAGGTGTTTTGTATTTAATATCTCCCTTTGCAAGTGTTAATAAAATTAGTATATTGAGTTTTGTTAAACAAATTGGGCTTGGCTTTTTATAAGTAAGGCACATAAGCAAAAGATTATTAAAATAACGGCAACTATAATGGCGATATACGTAATAATTTACTGAGGTTGCGTAAATAACTATGTCGCGCAACATTTTGATCAACCATTGAACTATGAGTGAAAACTACGAAATTATACCAGCAGGAGAACCAATTAGTAAAAGTGGAATTGAAAACCTACTTGACGGAATTCGACCTGTTTGGAAAGGGAAAAATTTAATCCAAAGGGTAAATCGACTTTTGCCGATAGATCCAAGTAGTGCTTGTCAAAGGTTATTCAACGCAGCTGTTCACGACCTCAAAGAAAAAATACTCATTGTTGGAGTTGATATCGCAAATGAAACTGCGATTAATTATAAATTACCTTCAATAAAAAGAGAAGAAGATATTTTGGAATATAATGTGTCAAAGACCATTGATTTGGCATATCGAATGGGAATACTAAAAAGACCTGAATGGAGAAGAATACATAGGTGTTATGAAATTCGAAGAGACCTCGAACACGAAGATGACGAATATGAGGCAGTACTTGAAGATTGTTTCTACATTTTCAAAACTTCAATAGACGTAGTTCTTTCAAAGGACCCAATCGAACTATTAAAAGTAACAGACGCAAGAGAACTTGTAGAAAGTGATACAAACATCTCGGTTAGCGAAGAGTTTTTAACGGATTACACGAGTGCGCCAAAAGGGCGGAAAAAAGAAATTACAGAATTATTGATTTCGTTTGCTTCAGATGATGACAAACCAGATATAGTTAGAGAAAATAGTATTGAGCTTTTAAGGCATATTCAATCAATAACTGACAAAACCGTTACTATCGAGATTGCTTCAATTTTAGAAAACAAACTTGATAGGTATGGCATTGATCTCAAAACAGCTAAAATAAGTCACGCCTGCGGTGCTTTAGGTTATTTCAAAAAAGTAAGGTTAAAAGACTTTTTTGGAATACTTAAAAAGGAATTAAGCGATACTGGAAGTAATTGGAGCGAACAAAAGAAAATCTGTGCGAAAATAGAGGATATCGGAGGCCTTGCTTATTGTCCTAGCGAACACTATCAAGATATTTTAATCGAACTCACAAGGATTTACCTTGGAGAACGAAGTTTCGGGCAATGGAGTGCTCATAGACCTGTTTTTTTTAGCAATGGAGCAGCGCCAATAATAACTCGAATTATTAAAGACGAAGGAATGAAAGCCAATGAAGGACTTGAAAAATTGCGCAAGAAAAGACAGATTGCTCGAAAAATAGCGGATAAACATCTGTTAAGAAGATTTGAGAATTTATTGGATTATAGTAATGAAATTGGTGAAGAATAACGTTGCACAATCGAGTAGACGGTCGTGAGCTAGAAGCCCACGGTGCGCCTCTCTCACAACCGTACGTAAGGGTTTCGCATACGGCGGTGCACAATCCAACCTATCAATCACTCTTTACACCAACTGAATCTATTCCATAATATATAAATAGGCTACACATCTTGTTGGGATTCGGTCACGCATTAAACGAAAATCAATGCTCCCACTTTAATTTCTAGAAAGATTGTGTTCCGTCCTTCCTCGCTTGTGAGACTTGTGCAAATCTGTTGCACCACGTTTCCTGTGAGTACTATGAATTTTGCAGACTTCTCCAGTGAGTTGTCTTGTGACTTTGAAAAGTAGCCGTCCCACCAACTACATCTAGTATAGTAGGATAATATTTATTGAAGCAATTCTCTCTCTTGTGTTTTCTTAAAATTCTGTGGGTATAAGTCTCTGATGTTTTGTGGTTTATGTCCAAGATATTTACAAGGGTAAATATCAACTACTTTCGGGGATTCACTTCGTGCTTCTTACATATGGCGAAGAAAGAGTAGATTCCAGCGGCTGGTTTTGCTGCTTTATGCGATCCAGCAAACAAATAATTCTTTCTACCCAAGGAAACATATTTCGGTTTAATTTGTGACACCGTCGAAGATTATCTAGAATCTTGTCTTATAACAAAACTATATGGGGTAATACTCTTAGTCCTATCAGACCTTAAAGATATTATTTTTCTTTTCGTATTTAAAAAGTATATTGAGATAAGACAACTAGAAAACTTGGAGGTATTATTAGGTTATCCTTATGTTATTTTACATTTTAATTTGATTTAAACATTAAAGCTTTTTACATAGATAACCTCATACTTTTCTAATTCTTAAATATAAATCATATATTGCTGTTAATTAAAATCATTAATATTTAACAAGTATTGCTATGAATGGTAAGGTACCTATCTTTAAAATATCAGATTTTGAGAAAATGCGCTCTCATCCAGATAAATCTTTAAGTCTTCCCATGTATGAAGATTTTATACTCTTCTTAAAACATTCGATTGATACAGAATTATATCAGGATAGAAAAGAAGAAGGAATTATTAAAGTCATCATAGATAAAGGAACTGATGCTCTCACTGAAAAACAATTATGGGTTATTAATCACTTTCTAGATCGTGTTTTAAAATCTTGTTCTAGATGTGGGATAGAATTTTCATTTCAAGATATGACTTTTTCAGAAGGAGATCTTTGTCCTAGTTGTCAACATGATTGGGACAGGTTAAACAATTAATCACTACCTACAGTTTATTGGTGGAAAGACCGTACTAAAATTGCCCCTCTACTGACTATATATTTTCAGCTTACCATTCTGGCGGATGTTGTCCCATAGATATAAAAAACAGAAGCTCTTTATGGGTAAGATTCTTGAGTAAACTGTCTCCTTTGTTTAAAAGTGGATATGATATTCCGGAGCAAGCTGACCCCTCTTTAAAGAGATTCTATTTGATTTTTTAGGTTTATTTTGAGAATAACCAAGAAAAAAATGGCACTAAAAGACCGAAAATACTGGTACAATCCAAACCGAAATACCCAGCTAATAATATTAACCCACTAACTGCCTAGTAATTCAAACCTAACTCTCTCGCCTATAAACAAGTAGTGCTCGTTACTATTCCGTTTATGATTATTTCC
>Ga0079226_10003954_pt1 | contig 11340 bp, 10 predicted proteins | sample Poulit2014_FD_76345 | JGI IMG/M metagenome (GOLD analysis project Ga0079226, IMG submission 76345) | Agricultural soil microbial communities from Georgia to study Nitrogen management - Poultry litter 2014 | ecosystem: Environmental > Terrestrial > Soil > Agricultural land | place: USA: Georgia...
GCCCGGCCGCGCCCGCCGACCCCCGATCGCTGGAGCGGTGGCGGGCCGAGACCGGTGGCGGCTGGACCTCCTTCCGCCACGACGACGTGCACGGCATCGTGCTGGCCGCGTCGGTGTTCAACTCCGGCCTGCCCGCCGAGGACGAGCAGTGGCGCTGGCTGGAGTCCGAGCTGGCCGACTCACCCGCGCGGTGGCGCTTGCTGTTCTGGCACCACCCGACCTACTGGCGCGACCGGGACGACCCCGGACTGGGCAACTACGACGTGATCGCCGAGCCCGCCCGCACCCGACTGCTGGACCTGGCCACCAGCCACGACGTCACCGGGGTGTTCACCGGGCACTCGCACTTCGCGTTCCTCAACCGGGTGCAGGACCTGCGGTTGTACGGGGTCCCGTCCACGTCGTTCACCCGCCCGGGGTTCAGCGAGCTGTTCTCCGGGCCCGCCCCGGCCGGTCACGGCCGGGACGACGTCGCCAAGTTGGGTCTGCACCTGGTCCGGCTGCACGGATCAGGTCCCACTCGGCTGCGGGTCCACCAGGTCCGGACCGGGCTCCTCACCGAACGGTTGAAGCGCACACCGGGGGCCCGCCCGGTGCTCACCGCGACACCGGCGGACCTGCCCGGAGCCGCGCTCGGTGTGGTCGCCCGCCACCCGATCTCCCGCGAGGGGGAGGTGCCTGACGTGTTCCCGTCGGTGCGGCGTTCCCCGGTCCGGGATGACTACCCGCTGTTGGCCTGTCTGGACCTCGGTGTCGGACAGCTCAGCGTGACACCGGACGACCTCGCCGACCCGTCCCGGGCCGAGCGGATCGCCCTGCTGCGCGCCGAGGGGGTCTCGGTGGCGGTCCGGATGCTGTGGCCGGCCGGTGCCATTTCTTCATATGAATTCGTGCCGCCACGGTTCGCCGGACTCGTGGGCCGGGTCGACGAGGTGGAGCTGGTGCTGCTGGACCGTGCGGTCCCGACCGGTGCGGACCGGGACTGGCTACGGCATGTGGTCGACTCGCTCGCGCCGGTCCGGCTGGCCACCCTGATGCGTACGGCCCGGGGCGCGGCCGAACTGCCCCGTTGGCGGTACGGCTTCACGGCCGCCGAGGCCACCGAGCTCGGGTCAGTCGCCGGGGTCGTCCGGCTGCTGGTGTGCTCGTCCGGTCGCCCGTCATTGCCCACCGGGATCGGGCCGGTCGACCTGGTCCATGCGCTGCGGGCCGGTGAGGTCCTGGCCGACGTGGTGGAGGAGTTCGTGGAGGCCCGCCGCGCGGGACATCGCTTCCTGGTCGACGGTCTGGTCGAACTGGACCGCACCCTGGACGTCCGGCCGGGGCTGCTGGACCGGATCGGCAACCCGACGCCGTACCACCACGCCCTGGCGGTGCTGAACTCCGCACTGCACGGTCCGGTCCGGATCAGCCGGGATGGTGACCGGTACCGCGTCGTACGGGCGGACGGCAGACGGCTGGTGGTCGACCTGCGTAGGGAACCCGACGGCGGAGCGGCCCGGCCGGCCGGGGCCGCGGACGAGGTCGTGGACCTGTCGGATGCGATGACGTGTCGACCGTCCGAGTGTGCCGGCCCCTGGCTGGAACTGTCGGCCTGAGCAGGATCGGGACCACCCACGGCGCGACCCGACCGGCCCACCAACGATCCGGCGGACCTGGGCCTGCTGGGCGCGGACCCGGGACGTGACGATCGGACAGCAGTCGGCACGGGGCGCCATGATCAACATCCTGGCGGCGGTGCGCAGCGAGATCGGCAGCCTCGGCCTGGTCAGCCACGTCGTGCGGATCGCCGGGTACGTCGCGTCTTCGGCTGTCCTCCTCGTGCACGTGCCGATGCATAATCGGGTATGACCGATTTGGCCGAGCGTGTCCCCACTGATCTCGCCGGATCCACCAGTCTCGTCGACGGGATCCGCCTCGCGCTGCGATCCGCGATCGCCCAGGGTTCACTGCCACCCGGGTACCGACTGCGTGAGATCCCGTTGGCCGCCCACTTCGAGTGCTCCACCACGCCGGTGCGCGAGGCGATCCGCAAACTGGAGGCCGAGGGTCTGGTCCGGATCTACCCGCGCCGCGGGGCGGAGGTGACCGCCTTCTCGATCTCCGAGGTCGAACACCTCTACGAGACCCGCCTGGTGTTGGAGACCCATGCCGCCCGCAAGGCGGCCCGCCGCAGGCCGACCGAGGAGGAGCTCGCCCCGGTCCGCGAGGTGCTCGCGCGCCACAAGGCCGCGATCGACGAGGGGCAGCCCGGCCCCCCGGTGGACGACGAGTTCCACGAGGCGCTCACGGCGCTGGCCGGCAATCCGGTGATCGCCGAGCTGGCCGCCCGGCTCACCCGCCAGATCGTCTCGGTGCAGGCACGGACCGGCACCCAGGTGCAGGGCGGGCGTACGGCGGCCTACGCCGCGCACACCGAGATCCTCGACGCGGTGGCCGCGGGAGACGCCCGGGCCGCGGAACGGCTGATGCGTGAGCACCTGGAGTGGGCCCGGGATGCGGTGCTGGCGACCTTGGGTGGCGCAGCGGACTGAGTGGTGCGGCCCGTCCTCGACACGTGGATCGGAGGACGATATTCTGCATTATATGTCTTGGGTCCGGTCCGGCCGGATCGTACTGAGGAGGATGACCGATGGCGGCGACCCGGTTCGACGAACTCACCCGTGACGAGCTGCGGGAGCTGGCCCCGGGCGCGACGGTCGTGGTGCCGCTCGGCTCGATCGAACAGCACGGCCCGCACCTGCCGGTGATGACCGACACCGCCATCGTCACCGAGCTCGCCCGGCGCGCGGCCGAGGTGGCCGGTGCGGAGATCGAGGTGGTCGTGGCACCGACCCTGCCGTATGGCTTCGCGCGCCATCACGTGCCCTTCGGCGGCACCATCAGCATCGACCTGACCACCTACCTGGAGGTCCTCACCTCGATCGGGAGAAGCCTGGCCGACGGTGGGTTCGGCCGCATCGTGTTCCTCAACGGGCACGGCGGCAACGACTCCGCGGTGCGTGCCGTCGGTGACCGGCTGGTGCACGAGGAGGGCCTCCGGGTCGATGTGGCCGGAACCTCCTACTGGACCTGTGCCGCCGAGGTGCTGGCCGGGGTCGACCCGTCCCTCGGACCCGTGCCCGGGCACGCCGGTGGGTTCGAGACGTCCTGCATGATGGCGGTCCGCCCGGAGTTGATCCGCGAGGACCGTCGACCCGCCCCGGAGCCGGAGTGGCAACCGCTGGTCCGTGACGCGCTGTCCGGTGGTGCGGTCCGGCGACCGGACGTGTGGTCGGTGAGCGACGGCCGCACCGACGACGGCCGACGGGCGGAGCCTCGGCTCGGCGCCGAGCTGATGGAAGCGATCGCGGCCCGTGTCGGGCGGTTCCTGGTGGACTTCCATCGGGCGGCCGGCTGACGGCCGTCGGTGGCCCGGACGCCTCAGGCGTCCGAGCCGGACATGATGTCTGCGAGGTCGACGTCGTACACCGTCTGCGGCCGGCCGGCTCCGGGGTGGGCACGTAATCCGACCTCGGTCGCCAGGCCTGCCTCGACCAGCGAGGCCAGCAACCGGCGTGCCGAGCGCGGCTGCACCCCGTACGCATGGGCCAGCTGCTGGGCGGTGACCGGATCACGGCCGAGACGACCGAGGGCGTTCATCAAACGCCGGGCCGACAGCGGGCCGACCCCCAGTCGGGAGGCGAGCTGGAGCACCGGCCCGTCAGTGTCCTGCAGTCGCACCTCGGGCCGCCCGGTCGGGGCAGCGCTGATGACCTCACCGCCCGGGAACACCACGTGGGGTGCCCCGTGCTGTCGCGCGAACTCCAGCGCCTGCCTGGCCCCGGCCTCGGCATAGGAGTACGACGGGCCGGTCCCGGCCCCGACGTGCACCTCGACCTTGCGGCCCCGGGGCAGCGCCGGGGGCGACAGCACGGACCGCTGCTGGTCCCGGGCGCGCCGCACCGCCTCCTCGATCACGCCACGGGTGACCGTCATCAGGAATGACCGGTCGTCCAGCGTGGTGAGGCGGCCCGACAACTTGTGCGCCTGCTTGAGGAGCTGCTGGTGCACGGTGAGTCGGAGGTTCTCCCGGTCGAAGGTCGACATCTGCCGCAGGGTCGCCTCGTCGATCTCCATGATCACCACGCCGAGCTCCTGGGAGCGCGAGCGCACCAACTCGTCGCTCAGGTGGGCCCGTCGCAGTGCGTCGGCCAGTGTCGGACGGGTGTGGGTGATGCGCCAGGTCCGCACCCCGTCGGCCTGCAGCCCGGCGTGCACGTGGCTGATGCAGCTCATCGTCGCCTCGACGGTGCCGTCGGCGACGAGCTCGCGATGCCGTGCCGCCACTGCGGCGAGCCCGGCCTCGTCCGAGCTGGTCAGCTCGACTGGCACGGGCTCGGGCAGGTCGAGATCGGCGAAGGCGTGCAGGGTCAGGCCGGACTCCAGGGTGTCCACCGACACCCGCGGCATCGTGCCGCCGCCCTCGATCAACGCGCGGGCGATGCAGTGGTACAGGTCGGCACCCGAGTGCGAGATGTACTGCACCTCGGCGGTCACGCCCTCGGCATCGGCCACCAGCGCGTACGGTGCCCGTCCGGTGCACAGCACCACGTGGCAGAAGTCGGACAGTTCCCGCGCCAGGTCGGGAGCCTCCACCATCGAGTCGTACGGGCGTGGCACCAGCTCGCCGACGAAACCGATCTCGTCGGCGAGCTGCTGGGTGGCACGGATCGAGTCGGCCGGTCCAATCAGTCCGATCATCGCAGTCCTCCTGGTGCGTCCTGACCCGTGCGCACCGCTGTCCGGTCACGTGCGCGGGTGGGCGCGAGGCGGGTCAGGCCGTCACCTTACGCGCAGCCTCGGCCACGTCATCGGACCCCGGCACCACGGTCTCCTGCAGCGCCGGTGCCGCCGGCATCGGCAGGTCCGGCAGTCCCACCCGTGCCACCGGTGCCCGGAGCCGGTCCCAGCACTCCGCGGCGGCCCGGGCAGCGATCTCGGCACCGAACCCTCCGGTGAGGTTCGCCTCGTGGGCGACGACCAACCGGCCGGTGCGCGACAACGACTCGGCCACGGTGTTGAAGTCCAGTGGCGACAGCCAGCGCAGGTCGACGACCTCCACAGCGATCCCGTCGGCCGCGACCTGTTCGGCCGCCCGGACCGACTCCGGCAGCATCCGCGACCACGTCACCACCGTGACGGCCCGCCCGCCGGCGGCCAACGACTCGTCCAGCGGGTGCACCACCCGGGCGCCGCCGATCGACTCCACCGGGGCGTCGAGTCGCACCGGTCCCTTGCTGGGATAGAGCATCCGGGCCTCGTGCACGATGACCGGGTCGTCGGACTCCACCGCGGACCGGTTGATCTGGTAGGCGTCGTCGGGGGTGCTCGGGACCGCCACCCGCAGCCCCGGGGTGTGGGCCAGGTGGGCCTCGATCGAGTGCGAGTGCTGGGCGCACGACCCCGGCGAGTGGCCGCCCTGGGTCCGGATCACCAGCGGGGCGGTGAGTCGTCCGTTGCTGGAGTGGTGCACGTTGGCGATCTGGTTCACCACCTGGTCCATCGCCACGAACATGAAGTCGGCGTACATGACCTCGGCGATCGGCCGCTGCCCGGTCATCGCCGCTCCCAGCGCCAGACCGAGGAACGCCGTCTCCGAGATCGGGGTGTCGAAGATCCGCTCCGGCCCGAAGTCGACGTACAGGCCTTTGGTCGCACCGAACGGGCCACCCGGGATCGCGACGTCCTCACCCAGGTAGAACGTGTCCTCCCTCGACTCCAGGGCCCACCGCAGGGCCCGCTGCACGGCCTGGATGTAGCTCAACCTCGTCGGCGCTGCCGGGGTGGGGCTGTGCTCAGACATGGACGTGCTCCTTCACGGTGCCGGGGTCCGGGGTGGGCACCCGGCGGGCCCGGTCGATGGCCTCGGCGACGGTGGTGTCCACCTCGGTGTCGATCCGGTCGAAGTCAGCGCTGTGGCCGGGGTGGGCACGGCGGTGCCGGACCAGCGGCTCGACCTCACGGGCCGCGGCGACCTCGCCCCGTGGGCGGTAGTGCTGGGCGTCGCCGGAGTGGTGGCCGACCAGCCGAGCCGTCAGGCACTCCAGCAGCTGCGGGCCCTCGCCGGCCCGGGCCGCGGCCACCGTCCGGCGGGCGGCGTCCTGGACGGCCGCCAGGTCGTTGCCGTCCACCCGGCTGGCGGGGATGCCGTACGCGGCGCCCCGCTCGGCCAGGGTCCGGGTCGCGACCATGTCCGCGATCGGGGTCATCTCCGAGTAGACGTTGTTCTCCACCACCACGACCAGCGGCACCCGCAGCACCGCGGCCATGTTGAGTGCCTCGTGCACGTTGCCCTGGTTGAGCGCACCGTCACCGATCGAGACGACGACGACCCCGTGCTCGCCGCGCCGCAGCGCGGTGTGGGCGGCGCCCAGTGCGATCGGGACACCGGCGCCCACGATCGAGTTCTCGCCGAGGAACCCCACCGACGGGTCCGACAGGTACGGCGAGGCCGCGCGGCCGCCGTTGAGGGCGGAGTCCCGGCCCATCACCTCGGCGAACAGCGCCGACGGGTCGGTGCCGAGTGCGAGCGCCCAGCCGTGCCCCCGGTAGGTGGCGACCACCCGGTCCCGCTCGTCGAGCGCGGCGCAGGATCCGACCGGGATGGCCTCCTGCCCGTTGCACAGGTGGATGGATCCGGGCACCTCGCCGGCCGTCTTCAGCTCCATCAGGCTCTCCTCGACGCGGCGTACCAACCGCATCCGTCGGTAGCCCTCGATCGGGTCGAGCGGTGCCGTGCCGGCAGGCTCCGTCACGTCGATGTCCCTTCTGTGGTGGGGATGTGCTGGCCGGTGTCGGCGAGCACCCGTCGGGTCAGCAGTTCCAGGACACGGACGCCGACCGGCAGGCAGTGCTCGTCCACACAGAACCCGGACGAGTGCAGCGGGGCGGGGGCGGGCTCGTCGGCCGCCGCGGTGCCGAGCTTGAGGTAGAGCCCCGGGCCCAGCCCGGTCAACAGCGCGAAGTCGTCCGCGGTGAGTGGGCTGCGGGGCAGGTCGACCACGTCCAGCCCCTCGGTGCGCAGCGACCTGGCCAGCGCGACCAGACCGGGGTCGTTGATCACCGCGGGCATCTCGTCGGCCCACGTCAGGGTGGCCGTGACGTCGTGGGCGATGGCGACACCATCGACGGCCTGTTCGACGACCGCGCGCAGTTGCTGCCGGACCGCGGGTTCGTGGGTCCGCAGGGTGCCGGTCATGGTTGCGGTGGCCGGCACCTGGCTCTGCGAGGTTCCACCCGAGAGCGTGCCGACGTTGAAGCCGACCATGTCGTCGCTGTTGCGGCGTCGCGCGATCGCGGTGTGCAACGACTGCACCAGGGCGGCGGACGCCAGGATCGCGTCACGCCCCCGGGAGGCCGATGCCACGTGCGCCGCCGTGCCGGCCACGTCGATGCGGAAGGCGTCCTTGGCCGCCATCGAGATCCGTGCGTCCACCCCGACACGGCCGGCCTGCAGGTCCGGCCAGCAGTGCAGGCCGAGCACGGCGTCGTACTGGTCGGCCAGCTTCCCCTCCGCGAGCACGGTGCGCGCTCCGGACGGTTCGCCGTACGGGATCTCCTCGGCCGGCTGGAACAGCGCGGTGACCGACCCGCACTCCGGGGGTGCGGCGGCCAGCGCGGCCAGCACCCCGACCAGCGTTGCCATGTGGACGTCGTGGCCACAGGCGTGCGACACCCCGCTCCGGGTCGAGGCGTACGGCAGGCCGGTCTCCTCGGTGACCGGGTAGGCATCCATGTCGGCACGTAGCAACACCGAGGGGGTCCGCCCCGTCCGGGCCGGGCGTGCCGGGAGTCGGACCACCAGTCCGGTGCCGGCGACCGGGGTGACCTCGGCGGTCGGGGCGACGTCGGTGAGTGCCTCGGCGATGCGACGTTGGGACTCGGTCTCGGTGAAGCGCAGCTCGGGGTGGCGGTGCAGCTCGCGGCGCAGGGCGGCCACCTGTTCGATGACCGCCTGGTGGTGGCGCGACGTCGTGGTCACAGCAGCTCCACCCCCCGGCTCCGGGCGGTGTCCCGGACGTGGTCCAGCGCCGCATGGGCCGAGCCGGCCGCCAAGTGCTCCACGATCAGGGCGGCCCCCTCGCGACGTCCGGTCGGCAACCGTTGCGCCAGCTCCAACAACACCGACAGGTCGAGCACGCCGGCGCCCGGTGCTTCCTCGTCGATGTGGCACACCAGCCCGGACCGCAGCACGACGTCCTTGACGTGGCAACTGGGGCCGAGGCGCGCAACGCCGTCGGGTGGCAGCAGGACGTCGGCCATCGCACGCATCCGCGCCGCGTTGTCGTACACCGCGGTCGCCGAGTCCAGCAGGTTCACCGGGTCGAAGTTCGCCACCACGGCAGGGGAGTCGACCTCGTCCAGCACGTCGCGGATGACCCGGGCGCTGCGCATCGTGGTCAGCTGGTGGCACTCCAGCGAGAACACCATGCCCTCGTCGGCCATCATGGTCGCGACCTCGCGCAGTGCCCGGACCAGGCCGTCCCGGGCGGCCGGGGAGTAGTTGTCCGGGTGTGGTGCGTAGTGGTGTGGTGCGTCGTGGTGGTGCGGCTCGCCCGGCGGCGGTGGAGCCGGTGACGTGCCGAGCCCGGCGACCGCATTGGTGCCGACCCCGCTCTGCATCATCGTGGCGTCGAGCGCGCGAGCGGCCGGCACGGCCTCCCGGATGCGGCGGATGCCGTCGGCCCGGCGGGCCTGATCGACATGGGCGAGGTGGGCGTTGATGCCGACGTACTGGCTGATGTGGATGCCGTGGTCGGTGAGCAGGGGGCGCAGCTCGACGGCCGCGCGGGCGGTCTCGGCCTGCGGCACGTCGCGGAAGCCGACGGCCAGGCATCGGACGCCTCGCTCGGACCACGCGCGGGCCAGGGCGGGGGTGAACGCGTACGGGTCCTTGGGCACGTCGCCGTTCGCGAGGCCGAGATACAGACCCATCGAGCACCCCCGCAGTTGCCTGCGTACTGATTGTTTGGCTTTTATCGGACCCTATTGAATCATGGCGACCCGGGCTGGCCAACCCCGGATGTCAGTCTGCTGGAACGCTTCGATGGCAGCGGGTTCGGGGTGGCGGGTTCGGGGTGGCGGGTTCGGGGTGGCGGCGGTTCCGGGGTGAGCGCTCCCGGCTGGGTCGTCCATCGGCGGGCGCGCCCCATTGACACGCCGGCGACACTACGACCGTAATGGGATCATGGAGGAACTCGGGTTGGCTGGACGGCGCGTCCTGGTGACGGGGGCGGGGAGCGGGATCGGCCTGGCGACCAGTGGCTTCCTGGCCCGCCACGGTGCGGCGGTGGCGGCACTCGACCGCGACACCACCCGGTGCGCCGAGCTCGGTGTGGCCCACGCCGCGACCTGTGACGTGACCGACGCCGACGGCGTCGAGGCCGCCGTGGCGGGTGTGGCCGAGGCACTCGGTGGCCTGGACGTGCTGATCCACGCGGCCGGCATCACCCGAGAGGCCCGCACCGACGTACGCGACCTGTCGGAGGAGTCCTTCCGTGCCGTGCTGGACGTCAACGTCGTCGGCAGCTTCCTGGTGGCCCGCGCCGTCGCCCGGGTGATGGTCCCCGCCGGGGCCGGGCTGATCGTGCTGATCGGCAGTGGTGCCGGAGTGCTCGGGTCGAGCAGCTCCATCCCGTACGGGGCCAGCAAGGGCGCAGTGAACGGGCTGGCGCTCACCCTCACCGAACACCTGAAGGGGCACGGGATCCGGGTGATGAACGTGATGCCCGCCCAGGTCGACACCCCACTGGTGCACCGGTCCCTGGCCACCGGTGAGGAGCATGGCGCCGACCCGGCGGTGGCCGAACGGTTCAAGGCGTCCATGGTGCCGGCGGCCGATGTCGGACGGGCGATCGGGATGCTCGCCTCGCCGTTGCTGTCGCACCTGCGCGGGCCGGTCCTGACGCGGTGATCGACGCACACCTCCACCTCTTCGAGCGTGGGTTCGACGGCACCTCCGAGCCGGGCGCCGAGCTGCAGGCCTACCTCCGGCTGCGGCAGCAGTTCGGGATCGGCCCCGGGCTGGTCGTCGGCTACGAGGGCCAGCAGAGGTTCGCCGGCAACAATGACCATGTCTGTGCGCTGGCACGCCGGTACGACTGGATCGTGCCCCTGGTCCACCTCGACCGCGAGCGGCTCGGAGCCGACCCCGGCCTCGCCCGGGACTGGCTGACGGCCGGTGCGGCCGGGTGGAGCGCGTACGTGCTCGGCACCGAGGAGGCCCGCGCCTGGGACGCCCTGTCCGACGAGGTCTGGGAAGGCCTCGACGCCCCGGTGCCGTGGAGCCTCAACATCGACCCCGCCGCGCTGGCGGTGCTGACGCCCCGATTGGCGCGGCTGCAGCACACCACGGTGCTGCTGTCACACCTGGGTCTGCCGGGACGGGCCAGCGGCACCCCCGCCGAACGACTTGCCCCCGTCGTGGCGGCGGTCCGGGCCATCGGCCACGTCCGGGTGAAGGTGTCCGGCCTGTACGCGGTGGCCGGCCGTGACGAGACGCCACCGTTCCCGTCGGCGCGACCGTACCTGCAGCACATGCGGGACCGGGTCGGGGTGGAGCACCTGGTGTGGGGCAGTGACTACACCCCGGTGCTGGCCCGACAGAGCTTCGCCAGCCAGGTCGACCTCGCGGCGTACCAGGTGTTCTCGGCGACCGAGCTCGGCCGGCTCGCTGCCGACGACCTCGCCCGGATGATCCGTCGCTGAGCGATCCATGGTCAACGGCCAGGGTGTCGTGCACTCCGTGACGGCGGTCAGTTGTCCCGGTGCTGGTACGTCGGAAGGTACGCGCCGGTGTCGCGGATGTGCGCGGGCACGGTGTACGCCACGTCCAGGTGCGGCGTGGCCGGGTCGACGGCGCCGCGGGCCTGACGCATGGCGTGGTCGAGGATGCCACCGGTCAGCAGGGTGCGTTCGGCCCCCGGGTAGGGCGGTGCGCCGTCGATGATCAGCTGTTCGGCGGCGCGGGCCAGGAAGCGGAAATGGCTGTGCGGTGCTCCCTGCAGCTGGATCTCGCAGTCGACGTCGGCATCCGGTCCGTGGGCGGCGATCCCGAAGCCGCGCAGCCCGGTGGAGACCACCGTGGCCGAACGCAGGCCGTCACGATGGGTCGCGGTGATCACGTACCGGACGGCCGCGATCGCCTCGTCCACGGCGTCCGGACCGATCGGGTGGGCGGCGACCGCGCAGCGCAGCAGGTCCGGGTCGATGGTTTCCAGCCCCTCGGCGACCCGATGGCCGTCGTAGCCACGCACCTCGGCCACCCCCGACTCGCCGCCGGCTCGTCGTTCCGCGAAC
>Ga0079226_10003955_pt1 | contig 11339 bp, 16 predicted proteins | sample Poulit2014_FD_76345 | JGI IMG/M metagenome (GOLD analysis project Ga0079226, IMG submission 76345) | Agricultural soil microbial communities from Georgia to study Nitrogen management - Poultry litter 2014 | ecosystem: Environmental > Terrestrial > Soil > Agricultural land | place: USA: Georgia...
ACCCTGTCAAGGTAGCGCATGAAGTTTCGTTGAGTCAATCGAAATCTTTATCACGTAAAAACCCACGTATAGCAAGGGTTTGACGTATCACGTTCTTTTATTCGTTAATTCGATTATAGCATATAGTTCCGCTAAACTGCAACAATATATTCCGCAACCCTTCGAAATCCTCAATCAATCGAACAATCTTCCGTATAGACGGATGTAATTGCGAAATAACTCCTTCTGACAACACGAAAAATACGCCAACCTTTATGTATGACGATTTCATCTTTATTTGATTCCATCTCGATACTTCAACAACGATTCAAGTATTTCTTTGGTCGCAAGATTCCGCTTTGCAAGGTCGTCAAGAAACGCTCTTGACTTGCTTTCAACGTTCAAAACTTCGTCTCTCGGGAACCTTAACTTCGTCAATATATTGAATGCGTTGAATTGATGAACACGATTAAGCGGCGTACCTTCTTCGTATCCTATTGACGCAAGGTCAACGGTTTCACCTTCAATAACAATTCTCTTATGTGCTTCGATTGAGTTGATAAGTAATTTGTTGGTCAAATAATCGGTCACTACGACTACTCCTTCCACTCCGATGAAATAAAAGGTATTATATGAGTACAATTATACATAATCAAAGGGGTTGTTACGAATGTTCATTGATAATTTAGTAGCCGCTTATTCATTAACTATTCAATCAGAATTGATAAATTTCCGATTTTATGTTGAAGATGTTGAAAAAAGATTTAATGAAAAAACCAAAAAGGTTGAAGAGGTTATTGACCTATATCTAAAAGAAGAAGTAGACGAGTTTTGGGAAAGAGAATACGAACAAGAAGTCGAATCTTTTGTTGAACTACAAGATCGATATAAAAATGATTTCCCTGAAATCATGCGGTCATCTCTTCTAATTAGCGTATATTCCTTTTTTGAACAAAAACTTGTATCACAATGTAAGCCAATCAAGAATGGTCTTTCTATATCGGATATAAGAGGTGGAAGTGTTATTGATAGAGCAAAAAAGTATTTAGAAAAATTAATGGAAGTTGATTTCCCTGCGAATAATGAACATTGGAAATTCCTACGAGAAGTTTCATTAATAAGAAATTGCATAGTTCATAATGGGGGGTTCGTAGAGCAATCGTCCAATAGAATTCGTAATATTATTAATGATATGGAAAATATTCACATCAATGAATATGACAAGATTATAATTGAAAAAGGATTCGTCGAAGAAATGATTGACCACGTTGACGCCTTTCTTTTTGAATTAATTGTGCAAGCAAAAGTACGGAAGGAAATTTCCAGAAATTATGGTTCCATATCTGAATCAGTAAACCGACTTTCGAATTGAATGGCTTTTTACAAGTACAAAATAAGCGACGAAATTATTCGCCGCTAATATAAATTTTATTAATTTAATTTAATGTTGTTTCTAATTTATTCCCGCTTTTAAAGTCATCGTCCCAAGTGATAACAATTTCGTATGGTAAAGTGGTATTTCCCGCAATCATCATTAAAAGTTTAGACCTTTGACCTGCATTTATTCTTGTAGGAACTTTATCGCCCAATGGTTGAATTTTACGTTTTGAGCCGTCACCCTTACGGTCGTAATTATAAAACTCTACTTTAACATTTCTTGCTTCGGCTTGCCCGACGTTTTCAAGAATAAACTTATCTTGTAATCGTTTTGAACCTTGTTCTTTAGTTCTATCAACCTTGAAATTTGCTTGTTTTTTTGCTTGAAGACGCTCACTTTCATTTCGTCTCGTGATAACTGTTCGTTGATGATTTAGAATTAAAGCATAAATCCCCGAAATTGAACCAACAACCGATAAAGCAAATGTTACCCATTGAACCCAAATAGGCAAAAATATCACCATACCTTTCATAATGAATTATTGTTTAATATACAGGATGTTATAACCTCTTTCTAAAGATAAATATAAGTGTAAAGTCACGGATAATTTGTTAAATGTCGTTTTTCGGTAGTATAATAGAATGCAGTTATAAAAAGGGGGGTGCAATTATGATAGAAAGAGAAGAACATGCCTTACAAATAGCAATAGAAGTGTTTCATAGAAGTTGCGTAAAGCTACAACGTCATAGAAATCCAAACATCTATATGAAGGGAAACAACGAACTTTTAAGTGATTGGTTTGAAGATGGTTTAGATGATTTTGAACCAGAAACATTAGGAGCTAACGAACATCCTGATTACATAATTCGTGGCGTAGGTTTTGAACTAAAATCACTTCGTGGAATGGGACAAATACAGTTTAATTCAACAATTCCTTGTGGCGGATTTAAACATAGTGAAACGTTGGAAGGCGAATGCTATTACGTTATTGCTCGTTACTCACAAGAACGACAATATGGATACTTGGCAGAATACACAGTTGTTGACGGCGACTTTTTCAACAATGACCGTGACTGGGCATTTTCTCATGCGAATACACAAGAAACCGAATTTGGTACATATGGTGACGGTGTGTGTCGTCATAGAAAAATGTATTCTTTTCCAAGTCCACATAAACATATAGATGGCGTTGCATTTATATCGAAGTTTGATAACGCTAGTGATTACAATAGTAACCTTCAATTAGAAAGACATGTTGACCGAATTGATGTTCACGGAGAAGCACACCGTTTCTTTGTATATCGTCATGCACTTTTATAGAATAGGGGCATTTTTGCCCCCGTATTTTTTGTCAATTAGTTACTAAACTTTTTTGATTGGTTTCGTCTTCCTTGTAGTATTCTTTTAAAAAATCTGCTATCGGTCTTGCAATTGCTTTTCCTAATAGACAAGGAACAGCATTTCCAATTTGCTTATATTGCGATGATATATTTCCTTTCCATTTATAATTAGGCGGGAAGGTTTGGATTAATGCACATTCAACAGCTGACAGTTTTCTATGTTGCGACGTTTCGGGAAGAAGCCATTTGTCACGGTCAAACTTAATCATTGGGTCACCAGACGGATGTAATGGTGCGTGCCTCCCGCTTGCTTGAATTGTAAAACTTACGTCGTTCCATGAACGTTTTCGGTTACGACTTAAATACCTTGAAGAAAAACCACTATCGTCATATTCACCTATTTCAGCCGCCTTTAAATGCCCGATTGCGTCTTTCATAGTCACATAGGGTTTCATCTCTACATCTTCACCATGGGTAGGTAAAGGGAATTCATATTTGAAATCGACATCATTACGAACACCAACGATGAAGACACGTTCACGATCTTGTGGAACGCCGTAATCCTTCGCATTTACAAGTTTGTATTGTACGTCGTACCCTTCCTCTTTGTATTCTTCGACCATAGCTTCGACAATCCTGCCTCCACCAGCCGTCAACAATCCTTTCACGTTTTCTGCAATAAAAAACATTGGTTCGGATTGACGAATACAACGAATGAATTCGCGATATAAGTAATTTCTATCATCGGTAACTAATCTATTACCAGCTAATGAAAAACCTTGGCAAGGATACCCACCGATTACAACGTCGGCTTTTGGAAAACTCTTGACATTTCGAACATCTCCACGTTCAACGTAAACATGAGGGTGATTTGCTATGTAAGTTTCGCAAGCATCATTATCCATTTCATTTGCCCAAATAACATTTAATCCTGCCATTTCAACCCCTATGTCAAGTCCGCCCGCACCTGCAAACAAAGAAACAACCGATTTTGGCGTAGTTGAATCAATAGCACGATTAATATATTCTTGATATCCTATTTCCAATAAAGACAGAATTTCATCAGAGATAGTCCGATTTTCTTTTTTTGCTAGGTCTTCTATTTTCATTACCAGTTCCCTATGCTTTTTCTTTGGTAGTGATATAAGTTGTTTATCTTTCATTTTCATCTTCCTTTTCGGTACATTTAATTTATATATGAATTATGTACCATTAAAAGAGGAATGTCAAATTAAATGAAATGATAAAAGATATATTAAAACAATTAGTAAATAGCGACTATCTTTTTGTTAGTATCCACAAAAAATTGAATTATTCTAAAAAAAATAGCCGCTACCCGAATGAGCGGCTTTTCGTTCATTCCGCACAATGACGGGTGAACATAGCTATTGATTGGTTGAAGATATAAAAAACATTCTTATTTTATTATAATACGTATGAACAATTCGTTCAACGGTTTCGCAAATTCTTACCCTCAATCTTTGAGTTTGCGAACACATAATATTTGCTCACACGATACAGTCTTTCATAGAAAGAGTTATTTTTTTTGTTGAAATCATTTTTAAATTGGTCGCATGTCTTTCGCTTGATGACGTCAATTGTCCCGAAAATTTGATTTTTGTTGTGTATATTTTTCAACCGCCTTCTTCCCGCCCCTACATAGGGTGTCCCCCCGTGGGTGGGGGTCTTTTATTTACATTATGGTCATAACTTAAAAGTTTTGACTACGTTTTTGGCGTGTGATAATATCAATGATAGAGGATGGTCATAACTTATGGTCATAAAACAACAATAAAATGAATTAATAAAATCAAATAAAATCTAATCGAAAGGAAGTCGAATCAATATGAAGATTGGTTACGCAAGAGTATCGACAAACGGTCAAGACTTTACGGGACAAATCGAAGCACTTGAAGCGGAAGGTTGCGACAAGATATATCGTGAGAAGTTCACGGGTACACGAAAAGACCGTCCCGAATTCAAACGTCTACTATCCGACCTTAAAAAAGGTGACACGCTTGTTGTCACGAAACTAGATAGATTTGCACGTTCGGCAAGGGACGCAATCGAAATCATTGAAGACCTTTTCGAAAAAGGGATTCGGGTTCACGTTTTGAATATGGGTATCGTTGAAGATACACCGACGGGGCGATTAATTTTTAACATCATGGTGTCATTCGCACAATTCGAAAGGGATATGATTGTTGAGCGTACACAAGAAGGAAAGGCAATCGCAAAACAACGTCCAGACTTTCGAGAAGGAAGACCGAAGAAATACGGCAAGAAACAAATCGAATACGCTTTGACGCTTCTTGAAAATCATTCATATAAAGAAGTCGAACAAATCACGGGGATTTCAGTTTCAACCTTGACCCGTGCAAAGAGAAAAGCGAAAAAGGAAGCAATCAAAAAAGCGGCGGAATAATCGTCGCTTATTTTTTATGCCAATAAAGACCCACCCCCCTAGAAAATAACCCCCCGTGTAAAATTATTTAAACTTTTTTATAGAAAAGTGTCCAACTTTAAAGAAAAGGTGCGAATATAAGGTGAAAGCAAGACGGGGAATAATATATCGCCTGTATCGTGTATATCGTACCATTGCATTACCTTCGTATATATCGCATACCTTCGCATTACCCTTCGCAATCCTTCGTTCTATTGACCTTCGTTATATCCCAACGTAATAAGACCGTGTTACCTATTCTTGTTGGGGGCGATTCGATTGCGGAAAGTTTTTACAATCGGCAAGTAAACGGGGCTTCCAACGGATTCTTCACGATCGTTGTTCCTCTATCGAAATCCCCCTTCAAAATCATCATTTCGCCAACTAAACGAACAATTCTAACCCTTCCAAAACGTTGATATTACGGAAATTGCACGACCTTTACGCCTTTCGAAAATTAATTTTTATAATTTATAAGTTTTTACTTGTCGAAGTCTTTATCGGTCGAATTACTAGGTAGAAGCGGATTTCCGTTTCTTTAAATTTATCGAACTTCAAACGATAAAACTTCTTCAAACTGTCGCATTGTTTAACCCTATTTAAACGAATAGTAAAGCGTTATTGCGGACGCCTTCTTTGGCGTCATTTCTTTTTTAACTATTAATTGATATTTTATCAGTTTATATCGGGGGTGCTTAGATTGTTTTCGGGTGAAGTTATTCGATTCTTGCGATTTCACAAAGGTTGGGGGCAAGAAGAACTTGCAAGGCGTTCGGGATTGTCGCAAGCTACTATTTCTTATATCGAAAATGGTACGCATAGACTGACACCACGGACACGACAAAAATTAATGGACACGTTCGAAATTGATGAAGCCGATTTGATAGCGGTATTCAATCACGTTCAAATGATGAAACAGTTTGAAATTTAATTACGAAAGGGGGACATTATAAATGTATATCAAAGAAGACGGAACGGTCTTATTTACGCCACAAAACGAAAACCATTCGAAACTATTAAAGTATTTCAAGCGACGCAACGAATGGGCATTAAATCGCCAATTTAACGATTTTAAGGACAACGGGGACGGGACGACAACAATCTTTGTCAAGGACTTCGAAGTTCTTATTTCTTCGAATAGACTGTCCGAAATTATGAAGCACGGAAAAGTCGCTATTTTTCACGGTCGAAGTAAACCTTATCCGAATATATCGCACGGGAACGGTATTAGTAAAAAAATAAATTTACACCGCTTTCTTATGCGGGACGAACTCGAAAGATACGAAGGATTTGAAGACGAAACAGGGATAAAGATTGTCGTCAATCATATCAACGGCGACACATTGGACAATACGGACGAAAATCTTGAAGTTATCACACAAAACGAAAACAGATTGAAACATTCGCTTCACTATTCGAAAGGTTTTTCTAATCATAGGGATAAGTTTATTGTTAGCGTTTCGGGAAGATATGTCGGATTGTATGACACCGAGCAAGAAGCAAAGAAAGCATATAAAAAAGCCGTACAAAAAGAGATAAAGCGGCTTGAAAAAATCCGCCTTAAATGGTTGGAAGAAAGGTAGTGACGAAGGAGATCTATAAATGTATGCGGCTATACAAATCGAAAGTAATTGAACACAACGGGACAAAGTTCTATGTTCCTATTGTTGACAAATAAGGGCGTCTTATATGGCGTCCTTTTTCTTATGCATAAATAAAAAAACAAAAAGAAAGGACGTGCTATTCGTGTAGATATAGGGGGTTTTACAAATGAATGCTTATGCAAATCAAGCGATTCTTGAAGATATTAGAGAAGAATTAGAACGAATTCGACGTTCAAGAATGATAATCGCAAGGGGCGAAGAAGTAAAAGAACTTCTTGACCCGACGTCATACGAAGGAATTGACGACCGCATAACCGTAAAGTATGGCGAAGATAAAGCGGCTTTCATATGGGAAGTTGAAATTTGTTATTTCGAAGCAAAGGAAAAAGGCGACTTCTCGATAATCATTGACGGATTCACCGACATTGACGAATGGGGCGACGAATACACCGTTCGGGGCTTGAAGCATGAAATTCGCAACAAATCGCATTATTACGCAAAGGTTAAATATAAAGGTTACGGATTCACGCCGAAGGAATTCGAACAAGAATTCATTCATGAGGTATGGCGTCTTATGGGCGTCCCGCAATCGGAAGAAAAGGAAATGTTCACGTTCTATGAACGGGTCATGAATGCGATTCCTCGCCGTGCGTTGGACTTAGTTAGGTCGGTAACGGGTGGCGACAAAGAGAATCCACGAAACAAGCAATTAAGTTGGGAATATCATGCATACCCTATTCACGCAATAAACGAATCCGAAGTCACAGATGGAACGGAATTGACGCCCTTACGGTCTAGTGAAGCCGAGCGGGTAGAAGCGAAGATTCTTGTCGAAGGAATCCTTTCAAGTGGTAAATTGACACAAGATGAATTGAAATTGTTGCGGGCACTTAAAGTGGAATCCAATGCAACTAACAACAAACTTGCGAAGTATTTAGGGTTTTCTAATCATAAGGTCAAACGGCTTCGAAATAATCTTGCGGATAAATTGCAAGAATTCAATCCCTATTTGTAGCAAGGTAACAGATACTTCTCATTGTCCTATGCACTCAATAACTATTAAATCATCATCACTATCGTTAGGTACGACAATAGGGACGGTTGTTGCGATATATACGATATAGGCGATATATTATTCCCCGTCTTGCTTTCACCTTATATTCGCATGATTCTTTAAAAGTTGGACGGTTTTTATAAAAAAAACAAAATTTTTAGAGGTGTTTCTCTAATGAAAAATAATGTAATTCAATTCGTAAGTCGTGAGGAATTCGAAAAACGAAAAAGGGAAAGACACCGCATTGAGAAGGCGAAACAAGCAATAAAGCGACGGGTTCGGAAACAAAGAATTGAAGAACAACGAATAAAGGCGATAAGGGGGTTATAACATGGGTAAACGATATCAAGGAAATGAAATGATAAAACGGGGGCATTTTACGCATGAAATGATGGTCGCTGCTAACCTTTTAGCTTTACCGAAAAGCGAACGTCCTTTACTACGTGATATAGCGAAGGAAGCGGGCGTTTCAGAACGTACTTTGCGATATTGGCGGAAGGAAGAACGGTTTCTTCAATTGGTTGATGAAATTGTTCGGAACAACGTTCGAAGTCAAATGCCCGAGGTCTTAGAAACGGTTATCAAACGGGCAATCGAAGGTAGTGCAAAACACGCCGAGTTACTTTTAAAATATCAAGGTCTATTGACTGACCGACACGAAGTTGTTGCGACAGACCCACGACAACCAGACTTGAAAGAATATGACCACGCTAAAATCGAAATTGAAAGGGAACTGAATGAACTTAAAGCACTACTAAACGAAGATAAGATGGATAAAAGAATTATTGATGTTGATTTCGAAGAAGTGGACGGTTAATCTTGTTTAAGTGGAAAACGGTTTAATTATAAAGTATAAGGGCGAAATCTTTTAGAGGATATCGTCCTTTACGGTTTGCAAGCAAAATTGTTCCCTACTAGCTTGTGGCTTCCAACGGGAAGTCTCTTTTTATTTAGGGAATGACTGAAAATAGTTTTCGGGATATGAAATAAAAACAATGGTTCGGAGGTGATACCGTGCAAAACGATTCAAAAAGACGAATAACGGGCGAAGACCTTCGGGTTATACGTGCCTTACGAAATGTTCGTTCCGTTGATGTTGCAGTCGTAATTGATCGTGCTACTTCGACGGTAAGTTCGATTGAAGCGGGCAATCGTAAACTTGACGAATTGCAATCGCAAGCCGTCATGAAGGCGTTCAATATTGATGATGATTTGTTGAATCTTATTCGAAGAACTATTCGGCTTTCGAAAATTTAAGCAAACAAAGGGGGAACGAAAATGAATTTATTCAAAAACGAAAAATTAGATACGGTCAATGAACGACTTACGAAATTAAAGGCAAAGCGAGGTGAAATTCAAAAGTCAATTGAAGAAATGGAATCCGCACTTGAACAAACGGTCGAACTATTTGCAACGGGGAAAATTAGCGAAAAGGATATCGAAGAAGCACACGAATTTTTAAAGGAACGCCGTCAAGAACTCGCGGACGTTGAACAGATGATTGCAAAGGTCGAATCCGTTAAAAAGAAGATTGCGGTTGAAACGATTCCGTTAGTTAGGGAATGGCGAAAAAAGCGTATGAATTTCGTACAGAAAGAAGTTGATAAAGCCGTCAAGGAAGCACAGGAAGCCCGTAAGAACTATGTTCAAAAGATGGCGGCGGTTAATAAAGCCTGGTGTAAAACTGACCCGATTACGTCTGAATACAACAGACTAATGCGAGAACTGGGCGGTCGTGAAGATTTCTATTCTGACGTCAATCTTCCTCAAATATATCCCGAAACAATCATAAAAGGTGAATTTGCATGGAAAGCAGATGAACCTAATGCAATTGGAATCACAAAAGAAACTCAAACCGCTATTGTTAAAAAAGGAATAATTCCATTATGGGCAAAAGATGACAAATAAAGGGGTGATGTAAAATGAAATTAAATTATGAAAAACCTAAACGTACACCAATGCAAGACCTAATCAACGCATATAATAACGCGGACAACGTAAAAGAAGTAACGCCTTCCGATAGTAAGGAAGCACTTCGTCAAAAATATAATGAAAATCCGCATTCGCTTAACCCTACGCAATTAGTAGAATTAGGAATGCACGAATTACAAGAACAACGTGACAAAGAAGCAAAGGCGAAACAATATTCCGCAAGTGACTTCATGAACGCACACGTAAAGGACGAAAAGAAGCGTCAAGAAGAAATATCAACGCAATCGGAACAATTTCTTGACTTGTCCCGAAATATTGCAAAACTTCAAAAAGAATGGCAAGCGTTGAACGGCGGGGTTGAATAATCATGCCTCGCCGCTTCGTTGATGTGACATTTCCATTTTTAAACCCAGCCGAATACGAAGTTCACGAAGAACGTAAAAACTCAAATAATTGGTCAAAGAGCGTAAAGGAATTGGTTGACCAACGAATTGAGCATGCGAAGACAATCCTTCGAAGCAAACCAAATCGAACGATTCATGTCGTGGCAATCACAACGTATTTGCCCGTGTTGACGGTTCGTGAATTAAGGAAAGAAATCGACGACCATAACGAATGGTTAAACCGTAAATATCTTGACGAAATATAGGGGTGATTCGTTTGTCAAAGAACAAAGAAGAAATCTTTGAACGAATAAAGCGCCTTGAAAGCGAAAGGAAAGCAATCGAAATTGAACGCAAGATTGCCGAACTTTTAAATAAATTGTACGAAATGGACGTTGACGCCGTTCATTGGGAAGTCGAACGGGGATACAAGACCGAAGAACAAGGCGAAAGAGAACTGGAAAGGCGTAGTCAAGTGTATTGGGGCGAGTAAGTTCACTTCGACGCTTTCCTCCCCGTTTTACATAAAATTGGTTCAAAAACAACATGTATGAAAATACTTTACACCCTTCCAAATAATTTTTATCTCGAAAAATCAAAAGCACCTAAAATCACTTTAATTTAATTTTGATTGCGGAAATTTTCTTTATCGTTACCCAAACGGTATGTTTTGATAACTTTGTTTAATTCACGATTGAAGTTCCGCATGGCTTTTTCACTTGGTTCATTACTTCGAATTGTAACTGTAATCTTTCCAATCTTCACTACTTTTTCATGGATAAATTTATCCGACTGATTACTTTTATCCTTTTTCATATCCTATACCTCCCAGATTAATATACTTCAAGCCAATTATAGAATAAATGATTATTCTTGTAGTTTTTATTTTTCCATGCAATTCGACGACTGGCAATAGCAAGTTCTGAATCTAATACACCATAAAAATACGACGCTAGGTTTTTCTTGATACGACTCATCTTATAAGCCCAAACGGACGATTTCAAGGCACTTTCAACGGCGTGGGGGACGTAAGGGTCGTAATAGGTCAATTTGAACTTATTCAAAGCGTTTTGTAGCGTTCTGTTCAACGATAATATCTTCCTAGTCCCGAAGTAAGGTTTCGTTATTTCTACAAAATCACGTTCAACAATAACGTCGGGAATGAAATCTTGTAATTGGTCAACGTCCATATTGTCGATATTATCAACCGATTTATTTTCGGCTTC
>Ga0079226_10003956_pt1 | contig 11338 bp, 11 predicted proteins | sample Poulit2014_FD_76345 | JGI IMG/M metagenome (GOLD analysis project Ga0079226, IMG submission 76345) | Agricultural soil microbial communities from Georgia to study Nitrogen management - Poultry litter 2014 | ecosystem: Environmental > Terrestrial > Soil > Agricultural land | place: USA: Georgia...
CTGGTGATCGGCTCGACCGTCGTCACCCTGGGCATCGGCCTGCCACTCGGTGTGGCCATGGCCAAGAGCAACATCGTGGCGGCCATCGTGCGCCCAATCCTGGACTTCATGCAGACGCTGCCGGCATTCGTCTATCTCATTCCGGCAGCCATGTTCTTTGGCCTCGGCGCCGTGCCCGGCGCCATTGCCACGGTCATTTTCTCCATGCCGCCGGCGGTGCGCCTGATGAACCTGGGCATTCGCCAGGTGAACGAGGAGAATGTCGAAGCCGGCCTGGCATTCGGCTGCAACCCGCTGCAGCTGCTGTACAAGGTACAGTTGCCACTGGCGATGCCGTCGATCATGGCTGGCATCAACCAGACCATCATGCTGTCGCTGTCGATGGTGGTCATCGCCTCGATGATCGGCGCCGGTGGTCTTGGCGACACGGTGCTGACCGGTATTCAGCGCCTCAACGTTGGTCTCGGCTTCGAGGGTGGTCTTGGTGTTGTCATCCTGGCCATTCTGCTGGACCGCATCACGCAGAGCTTCGGCTTCAGCACGCGCAGCCAGACGACACCGCTGGACCGGCTCAAGCAGTTGTTTTCCGGCCAGACAGACAAGCCGGAAAGTAAAGAGGCGTGAGGCCACGCTGTGGCGAACGCCGTTGTTTTATCCTATTGTAGTTGCTACATATAAAAAGCGAGGTAATTAATAACATGTTCAAACAAGTTCGCAAATCGCTCGGCGTCGTCGGGCTCTCGGCTGCACTTGCCGTGGGCGCTGCCATTCCGGCCAGCGCCGCAGACGACACCATCGAGTTCGGCTGGACCTCCTGGGCCGACGCTGAATTCGTCACCAAGCTCGCCCGCGACATCATCGAGGAGAATTTTGACTACAACGTCGAACTCAGCATGGCTGCCATCGCGCTGCAGTTCGAAGGTGTCGCCAACGGCGATATCGACGGCATGATGATGGCCTGGCTGCCGGAGACGCACGCCGACTATTGGGAGCGCTATCAGGACAAGGTGGAAAGCCTCGGCACGCTGTACGACGGTGCCCGCCTGGGCTGGGTCGTGCCGGCTTATGTGCCCGAGGATCAACTGGGCTCGATCGAGGATCTGCACAACGACGATGTGCGCAAGAAGCTGGATGGCATCATCCAGGGCATCGACCCCGGTGCCGGCCTGATGCGGCTGTCGAAGCAGACCATCGAGGATTATGACCTGAACTACAATCTGCGCTCAGCCAGCGAATCAGCCATGACCGCTGCCCTGGATCGCGCGATCAACAACGAAAAATGGATCGTGGTCACCGGCTGGACGCCGCACTGGATGTTCGGCAGCTATGACCTGCGCTTCCTGGACGATCCCAAGGGTTCGCTGGGCGATGAAGAGCACATCGAGGTCGTCGTACGCCAGGGCTTCAAGGATGACTATCCGCAAGTGGCCGAATTCCTGGAGAACTACCATATCCCGCTGGATATGCTGCAGCAGTATATGTCGATCGCCCAGGACAAGGATTACGACACGGCAATTGCCCAGTTCAAGGAAGATCACCAGGACATGATCAACGACTGGCTCGGCAAATAACAGAACAACAAACAAGCAAGCAGCTACGGCTGTTATTCAAAGCCCCGCACTGCGGGGCTTTTTTTGTGGGCCCGGCGGGCAGATCGAGGGTGCCGCAGGCCGCCGCGACACTGCAACCGGGCGCTTCGGGATGCATGGTGGGTGCGTCACGCGGTGCACGAAACAGCAGGTCGGCTGGAACTCCACCGCATTGCGGCCATCCAATGAATTAGACCTACAGTATCCAAGGCAGAAGGATTCTGCACCAGCATGTTGCCTGGAACGCGTTGGCCAGCGGTTGAGCCGCCTGCATGAATTGCATGCACAACAATAGGTTGACCAACGCACCAGCGCGCTTCTTCCGACATGCTCGCCCAGGGCGGCATGCATGGCTCCAGTCAATGCAGCCCTTGCGACAAAGCTCGACGGCATCGCATCCGGCGAGTACAGCGGCGAGGCACAGCAATGAATGCTCGGGCCATGCGCGAATCCGGGCGCCGTCAAGGCATTGGCATGGCAGTTGGCCGGCCATTTGCGCCAACAGCTGCAGACTGGCACGTCCGCGCGCCGCCGTTTCATTCATCCATGGCCTGTAGACAAATGAGGTGACAATCATGTTCGGAAAAACACGCAAATCGCTCGGCGTCGTCGGGCTCTCGGCGGCAGCCATGCTGCTGGGCGGGCTCATGTCTTTGGCGGCCCCGGCTCCGGCCCATGCCGCTGATGACACCATTGAATTCGGCTGGACCGCCTGGGTCGGGGCCGAGTTCAATACCAAACTCGCCAAGGCCATCATCGAAAACAACTGGGACTATGACGTGGAGTTGTCGATGTCGGCAATTGCCCTGCAATTCCAGGGTGTTGCCAGCGGCGACATCGACGGCATGCTCATGGCCTGGCTGCCCGACACGCACGCCGACTATTGGCAGCGCTATCAGGATAACCTGGTCGATCTGGGCACCATTTTCGAGGGTGCGAAGCTGGGCCTGGTGGTGCCCGATTACGTGCCCAAGGACAAGCTGGGCTCCATCGAGGACCTGAGCAAGCCTGAGATCCGGCAAAAACTGGACGCCACCATAACCGGCATCGACCCGGGCGCCGGCATCATGCGCCTGGCGAAGAAGACGGTGCAGGCATATGATCTCGACTACGAGGTGCAATCATCCAGTGGTGCCGCCATGACTGCGGCGCTGGGCTCTGCCATCGAAGAGGATCGCTGGCTCGTGGTGACCGGTTGGACGCCGCACTGGATGTTCGGACGCTGGGATCTGCGCTTCCTGGATGATCCCAAGGGCACCATGGGCGGCCCGCAGCACGTTGACATCATGGTGCGCGAGGGCTTCAAGGAGGACTACCCGGAAGTCGCCTCGTTCCTGTCCAACATGCATATACCGCTGGATACACTGCAGGATTACCTGTATGTCGCTCAGCAGCATGACTTCGACACCGCCGTCAATCAATTCATCAACGAGCAGCAGGACATGATCCAGGGTTGGCTCGGCAACGACGCGGCGGGCGCTGGCTGAAAGCCTTTCGCCGCATAGCCCACAAGCCCCGCACTGCGGGGCTTTTTGATTGTTTTCGCACGCACTTGCGTAGCGCGCAGCGTATGGCGCGAATTGCCAAATCACCGCCAGCTGTGCAGAATCGCCGGACACATGCAACAAACCCAGAAGCTGCCATGATCCAAGCACAGACAAACAGCGTTGACGGCATTGTCCGGCGCACCGCCGCACGCACACCTGACGTCGAGGCCCTGCGCTTTGGCGAGCGCAGCTGGAGTTATCGCGAGCTGGATGCTGCGGTCACCGCCGCCGCCCAGTGGCTGCTGCAACAGGATTTGCCGCCCGGCGCACACATCGCCGCTTATGGGAAAAATTCAGATGCCTATTTGCTTGCCTTCCTAGCCTGCTCGCGCGCGGGTCTTGTGCATGTGCCGATCAACTACGCACTCAGCGGCGAGGAACTGCGCTACCTGCTGATCCAATCGGAATCCCGAGCCGTTCTGGTCGACCCCGAACTGGAACCGAATCTCGAAGCCATACGCGCCGACACGGGCGATATTGTCAGCCTGCGCCTGCATGGCGAGGCCTCGCTGCTCGCGGCGAGCAGGCATGCCGACAACAGCGGCGGCGACACACCGGTCCTCGGCACCGCGGGCAACAGCGCTTTGCTGCAGCTGTTGTACACCTCGGGCACGACCTCGCGCCCCAAGGGTGCCATGCTGTCGCATGCGGCGTTGATCGCCGAATATGTTTCCTGCATCCAGGCGCTGGACTTCAGCGCGCAGGACAAGCCACTGATCTGCATGCCGCTCTACCATTCCGCGGCCATGCACGTGTTTTTGCTGCCCTACCTGATGGTTGGCGCCAGCGTGGTCTTGTTGCCGGGCCCGGATATCGATCAGATTCTGGATCGCATCGAGCAGGACAGAATCGGCTCCCTGTTTCTGGCGCCGACAGTGTGGGTGCCGCTGGCCAATCACCCCGAACTCGACCAGCGCGACCTGTCTTCCCTGACCAAGGCGCAGTATGGCGCCTCCATCATGCCGGTTACAGTGCTCAACCGGCTGCGCGAGCGTTATCCCGAGCTGGGTTTCTACAACTGCTTCGGCCAGTCGGAAATCGCACCGCTGGCGACGGTTCTGCGCCCGGAGGAGCACGAGGCCCGGCCCTCTTCTTGCGGTCGTCCGGTGCTGTTCGTGGAGGCGCGCGTGGTCGATGCCGAAGGCAATGACGTCGCCCCGGATGAGCAGGGCGAAGTCATTTACCGCTCGCCCCAACTATGCCAGGGCTACTGGAAAAAACCCGAGGAGACGGCCGCCGCCTTTCGCGACGGCTGGTTTCATTCCGGTGATCTGGCCACGCGCGATGCAGAGGGCTACATCACCGTGGTGGATCGCATCAAGGACGTGATCAACACCGGCGGCATCCTGGTCGCCTCGCGTGAGGTCGAGGACGTGCTCTACCAGCACGAGGCAGTGGCTGAAGTGGCCGTCGTCGGGGCGCCGGATGACATCTGGATCGAGGCCATCACCGCTTTCGTGGTCTGCCGGCCGGGTTTCGAGCCGACCGCCGAAGAGCTCATCGCCCACACGCGTGCGCATCTGGCCGCATTCAAGCTGCCGAAACAGATCTTCTTCATCGACGAGTTGCCGCGCAATCAAAGCGGCAAGCTGCTCAAGCGCGAGCTGCGCACGCGCCTGCAATCTTGATCATGGGCGGCTCGCGCCTTACCAGCTGTTCAGCAGCATGTAGGCGGCAACCGCAATCAGCATGCTGGCAAACACCTTGTTGAGTGCGCCGCGTGATTGCGCGAGCCGCCGGGCCGACGTCACCCCGACCCAGCCGCCGACAATGCCGCCGCAAATGAATTCGAGCGCGATCGGCCAGTTGACGAAACCGGAGCGTGCATAGTTGAGCGCCGTGGCCAGGCCAAAGCTGCCGACGCCAAGCAGCGACGTGCCGATGGCCGCGATGATTTCCATGCGTGCGGCCAGCACCAGGCCGGGCACGATCAAGAAACCACCGCCTATGCCGAAGAAACCGGCCAGGGTACCGGCGCCGAAGCCGGTGCCCAACAGCCGCGGCTTGAGGTGCCTGACCAGATGTTCAGGGTCCGCTGCAGCGGGGTTCTTGCGCGGACGCAGCATGAGGACGGCGACCACCATCATCAGCAGCGCAAACAGGCTGGTAAGGCTCTGGCCGTCGACCCGCTTGCCCAGTTCCGAGGCAGCCACCGCACCGGCAATACCGGCACAGGTGAACAAAAGCCCCGCGCGCCAACGCACATGGCCGGCGCGCGCATGCACCACCAGATTGGCGTAGGCATTGACAGCGACTGCCAGCGCGCTGGTGCCAATCGCCACATGCACATCCTGCACCCCGACCACGAACAGCAGCAGCGGCACGGCCAGGGTCGAACCGCCACCGCCGGTCAGGGCCAGCGCAAAGCCGACGATGCTGCCGCCGAACAACGCCAACAAATGCGCCATCATCGTGGTGCGGGCTGGTTCAGCTGGTCTGCCCGCAAGCCAGGTTGGCGGGAATCGCGACGTCCATCATCTTCGGATCCGGCAGCTTGAGGCTTTCCATGATCTCGATGTACTGTTCGCGCGTCTTGCCGGCAACACGCGGATTGAAACGGCGCTCTTCGCCGATGGTCGATTGGGTCCAGCCCTTGTAGTCGTGCGCGGGATACAGGATCGTCTCGTCAGGCAGGCGAAACAGCTTGTTGGTGATGGAATCCCAGGATTTGCCTGCATCCCCGTTCTGGAAATCGGTGCGCCCGCTGCCGCGAATCATCAGCACGTCACCGCTGAACACCGCGCGCGGCGCTGATGGCGTCAGCACGAAGCTGAACGACTCATCGGTGTGCCCAGGCGTGTACAGCGCTTGCAGCTTGACGCCATCGACGTCCAGAATCTCGCCTTCGCTGACGTGCGCTGAGACGCAGTCGGCCCTGGTGAATTCACCCATGATGGACATGCAGCCGGTGCTGTCACGCAAGGCGCCCAGGCCGGTAATATGATCGGCATGGGTGTGGGTGTCGATCGCCTTGACCAGGCGCAAATCAAGCTGCTCGATGGCTGTCAGGTACTGTGCGGTCTGTTCCTTGACGGGGTCGATGATGACGGCTTCGCGCCCGGAGCCACTGGCGATCAAATAAGTATAAGTACTCGACTCATGATCGAAGAACTGGCGAAATAACATGTCGAACCTCCGTTCATTAGAACGAATATGAATATGCTTATTCTAAAAGTTGCGACCGCCCTACTCAAGTATTATCTTTCTTTATTTATTCGCTAATTCAAGGCAAAATGCGCGTATGAAGACCAACAAACACCAGATCGTGATCATCGGCGGCGGGGCCGGTGGCCTGTCCGTAGCCAGCCAGTTGCGCAAGCACCGGCCCGAACTTGACATCGCAATTGTCGAACCGTCGGAACATCACTACTACCAGCCGGCCTGGACGCTGGTCGGAGGCGGCGCCTATGTCATAGAAAAGACCCGGCGCGCGCAGGTCCGTTACATCCCGCGCCATGCCAAATGGATTCGCCAGCAGGCAGTTGCCTTCGAGCCTGAACAGAATACCGTGGTATTGGCCGACGGATCGCGCCTGCAATACGAGCATCTGGTCGTTGCCGCCGGCATTCAACTGAATTGGGACGAAATTACCGGTTTGCAGGAAACGCTCGGCAAGAATGGCGTCACCAGCAATTACAGCTATGCGTGCGCGCCCTACACGTGGGAATGCCTCCGTAACCACAAGGAAGGCCGGGCTCTGTTCACGCAGCCGCCCATGCCGATCAAATGCCCTGGCGCGCCACAAAAAATCCTGTATTTGGCGGCCGACTATTTTCGCAAGCAGGGCCTGAACATGGACGTGCGCTTCTATACTGCCGGCGCCAGCATGTTTGGTGTCGCGCCCTATGCCAAGGCGTTGGCCAAGGTGGCCTCGGAGTATGGCCTCAAGACCGAATTCGGACATAACCTCGTGGCTGTTGACGGCCCGGGGAAAATCGCCACCTTCGAAGTCGGCGCAGAACGGCAACGCCTCGAAGTCGAGTTCGACATGATCCACGTCGTGCCACCGCAATCCGCACCCGACTTCATCAAGCAGAGCCCGCTGGCCAATGCCGATGGCTGGGTGGCCGTGAATCGGTCGAACATGCGCCATGAGCGGTACGGCAATATCCATGCCATTGGCGACTGCACCTCGGCCCCGCACAGCAAGACCGCGGCCGCCGTGCGCCAGATTGCACCTGTGGTCAGCGCCAATCTGCTCGCCGACATTACGGGCGAGGAGGCACTTGCAAGCTACGACGGTTATGCCTCGTGCCCGGTGACCACTTCACGTGACAAGGTCATGCTCTGCGAATTTGCGTATGACGGCGCCATTACACCGAGCTTTTCGGGCGATCCGCGCAAGCCGCGACACAGCTATTGGCTGCTGAAGCGCTATTATCTGCCGTGGTTATACTGGCGCATGATCGCCGGCCATCTTGGCCCCGACCAGCACGCGCAACGCGAACTCAGCGACAAGCTGCCGCTCATCTCGCCATAGAAATCAGCCATGACGGACACTTACGACATCCCGGGCATGCCCAATCTGCGCCATCCAGAGACCGGCTACGCCAGCGGCGGTCAACCGGATCCCGATCAACTGCAGGCCGCCGCGGACGCTGGCATCGGTTGCGTCATCAATCTGCGCCCGCCGTCGGAAGAGCACGGCTACGACGAAGCAGCCAAGGCCGCCGAACTGGGGCTTGCCTATCACGTGCTCGGCATCGCCGGACCACAGGATTTGACGCTCGATAACGCGCGCAAACTCGACACCCTGCTTGATGAACACGCAGCCATGCCGACCCTCGTGCACTGTGCCAGCGGCAATCGCGTGGGCGCCTTGATGGCCTTGCGTGCAGCCTGGGTACAGGGCAAATCCAAGGAAGAAGCACTGGCCATCGGCCGCCGCTGGGGGCTGACCAAGGCAGAGGCTGCTATCGACAAGCTGCTGAGCTAGATCCGCTGCCGGTTTTACCCGATGCCGCACCACCGGCGACAAGACGCAGTCGGCCTTTCAATTACTCTCATTCAGCTTTCATTAAGCTTGAAATGACATAATCGCGGGCCTTCGCAAACTATCCTGGCCCGATGGATCCATACAATAAGAAAATTCCATTTGTTCATTGTTGCCGCGTCGCAGCAGCTGGCCGCTTCATCCTCATGGCCGTTGTAGCGACCGGCCTGCTGGCAGGTTGCGTCAGCACACCCAGGAATGCAGCCGCAGCCAGCATGGCCAACACGGCACAGGAACCTGCCGCAGAATACGAATACCAACTTGCATACAAGCAAGGCCTGGTGCCAAACGATCTGGATGCCACTGTCATTGACACGCAAAAAGGCCTGGCATCCTTCTATGGGCAAAGGTTTGCAGGCAATCTGACAGCCAATGGCGAGCGCTTCGATCCCAGCGAGTTGACGGCAGCCCATCGGACTCTGCCATTCGGCACCCGCATTCGCGTGACCAACCTGGCCAATGGCAAGCAGACCATCGTCCGCATCAATGATCGCGGCCCTTACGTCGGTGCTCGCATTATCGACCTTTCCCGCTACGCGGCAAAAGTACTGGGCATGATCGAGCAAGGTGTGGCGCAGGTACAACTGCAAATACTAAGCTGATCCCCCACCCTGCCCTGCAGGGGTTTTTTCCGCCAACCATCGAGCAGCGCTTGATCAGGCTTGCGGGCGCAGGCTCGGCACTGCAATATCACGCTCTCTGAAAAACCTGGCTGCGCCTGCGTGCATGGGAATCGGCATGCCCTGCAAGGCTGTCTCGAGTTCGAAGTACTTTCTTAAATTCGGATTCTGGGCGATGCCATAAAACTTGTCGAGATTGCGGTCGAAGACCGTGTTCATGAACGCATGGACAACATCGGCATCCAGCGCTGCCGAGCCTATCAGCATCGCTTTCAGGGTTACTGCAGAGACTTCGTGATCAATGCGCGGATAAGTGCCAGCCGGAATGACCAGCGGCGTATAGAAGGGGTACCTGTCGTGCAGTTTCTCGACTTTTTCAGCTGGCACGTCGAGCAGATCAATCCGCCCACTGCGCATGGCGTCGATGATTGCCGCGGCGCCGACGCCCACGGTATAGAACATCGCATCGATTTGGTCATCGCGCAGCAGGTTGACCGCATCACCCGCGTTGCCCCGCACCGCTACCCTAAAGTCGTCGCTGGTCATGTCGTAGGCCGCCAACAGGTTCATGACATCCTGCTCGGTGCCGGAGCCGAAATCGCCCACGTACACACGCTTGCCCTGCAGATCGGCAATGCTGTTGATGCCGGCAAGTTTGCGCACGAGGATGTGAATCACCTCGGGGTACAGCATGATCATGCCGCGCAGATCCTCTTCCGGCTTGCCTGCGAAGGCATCCACACCCTGGCCGTTGTAGGCATAAAAGGCAATATTGTTCTGCGTCAGGCCCATTTGCAGCTCACCACTGCCCACCTGGCGACAATTGGCAACGGAGGCACCTGTCACGCGGACATAGGCACGCATGTTGACATCAGCATCATTGACGATGCCGGCCATGCCGACCGCGGTCGGATAATACAGACCGGCTGTCGAACCCGAGCCAATGTTGATGAATGCAGTGGCCGCCGGCGCGATGCGAGGCAGGCTCCACAGGATTGGTGTTGCCAGTATTGCAGCCGTTACAGTCCTGCGCTTCATGACGAATACCTTCTCTTAGTGTCCCGACTTACGAGGCATTCAAGCATAAATGCGGCCAGCACGCCATAAGCGAATGCCGCGCGCTCGACTTTTGCATATTATTATGGCACTGTCGCAAGTGCCTGTTTTGAAGGGAGCAAATTGGAATCCCAAGTACATGACATGCCATCCCTCATGTGCCATGGAGGAAATGGCTGTCAGCAAGCCGGAACAAGGAAAGCAACAATAAGCGGGGATACATAATGATCATCATCCATCTGGACGTCGCCCTAACCCTGGCCGTCGCGGCAATCATGCTTGCCGTGGGTGAATACATCAAGAACCGAGTTGGCATCCTGTCACGCTACTTCATTCCCACACCCGTCATCGGCGGCATAGTTTTCTCGCTGATTGCCTTGGGCGGTTACATGAGCGACCTGTTCATGTTCGGGATCGACGGCACGATGCGCGATTATCTGCTGCTTGCCTTTTTCACCACCATCGGCTTTTCGGCCAGCTTCGAGCTGCTCAAGAAGGGTGGGGTTGCCGTCGCTCTTTTCCTGGGCTGTGCATTGGTTCTGGTGGTCGTTGAGAATATCGTGGGCGCCTTCCTGGCCAAGGGCCTGGGCGTGTCGCCGCTAATCGGGCTGGCCGCGGGCTCAATATCGCTGACCGGCGGCCACGGCACGGCTGCCGCATTCGGGCCATTGCTGGAGGAAGCCGGTGCCATTGGTGCCTTGCCGGCAGCCATCGCCGCCGCCACCTACGGCCTGGTGGCCGGCTGCGTGATTGGCGGACCAGTCGGCTCTCTGCTCATGCGCCGTCACGGCATCAGGGGACGCGCCTTTACTTCAGATCTGGAGACGGCAGACCCGGCCTTGGGCGAAAAAACCGAGCACATCAAAAGCGACGACTCCATTTTGAAGGCCACCATGCTGCTGGTCATTGCCATTGGCATAGGCACGGTCCTGGTGAATGCGCTTGCCGCCGTCAACATCACGATTCCAGCCTATCTCGGACCCATGTTTGTTGCCGCCATCATTCGCAACATCATCGACTGGCGTCAATGGAACATGCCCGAGCGTGAGTTCGAGGTGGTGGGCAATGTCTCGCTGGCGTTCTTCCTGATCCTGGCCCTGATGTCCATGAAGTTATGGGAAATGGCCGCAGTGGCCGGGCCACTCACGATCATCCTGGTCGTGCAGACCGCGATCATGTTTGCCTTTGCTTATTTCGTGACCTACCGCGTCATGGGCAGGGACTACGACGCAGCGGTGATTGCTGCCGGCCATTGCGGATTTGGCATGGGCGCAACGCCAAACGCCATGGCCAACATGGAGGCATTCACGCGTGTCAACGGGCCCTCATTCAAGGCGTTTTTCGTCATCCCACTGGTAGGATCGCTGTTCATTGACTTCTTCAATGCGATCACCATCACCTCTTTCATTGGCTTTTTCAGCTAAACTCTCTGTTCAGCAGCCTGGTGCGTGTTCACAAACAGCACGCCGTCGCGCCGGCGGCCTTTTACATGCCGAACAGCCCAATCAGGCTCATGACCACGGCTATGGCCAC
>Ga0079226_10003958_pt1 | contig 11336 bp, 14 predicted proteins | sample Poulit2014_FD_76345 | JGI IMG/M metagenome (GOLD analysis project Ga0079226, IMG submission 76345) | Agricultural soil microbial communities from Georgia to study Nitrogen management - Poultry litter 2014 | ecosystem: Environmental > Terrestrial > Soil > Agricultural land | place: USA: Georgia...
TATAACTTTTGTGATTGGCGTGTAGGATGGCCGACTCCTGCGGGAAGAAAAGCCTCGGTAAGACTAGGAAGGCCTTGGCCTGACGACGGCTTAACAGCTGCCCGCGGAAAGCGGCCATCCGGACCCCCAATCAAAGCGAAAATTTAATGATTCGGATTCTACTCCTCATTTTGGATTATGAAATTGGCTCGGATAATAAAAATTTTAAACAATCTTGAGATTTTACAGAAATCAACTGAATTTCAGTGGCCTTTTATGAAATTGTTCTCTAATCTGTCTTATCTGTGATACACTATACATACTAGTTTGAGGTGAGGATAGATGATAGAATTAAACGGAAAAAATTATGAAATCCTGGAAAATGTCAAAGATGCTGTTGAGCAGGAAGTTATTGAAGAGCGCTATTCAGATATTTTAAAGAAATTTGATTATATTGTAGGCGACTGGGGGTATAATCAGTTACGTTTAAAAGGTTTTTACGATACAGAACATCCAAAAGCTTCGTATGATACGAGAATTGATTTATTAGAAGACTATTTGTATGAGTATTGTAACTTTGGTTGTGCCTACTTTGTATTGAAAAAAGTCGATTAATAATTTATGAAAAATGAAAACGAACTGTGTTTCAAATTTATATCTATGTGAATTGCCGGAAGCTTAGAATGGAGTATACAGATAGCTTTTTAGCGGCAGTATGTTTTTAGCGGCAGTATGGAGATATAAAAGGATGAAAACCAGTTCGTTTTTATATTTCAACAAGATATTCTTAACGAATAAGGAATAATCATGAAAAAATATTTCTGAGCATGCTATAAACATTAATCATTCATCATAAAATTGATAGAGGCAGGCGTTAGAGCATTTTTATTTTCTGCTTATATCTTTTTGCTGGACCTTACAGGTGATTTATCATACATGGTGCTTCGTCTATATCCTGAATACTGTTGTTCAATCACTTCGCCAAGATTAAAAATGGTTTCTTCATTGCCGATTCCACTCATAATTTGTATCGAAATTGGATTTTTGTTTGGGTTCGAATTAACTGGAATCGTTAAAGATGGGAGCCCCCAAATATTAGCGTAAGCGACATATGGCATATATTTTAAATAGGATTTAGAAAGAGAGAATATTTCTTTAAAAAGGTCGCCATGATTGAGTCCGCTTGTGTGATAAACCGGAAAAATAAGCAGTCGATTGCTTAAATGTCTTTCTAACGCATGATCGCCTTCTTCCAGAAATGATTTGATTTCTTTTAAACGTTTATCGTTCGGCTTAAATATATTAGCACCCAGCAATGCCCAGGTTAAATAAGAGTGGATTGAAGTTTTTCCGGTTAATTTTTCCTGTATATAATGTTTCCAAATGTTGGGACGGTCGTCATTGAAAGCGACTCGTTTAATATCGGATGCTCCGTCTATGGACATTATCTCCTGCCAGACTTTGGAAGTGTCCGTAAAATAAGGGGGGAAAGACCAGTTCACCTCAGCCATCGGTTTTAAAAAGTTATATACATCATGCATAAGAGCAGTTGTTGCGTCATCCAACGGGTATCCACTGTCTGTTGGCAACATATCAACTTGCATTTTTTCATAGTATTTTCGGTGCGTTTCCTTCTTTTGAGTAAGTTGATAGATGAGCTTAGCATCCCGAATAGATTTAGTCAGCGGGCCAATGCTGTTCATTCTTGCTTTTAAGGGAAGACGATTGACCGGGAGGTGTCCAGTATTGGATACTTGGAATTTTCCGGGTTTAAAACCAACTGTTCCATTAAGATGAGCTGGAAAACGAATAGAGCCGCCAATATCAGAGCCTATACCAAGAGCTGCACCGCCTGCTGCGATTAGAGCGGCTTCCCCTCCGCTTGATCCGCCTGCAGTGTGTTTTGGGTTCCAAGCATTATTTGTTCTTCCATATAATTTATTATCTGTTTCCTGGCAAAAACATAAAGCAGGTGTATTGGTTTTTCCTAAAATTATCGCTCCTGCATTTTTAAGCTTTTCCACCACTTCGGCGTCTTCTGTTTTCATTATATCTTTTCGCTGAGGAAGCCCGCCAGTCGTCTTCATGTTCTTGACATCAATCGCTTCTTTAATACTAATAGGTACACCATATAAAGGATAATGATCCAAATGCACACTGGCTATTTTTGCATCAAGCTCTTTTGCTTCCTGTAATGCTTCATCGAAACGTTCTTCGACAACAGCATTCAGTTCTTTATTAATCTCTTGGATATGTTCTGTAAACACAGTTATGCATGCCTCTACGGTAATGTCGCGTTTTTTAATAAGACTAGCAATGGATATGGCATCCAAAGCAAGGAGATACTGTTTATCTGCGGATTCATTCATGATAGGAAACCTCCCCAACTCATTATCTATCTCTAGTATAGCAAATATTGAGGAGAAAAGTCAGATATTTCCGAGATGTTTAAGTTTTAACGGTAAAATCCGGGAATATGGTATGATAGGAATAGAAAATAGGTGGAGGTTTTTTGCATGTATTTTGTTAACCGAAGTGAAATAGAAGCATTGCTGGATTACATGGATCTGCTGTTGGAAGAGGTGAAGCATGATACAGATTTTCAGCAGGACAGACTGCAGCAACTAGCTTTAGAACGACTCGTTCAAGTCGTCACGGAAACTATTCTGGATGTCGGGAATAAAATGATTGATGGATTCATTATGCGTGATCCAGGCAGTTATCATGACATTATCGATATTTTAATCGATGAGAAGGTACTCGCTGAAACGGAAGAACAGGCTTATAAAACGTTGGTTGACAAAAGGCAAGTCATCGTTCGGGAATACCACGACATTGATCATGCTGCGTTAGAAAATACGATGTGGCAGCATCAAACCGTGCTGGACCAATTTTCCCAGCACATCCGCGCCTACTTGGATAATGAATTAGGCACAGCAAACGCGTTTTCCAAAGAATCTGGAGCAAATAAAAACTCTAACTAGGCATAAACACAATTAGGGTTTTCGTATGTTTTCGGCAGGATAAAGAAGGATAGATTTTTTTCAAGCGTTCATCGCTAACGATGAAGACAAGGAGACAGCCACGTTTTCTATTTCGGGGCGAAAACCTGTGTCCTTTCTCCCTGCGTAAACGTAAATAAAACGGTCACTTCAACTATAGTGACAGTTATGTTTTTTTATCATAATGAGGGTGTTGAATAGAGTGTATAAAGGATATTGTATTGATTTAGACGGGACGATGTATCGCGGAGAAGAACGTATAGAAGGTGCAAAAGAATTTGTTGAAGCTTTACAAGAGCAGGAGATTCCCTTTGTTTTTGTGACGAATAACTCAACCGCAACGCCGGAAGATGTAGCAGCAAAATTAACAGCTATGGATATAAAGGTGCAAGCTTCCCAAGTGATGACCACTGCTCTTGCCACGGCGCAATATATTAGGCAGCAAAATCCGAATGCCAACGTGTTTATGATTGGAGAGAAAGGCTTGGAAGATGCGTTGCTGCAAAATCAGTTACGGCTGACTGAAAAAGACGCAGATTATGTAGTGATAGGAATGGACCGGGAACTTTCGTATGAAAAGTTAGCCAAAGCAAGTGTCTGTATTCAACAGGGAGCAACTTTTATTTCAACGAATAAAGATGCAGCCATCCCGACGGAACGAGGGTTTCTTCCTGGGAATGGTTCGCTTACTTCTGTGCTATCTGTCTGCACAAGTGTAAATCCGACGTTTATTGGCAAACCAGAGCCGCAAATTATGAAAGAAGCATTGAATGCCCTCGGCTTTCATGCTAAAGATGTGCTGATGGTTGGCGATAATTATGATACAGATATCTTAGCGGGGATTCAGTCGGAAATGGATACGTTAATGGTATTAACAGGGTACAGTACAAAAGAAGATATAGCTGTTAAAGAGGCACAGCCAACTTATATAATGAACGATTTAGTTGAATGGATAGAAAAACGACAGGAAGAAAGATAATCTTTTCCTGTCGCTTTTTTATTACGTATCCAGTTCTTCATCGCCTGCAGTGGAGTGAGCAAGCCGGCTGGAAGCAGCTGCCGCGATAGCTCCTACAATATCATCTAAAAACGTATGCACTTTCCCGCTGGAGTGGTCATTTAAATCTTTTAGAATACCGGGTTTTTGTTTATCAATATAACCATAGCTGGTAAATCCGATAGAACCATACACGTTCACAATTGAAAATGCGATGATTTCGTCGACTCCGTATAATCCTTCATCGCGGTGGATAATATCCTGAAGCGGGGCAGACAGTTTATTTTCTTCTGCAAGTTTGTCCAGTTCCACCCCTGTTAAAATAGCATGTTGCACTTCACGTTTGGAGAGAACTTTTTGAACGTTCGCTTTACATACTTCTAAATCCAGTTCTTCAAAATACTTTGATTGTAAATAGTAAACCAACTCAGCGATATCTTCTAAAGTAACGCCTCTTTCTTTCAGAAGATCACGCGCTTTTAATTCTAATTCGCTTTGTTTTTCTAACACGTCTACCACCAAACTTTCTATGACTGTTTCACCCAGTGTATCACTAAATAAAGCGTATGAACATTATTCTATGTTAAACTGGAAGTACAATCGGAAGACGAAAGGGGAAGACCAATGGTAAAACCTGTGATTTATGTAACGAGAAAACTGCCTGATGATTTGATTACACCTTATCAAGAAAGATTTGATGTACGCATGTGGGAGAAAGAAGGTACCCCGGTCCCCACTGAAACATTACATGAAGAAGTACAGCAAGCAGATGCTCTATTTTGCCTCATTACAGAAAAAATAGACAGGAAATTTATTGAAAAACATTCCCATTTGAAAGTGATTGCGAATATGGCTGTTGGTTATGATAATATCGATGTAGAAGCAGCAAAAGAATATGGTATCACTGTCACGAACACGCCGGACGTGCTGACAGAAACAACAGCCGATTTGACATTCACCTTATTGTTGTCCACGGCGAGACGTGTCGTAGAAGCGGCGAATACGATTTATCAAAATAAGTGGGGCGATTGGGCTCCTTTTACATTAGCCGGAAGTGATGTCCATAATAAAACGCTGGGCATCGTCGGAATGGGCAGAATCGGGGAGGCTGTCGCGAAACGGGCGAAAGGATTTAATATGAAGGTTGTGTATCATAATCGAAGCCGTAAAGAGACGGCGGAGAGAGAACATGGGTTAACCTATGTCACACAGAATGAATTATTAGCAACAGCGGATTTTGTCGTCTCATTAGTCCCGCTCACTTCGGAAACAAAAGAGATGTTTGATGAAAAAGCCTTTGAGAAAATGAAAGCAACTGCCATCTTCATTAACGCCTCTCGCGGCGGGGTAGTAAATGAAACGGATTTATATGAAGCTCTGAAAAATAAAAAAATCGCTGCAGCCGGTTTAGATGTCTACAAGGAAGAACCAATTGCTTCAACACATCCCTTTACCTCCTTGCCGAATGCAGTGCTTTTACCGCATATTGGTTCTGCAACAGTGCAAACCAGAGAAGCGATGGCAAAACTCTGCCTCGAAAATATAACAACTGTTTTAGATGGGTACGAAGCCAAAACGCCTGTCACATAATAAAAGAAGCAGCCAGGATGAATGTCTCCCGGCTGCTTCTATACATGGTTTAAAATACTTGTTCAATTTCCGTAACGCCCGGTACTTCAGTAGTCAATGCTCGTTCGATACCGGCTTTCAGAGTGATGGCAGAGCTCGGACAATTTCCGCATGCACCCATGAGACGCAATAGAACCACACCATCGTCATCTACATCTATTAACTCTACATCTCCGCCATCTCTTAATAGATACGGACGTAATTTGCTTAATACTTCCTGTACATCATCTTTCATTTCCGAATCCCCTTTCTTTTTTGGCAGATAAGAAAATGTGAGATTTTCTTCCTGCGTAAATGTAAGCCCGATGAATGCTAAACTTTTAAACGAAGCATCGCAGCATACAGAATAACGATTTAATGCTATAATAAAAGTATGTTTATGAACAAATCATGATTTTAGATTCATTCTACCGTGTTTTCCCGCTTTTGTAAACGAAAACTGCTTCGTCACCTATTTCTATGCAGGAAAAAATTTATAATTTTAAAATAGTATGTAAAAAAGGAGTCATTAACAATGAGCAATCCAATAAAATTCACGATTTACGGCCGGGATCAAATTTGTGCCAGCTGTGTAGGAGCACCAAGTTCCAAAGAAACATACGAATGGCTGCAGGCTGCAATCGGGCGCAAGTACGGTGAAGCAGAATTTCAATATGAATATGTGGATATGGATGAAGAACAAGATGAAGACAAACATCAGCAAATGATTGAGCAAATGGAAGAAGAAGACTATTTATATCCACTGGTTTTATTAAATGAAGATATTGTCGCTGAGGGAATTCCTCAATTAAAGCCGATTTATAAAGCAATTGAAAAAGAAAATCCCAGCTTGGCTTCCTAAGTATCAGAACCAATCAAAAAATCAAATTTATTTGCTGAGAAGCTAAAAAGTTAGTATAATAAAATTAAATAAAGAAATCGAAGAGGAGGGCATAAATTGGATATCAGCATTACAGAACAAGCACGTGATCAAATTAAAGATATGATGAAAGAAGAATCGAGCGATGTGAAACTTCGTTTTGGAGTGCAAGGCGGAGGATGCAGCGGTCTATCTTATGCACTGGGATTCGATGATGAAGTGAACGTTGAATTGGATGAAGTAAATACAGTGAATGATATTCCGGTAGTCATGAGCAAAATGGATATACCAATGCTCGAAAAAACAGAAATAGATTTTAAACAGAACATGATGGGCGGCGGATTCAGCATACATAATCCCAACGCTGTTATGTCCTGCGGATGCGGATCTTCTTTCCGTACAGAAACGAACGTAGGGAACCCTGGTGGTTGTTAATATAGCCAGCGCTTGAAGCGTCATTTCCGACGCTTCAAGCTTTTTTAATATACACAAGAATAAAGTGTTGTGATTTATTTACCATTTCAGCATATAGTGATTTCGAGATTTCACGTTATATACTTATGTTGCATAAAAAAACACTATTGGAAGAAACTTGACGTCTATTTTTAAGAAGCTTTCGCTTTTTAATAAGCAGCGCTATTCTAAGTTAAAAAGGCTTCAAAGCAAATTTGCTCTGAAGCCTTTTAATATATGGAATGATATAATTTTTAAAACATACTTGTCGAATGCTTGGGCTGGATGCGGGCTTTCGGGTTCATATAACGCATAGCATTATTAATGGCTGTTGGACCTTCGCCAAAGCCGGTCGCAATAAGTTTTACTTTACCTTCATACGTATTGATGTCTCCGACCGCGTATATGCCAGGAATGTTCGTCTCCATTTTTTGATTCACTTCGATACTGTTGCGATGGATGTCCAATCCCCAATTGGCAATGGGGCCAAGTTTAGATACGAAACCGTAGTTGCATAAAACAGAATCAACATCCAATTTCACCATCTTTTCCCCACGTGTCTCCTGTAAAACTAATCGTTCTACTTTGGTCTCCCCTTCCAAATCAGTAGGAACATAAGGAGTAAGTATATCAACACTGGAAGCTTTAAGCTGCTCCATCGTATGTTCATGTGCTCTGAATTCATTACGGCGATGGATAAGTGTCACTTTATCCGCAATCGGTTCTAACATAAGCGACCAGTCCACTGCGGAGTCGCCGCCGCCTAAAACGACCACGTGCTGTCCCTGATATTTATTCATATCTTTCACGAAGTAATGTAAGTTCTCTTCTTCAAAACGCTGACAGTCTTGAATATTCAACTTGCGAGGTTCGAACGCACCGTTTCCGCCTGTGATAATAATAACATTGGAATAATGAACATTCCCGTTTAAAGCGGTTAATTTAAATGTTTCATCTTCCAACTTTTCAACCGTTTCGATGGTCTCACCAAGTACAAGTTCGGAATCAAACAACTTCAATTGTTCTTCTAAATTATCGACGAGTTCCTGGGCACGGATTTTAGGAAAACCGGCTACATCATAAATGTATTTCTCAGGATATAGTGCAGTTAATTGGCCGCCAGTATGTGGCAGGCTTTCAATCAGCTTTACACTTGCCTGACGCATGCCGCCATAAAAAGCTGTAAATAAACCGGCAGGACCAGCCCCAATAATTGTTATATCATATAATTTATCTGTCATTATTGTGTCCCTCCATCTCATAAGGCTAATTCTACACTATTTATAAAAGGACATAAACCAAAATGCTTTAATCCAAGTGGTGACTGTCCCTTTTACAATGAAATTCATGAAGAATTATAGAAAGTCATTCGTATTGCTTTTTAGGCTGTCACCTTATAAAATATAGGAGGAGTGAAAGGAAGAGAATGAAGTTCGGTCGAAAGGGAGACTTTTTGTGAGTATAATTCAAATTTTTGTATCTATATTATTATATTTTGTCATGTTTTTTGGGATTGCTTTTATTTTAAATATGCTGTTGCGTCGCACGTGGCTAATGGCTGTATTATATCCATTTATCATCTCTATTGTCGTTGCAGACAGTACCCTGGGCGAATATTTCACCCAGCCCAGGACATCTATTCCTGATACGTTCCAAACGATGGTTTCTTTGCCGGTGATGGATATAGTTATCTTGACGTTCGGATTTATCGGAGCAATTGTATCTGGAGTGGTTGTTAAAATGCTTCGCAAAAGTGGGTATCAAATGTTTTAAGGAAACGGTTGGCTGCATCATCCGGTGAATACACTTAAAAAAAGAGTCTGAGAAACGTATCTTTTGAATCAAAGAAAAGAAGGGTGGAGTTGCTGCATTTCTCACCCATGGACTTTTCGACTTCAAAAGGCTGTTTTCCAGACTCTTTTTTTATTGATCAAATAAACAAAGGCGAGAGTAAAAATCCAATTCCCACCCCTGTTAGTGCACCGAAAAAAACTTCAATCGGCTGATGGCCCAGCAAGGTTTTTAATTCTGATATTTTTTCGTATTCTTCTTTGTCCTGCCAGTTAGAAGCTTCCGTAACAAAATTACGAAAATCTCTTACTAATAAATTTAAAATGATCGCATGTTCGCCTGCTTCTCTGCGAACACCAGAAGCATCAAACATGGTAATCACACTAAAAATAAAAGCAATCGCAAAAGGGATGGAACTGACACCTTCTGTGATTCCAATTGCAGTTGTCAGAGCACTTACGGCAGCTGAATGACTGCTAGGCATGCTCCCTGTTCCAAAAATCAGTCCTAATTTAAACTCGCGGGCGACAACGAGGTGGATGGGAACTTTGATAACTTGAGCAAAAACAATGGCTGAAAGAGCTGCCATAAGTGGAAAATTAGTGAAGAAAGCTGTCATTCTTCATCATCCTTTCGCCAACTGGCGTTTTAAGACTGAATAGCTGTTTCCAAAGCCAGCTCCATCATTTGATGGAAGGACGTTTGTCGTTCTTCTGCAGACGTTTGCTCACCGGTAATAATGTGATCCGATACGGTCAGTATAGATAGTGCCTTACGATTAAACTTCGCTGCGAGTGTATATAAAGCAGTAGATTCCATTTCCACGCCTAGAATTTTATACTGTGTCAACAATGCATTAAACGCTTCCGCATCATCCCGGTAAAATACATCACTTGTAAATACATTTCCGACATGTGTTGTTAAATGTTTGTTCTCGGCAATATTGTGCGCATTTTTCAACAGGTCAAAATTAGCAAGTGGTGCGTAATCCAAGCCATTAAGAGCCAGTTTATTGACTTGTGAGTCTGTCGTCGCCCCTTGTGCTAAAATAACATCACGAATGGCGATGTCTTCTTGCATCGCCCCGCATGTTCCGACCCGGATTAAGGTTTGCACACCGTATTCATTCATCAGTTCATGTGCGTAAATCGAAATGGAAGGGACGCCCATGCCGGACCCCTGTACCGAAATACGCTCTCCTTTATAGGTTCCTGTATAACCATACATACCACGGACTTCATTATATTGAATCACATCTTCAAAATACGTTTCTGCAATATATTTCGCCCGCAGCGGGTCCCCTGGTAGTAAAATCTTATCCGCAATGTCTCCCTGTTTTGCTCCAATATGTACGCTCATCCTGTTAGCCCCTTTATTTGTTAGTATATTTTATGATAATAATGTTCTTCTAAATCCGCAATACGTTCCAATGCTTTTTGATTAAAAAGTGTATCTTCTTGCTGTAATTCCTGCTTATACGATTCTACCGCCTGTTGTAAAGAAGCAGCATACGACGGTACTTCTCCTTCAAATGCTTTGGCATGCCGTTTACGCGCATTGAATTTTTCATGATGGGCAAGCGCTTTTCTCTCATGGAACGCAACCCCTTCAGCCTGTCCCGGGTTATGTAAATCGCCTTGCTGCGGATGCTTAAGTACTCCAAGCGTTTCCACTAGAATATAATTTCCTTTATCCTGGATGATTTTAACGACATAGGTGCCTGAGTTGTAGGTGGTTTGAATAATATCCCCGACTTGCAATGCACTCAAATTGTTTTCCTCCTCCATAAATTCTCCATTTATTATCTCTATTGTTACAAAAATACGCTCAGGTTGCAATGTATTCATCAGAGAATAAATATGAATAAAAATTTACTTTACAAATAGACGTAATATTTATACACTCTATTTAGTCATATAAGCATAGGAAAAATTATAAGTAAAAAGGAGGGAATCATTTATTTTACTGGGAAAAAAGTAAATTCACTTATTACATAGGAGGAGTTTCAATGTACAAAAGGACATTTAGGTTCGCTTTTATTTTATTATTTACTCTCATCTTTGCAAGTGCGTGCGGCAATATTAGTGATATGCTCAGTTCAAACAATGATAACAATGAGGAAAACGAGGCGGAAGCAGAAGAGGAAGATAATGCAAATGAGGAAGCAAATAACAACGAAAATAACGAAAATAACGAAAACAATGGAGAAATGAAAAAAATAGGAGAAGTAGAAGAAACTGACAATGATAACAATAATGACGACGAAGACAATGATGATGCGAAATCAGATATCGATGTAAAAGATAGTAAATTTTCTGATCAGATTGAGTATATGGAAGAGGAAACAGAAGGAACTGCCGAAGTACTTTTTGAATCCGACGAAAGCCAAGAGCACGACATGGAGGATGTAAGTCTTACGCAAGAAGGTTATACCTTTGTCGAGCTGGATGATTTTCATAAAGATTTCTCTATTCCTTTCGATGATGAAACAGATGGAGGAGTCGTTATTACAAAATACACGATGAAAAATGATTCAGATAACGATGTGTCTTTCATGCCATCATTTTATATGACATACGATGGTGCAGAGAAAGACTTTAATAATTATGCAGACCTGTTACCCAGA
>Ga0079226_10003959_pt1 | contig 11336 bp, 11 predicted proteins | sample Poulit2014_FD_76345 | JGI IMG/M metagenome (GOLD analysis project Ga0079226, IMG submission 76345) | Agricultural soil microbial communities from Georgia to study Nitrogen management - Poultry litter 2014 | ecosystem: Environmental > Terrestrial > Soil > Agricultural land | place: USA: Georgia...
CAAAATAGGAGCCTGCATCCGACAAGGGCCACACCAAGTTGCCCAAAAATCAATTAGAACTAAACCTTCAGCTGTTTTTTCTTTAAAATCTGTATCAGTAACTATTTCTGACATTTTTATACCTCCATTTTCAATATGAGCAGTATATCATTTTCGTTTACAATTGAAAACTAAATTGCTTAATGATTTACTTGAATTTTACAATGGTAGCGCCATTACCTCCCTGATTTGCCGGGGCAAAGGCAAAGCTTTTCACGCTGCGGTGCCCTTTGAGATAATCAACCACCCCTTGTCGCAAAGCACCCGTTCCTTTGCCATGTACGATCGTTACTTGCGGATAACCCGCTAAAATTGCCGCATCCAGGTACTGGTCCAATTCTGCTAATGCATCTTCAAAATGACGTCCTCTTAGATCCAGTTGACTGGCAACATGCGCTCCTGAAGAACGCAGAGTAGAAATATGACGTTTAGGAGCTTCCTCCTTTGCCGGAGCGATCGGCTGCATATCTTCTTCAGCAATTGACATTTTTAAAATACCAATTTGGACTTGCCATTGCCTTTTGCCCATCTTTTCTAACAACTCGCCTCGCTGATTATATGGAACAACAAGAACTTCATCGCCAGCTTTAAAAGCTTTTTCTTTTTTAGCTTTACGCAAAACTTTATTTTTTTTCAGATTCTCTTCTGGCTGTTCAAGCTGATTTAACTGGCTTTTAGCCTTGATCAGCTCATTTTCTTTAATGGTCGTCTGACCGCTTTGCTGCTGCATATGTCTTATATCCGTAATAATTTTTTCAGCCTCTTGTTGCGCATGGCGGACAATCTTATTGGCCTTCTGGCGCGCTTTAGTTATTTCGTTTTCACGTTCTTCATAAAAATAACGATAAGCTTCATCTAGCTCATGATGTAAATTTTCTGCTTGTTCTTCATAATGGCGTAATTCTTGATACTCCGTTTCTGCCATCTTACGACGATTTTCTAAATCAGTGATCATTTCATTTAGGTCTTGACTTTCTCCATTCATGATCTGCTTGGCCGAATCGATCACATTTGACGCAAGTCCTAATCGTTGAGAAATTTCAAAAGCATTACTACGACCTGGTACACCAATCAGTAAATGGAAAGTCGGGCTTAAAGTATCGACATTAAACTCCATTGAAGCATTAATCGTTTTTGCCCGATTATAGCCATAGACTTTTAATTCTGGATAATGAGTCGTTGCCATGACATAACTCTGTTTAGTTCCTAACTCATCCAAAATTGCAATTGCTAAAGCCGCCCCTTCTTGCGGGTCAGTACCTGCTCCCAATTCATCTAACAAAACTAAACTACGATCATCCACTTTTTCTAAGAGTGATACAATATTTGTCATATGAGAAGAAAAAGTGGATAAGTTTTGTTCAATCGATTGTTCATCGCCGATATCAGCAAAAACTTCATCAAAAATCCCCATTCGACTATCTTCAGCCGCTGGTATGGGTAAACCTGCCTGTGCCATCAATTGTAACAAACCCAGTGTTTTTAAGGTGATCGTCTTTCCCCCTGTATTAGGTCCAGTAATTACAAGTGCCTGATAGTCTGCACCAATCAAGATATCATTGGCTACCACCTTATCCTGGTCCAGCAGCGGGTGACGTGCCTGCTTAAAATAAACTTCATTTTTTTTATCCACCTGTGGAACAACCGCTTTTAAATTTTTCGCCAAACGAGCCTTCGCATTCATAAAGTCCATTTTTCCGATCACATAGGCATTATTTAAAATGTCATGACGGTAAGGAACCAATTCTGCCGATAATTCAGATAAAATCCGCGAAATTTCATCTCTTTCGGCGATCTGATACTGACGCAAACGATTGTTTAGTTCCACCACCTGACGTGGCTCAATAAATAAAGTCTGTCCCGATGAACTTTGATCATGAACCACCCCACCAAAAACATTTCGATTTTCTGAACGAACCGGAATCACATATCTTTCATTTCGCATGGTGATCAAAGCGTCGCTTAAGTAACGTGCCTGATTTCCATGAATAATTGTATCTAAACTATCTCGAATCGTCTGTTCGCTTTTCATAATATTACGGCGAATATTTTTTAATTCTTCAGAGGCTTCATCTCTGACATAGCCATCCTCATCAAGCGCTTCTTTTAGACGTTTACGCAAGACTGGTAAAACTGTCAGTTTTTCTTGCCAGTCGTACAATCGGTAAAACTCAACTGCATCATCTTTCATTGCAGTTAAAAAGCGATCTACTTCAGAAGTTGTCGTAAGCAGACGCGAGATCTGGGCAAGTTCTAAACCATTCAAATCCGCACCAATCTCGATTCGTTTCATATGTGATGATATATCTGCTAGTTTGGGTACTGGAATTCCTCCTTGCAAACGTAATACATTCATGGCATCTTCTGTCTCAGCTAGCCAATTTACTATTGTCGCTTCATCATTTACCGGATGTAACTGCTGCAATTCTTTTTTTCCCTGATCGGTTACCAGAAAAGAAAAAAGAATAGCTTTCACACGATCAAATTCCAGTATTTTTAAAATTTTTGTATTTAATTGACTCAAAATTATTCACCTGCCCTTTTGTTTTCTTCTCAAAAAAATGGAGCTGCTCTTTATAATGAGCTCTGCTCCAACTAAGTCAAATAATATTAGTAAACCAAAGCTTATCAAATAAGTTGGAGATAAGCGGCGTTTTTACCATGAGATCAGCTACAAAGCTTCGCGTAAAAAGATTTTGTACTGCTTGTAAAGGAACGGTCGTAAAAACCTTCAATACCATCACTATGACAATATACATCAAAACCGTATTTAACACCCCAGCAACGACCCAATCATTTTGAAGCAATCGGCGATATCTCAGATTTTTGGCAAATATCATCGCAAATTTAATAAACAGCCACCCCACGATAAACCAGCCGATAAAAGCAACAGCCGCATAATACGCCTTGTCTAAGTCAAAAGACTCTTGCTGGCTAAATAAGCCATTCTAGTCTCAGGATTTACAGATAGATACGGAACATATAATTCAATTTTTTTTCCCCATTCCTGATAGCGACTTAAAGCCAATAGAAAAGCCAATAAACAGCCTACCGTATAAAATAATTGTAATGCAGTTGCTCTTCTGGCACCTTGATAAAATGCAAGTAGTAGTAACAACAAAACCAACAATCCAACCATACTATGTTCCCTTCTTTTAGTCTTGTGTTGTCTGTATGCGATCTGCTTCCGGACGACCTTTACTTGAGTCTTCCGGTGTTTTGTTTGCAGTTTTTACCCCAACATCTTTTTTCTCCTGCTTAGCTAAAACGGCTTTAGCCTCCGCTTCAATTTTCTCGATCCTCTGAATACGATTTTCTAATTCAACAACTTTGATTGCTTTATTGTGCAAGTCCTCATTTTCTGCTTGCACTTCTAGCAGTTGTTCTTGTTTTTTCAGCTGATCAGAAACTGCATTGACCGCAAGCAGGATAGCTGCCTGTTCACTCGTCGTTTGTGGTGACAATTCTTTGATTTCTTTAAGCTGATTATTGACAAGCGCCGTCACCATTTTCATATGCTGTGAATCTTCTTTACCAATGATGGTATAGCTTTGATTATCGATAACAGCCTTAAATCGATTTTTTTGCTTTGCCACTTTTTCAGCCTCCTATATTTAAAAGTTCTTTTCGATTATAACATGTTCATCATTTTTTTTCATTATAAGATTCTTATGGTAGAATATGGCATTGAAACAAAAAATACGGAAGGAAGATTTTTATGGGAACCACTGTAGTCAAAGTCACACCCAATGAATTGAAAGAAGCAGCTACTTACTACCAGAATTATATTGTTCCTAACAGCATTCCTTATACAGCATTTTTTGCCCGTAAAAACGGCATTACCATCACTGCTTATACATCTGGCAAGATCATGTTTCAGGGAAATAATGAAAAGCAGGAGGCCGAGCAATGGCAAAAAGAAACAGAAATAAAAACAAGTGAGGATAACAGATTACCTGCTGGCTTTTCAAAAAGAAGCATTATTGGTAGTGACGAAGTGGGCAATGGCAGCTATTTCGGTCCTTTAGTCGTCTGCGCTGTTTATGCTGATAAAAAACAACTCCCTTTACTAAAGCAATTGGGAGTCAAAGATTCAAAGATGTTAACTGACCAGCAAATATTACAGCTCGCACCAAAAATCAAAAAAGAAGTCAACTATAAAAGGCTAGTCGTATTACCTGAAAAGTACAATCAAATTCAACCTAGATACAATGCAGTTGCTATGAAAGTTGCTTTACACAATCAATGTATTCACTTATTACTCGAACAAATCAAACCCTTGCAACCAGAAGGCATTCTGATCGACCAGTTCGTACAGGAAACAAGCTACCGCAAATATTTAAAAAGAGAAAAAAATCAAGTGACAGAAAATTTATATTTTATTACTAAGGGAGAACAGTACCATCTGGCAGTTGCTGCTGCTTCGATCATCTGTCGGGCTGAATTCCTTGAGGTTCTCTCTCAAGAGTCTAGCGAAGTCGGTATTAATTTAGCTTCTGGTGCTGGCAAAAAGTCAGATCTGCAGGCAGCAGAAATCATTAAAAAAGGCGGTATTGAGTTACTGGGAAAATATGCTAAATTACACTTTAAAAACACTGAAAAAGCCATAAAGATAGTAAACGCAGCGACATAGTTTTATGATAGAGATTTTACTTTTCGTGTTTTTTAGAATTTTAGCTTGAAAAAAATTAAATTAAGTCTATAATATAATTTGCTAGGCGGGTGTAGTTTAGTGGTAAAACAGAAGCTTCCCAAGCTTCCGTCGCGAGTTCGATTCTCGTCACCCGCTTAGCCAAGAAACCTTGATGTATCAAGGTTTCTTCTTTTTGTCTCGATTTGTTGATATCATTGAATATCAGCAAATATCAAGCCCGTCTAAACTATTATCTAAACTATTTTTTGGATTCAGTCATCTCAACAAATGCTTGTATAGCAAGGATTGAGACGATTGAATCCTTTTTTTATTTCTAGATTCTAAACTATTTAGCTTAGAGCGTTCGCTAAGAGATTAATCGAGTCTATTTTCTCTTCTTGATAAACTCCTGCGTAGGTATCTAACGTCATTGAAACACTGGAGTGCCCTAGCAGCTCTGAAACGGTTTTAAAATTAATACCTTGTCCAATTAGAATGGTCGCGAAAGTGTGTCGGAGTGCGTGAGGACTTAGTTTAGGAATTCCAGCACGCTTTGAGATTCTGTGTAACCAAAGTCTTGGATGTGACAGTTGGATGGGTTCACCTTTTTCGTCACAAAAGACAAACTGTTTCCCATCAAAGATATTGACACCTAATTTTAGACACTCCTCTTTCTGAATCAGACGCCACTTTTTCAAGATAGAAATTGTCTCATCGGTTAACGGGATTTTTCTTCTAGACTTCTTAGTTTTTGGTTCCTCAAGATATTGCCTTCTGTTTTTCCCACGAGTCAATGTCTGTTTTATGGTAAGTACTTTTTCATCAAAATTAATGCAATCCCATTGCAAACCCAAAATCTCACCTTGTCTACAACCTGTATTCGCAAGCAAGAAAAAGAATGTATAGATTTGAAAAGGCTCATTATTTTTTGCATACTCCAATAACTTTTTAAGCTCGTTTTTGGTATAAAAGTTTATTTCCTTTTCTTGAAGGTTCTTTTTCTTTCTTGGCATGACAATCTTCTTTGCTGGATTTTCAGATAAATAGCCTTGCTTAATAGCAAATTCAAAAATTCGTGAGACGTTTGAAACATATTCCTTAAATTGAGTGTTCTTTTCTCGCATGGCATTGGCAAACTTTTGAACATCAGATACTTGGATCTTTTGGATTTCTTTCTCTCCAAAAGTTGGCAAAATATGAGTGTCAAATTTTTGCTTAAGTTTTACAAAGCTCGATTCTTTTACAGTGAGTTCGTATGTTTCTAACCATAATTCGTAGATTTCCTTAAATGTTGCATCTTTGTGATTTTGAAACCCATTTTTTAAAATGTCATACGAAACTTGACGATAATAAGCTTTAGCAGCTTTCTGAGTGAGAAAGCCTCCTTTATTAATGTTAACTTGCTTCTTTGTCTCGGGATTTACTCCAAGATATCCCGTGACTCTCCATAAATTTGCTCCATTGCTTTTTTGATACTGTGTGTATGTTGGCATTTTTTCTCCTTCTCATGTGTGGGGCACATAGGAAAGGAATGAACTTTTGTTACTGGTTCTGTTCTGCTTCTTGAATGAAAGCCAAGTCTTTTGCGGTTTTTTCAATTTCCTCAAACGGTAAGTTGTCAAAGAAGACTGGTTTTATCTCTGGTTTTCCATGACGATCCAAAATCGGATTTCCGTCTTCATCCAAACGCATTTGTGGGGTGAAGAAACGTTCAATAAATGCTAACTTTTCTGCTACCTCGTCTATTTCTTTCACTGTATGGCTATTCAATATTTTCGCCAAAGTAAACAAGTTTTGGACTTTTTGATCGTACTCATCGATGCGGTCAAGAATAACCGTTGTTTCGGAGACCGCAATCTCTTTTGGTGAACCAAAGAGCTGAATCGGTGTTGCATGAAAGACCGTCGCAAATTTTTCCAAGCTCTCAAAGGTTGGGTAACGAATTCCCCGCTCGATATTGGAGATGGTTTGTTTTTGTACACCAATCTTTTCTGCCAATTCCGTTTGGGAAAGTCCCATTTCTTTTCGTAATCGTGCGACATTGCCGCCAAAGTTTTCTATCATTTTCCTCACCTCGGGTCTATCATAAGCGCTTTCCCTAAAAAATTCAAGTAAAAAATAAACGAAATAGTATTTCAAGTAAACTTTTAAAATATACTTGACATCTATTTCGGATCGCGGTAGAGTGTACGAAAAGATACTATTTTATTTATTTATAGTTCTTTTAGTTTTAAAAAGAAATCACGAGGAGGTGAGAAGAATGTCGGTATTGGAACAAGCCCTTCTGGATTGGCAAAAAGATCAGACCAATCAATTCTTTGCCCTGTTAGAAACTCGCTTAGAAGAAACACAAACCCAACAGGATATCGTCAAACAAAAATATTGTGCGGCGCATTTCGATGTGAGTGTTAATACATTGAAAGAATGGGTTCTTCAGGGCTGTCCAGAAATTCGATTGGACTCAGGTATGGTTTTATACAGCATTCAAGCGGTGAGAAGATGGTTATTAACCTATCAAAACTAAACAACGGTGTGGGGCCAAGGAAAGGAGCCGGTGTCGGGTTGGTGTGGTTGCCGCAGCCGTTACCTCGACTGCGATGGCTGAAAGCCAATCAGCATGCGAGGCTTACGGAAGCGTGGAACGCACGGGTCTTTTGCGAACACCAGACACTGGCTAAGCGTAAGGTGCCTTTCTAATAGCACCTTATAAAGAGAAAAATAATGGCTAATAACTACCGGAAAAATTCGGAAAAAGCTGATACTACCAAGCTTTTTCACAACAAAAATGATTTGCGAACCATCGCAAATTTTAAAGGAGGTGACCAAATGACCAAAAGTACCCAGAATGTGCTAGGAAAAGTAGATTGGTTTCAAGCCGTTTTGCATCAAGTCAGTTATCAGACGGTCTTTCAAGACTTATTAAAAATCAGTTTAGAATCCGTCTCGATTCAAGCAGGCAGTTTAAAACATGAAGAATACGATATTGTGTACACCTGTGGCTTTCTCAAATACTACACCTATCACCAGCCAGAAAAAGCGAAAGAACGCGGAACCCTTGTCTTTAGCGGACAAGCCTGTACCACTTATGAATGGATTATGCTTTCGTATAACGCGAAAGCGAATGTCTTTCAAGAACTTGCTACCCGTTTTTACGAGTATGCCAGTCAAACCGCCTTCACCTTTGAAATCAAGCGTCTGGATTTAGCCTTGGACGATTACAACGAAGTGCCCTATTTCACGGTGAATCAAATCCATAACAAAGTGAAGAGAAAACAATTTCTTTCAAAAGGACGAAGCTATCAACTCCATGACAGCGAGTTTGATGCCAAACAACGGGCAAAAACGGTTAGTATCGGCGTTCGAGGATCGGCTTGTATGTTTCGAGCCTACGACAAAGCCAAAGAAATGGCCAAAGATTTTGATGGAGCAAAACAAGAGGAAATTCTGGCTCGGGCTCCCCAAATTCGGTTGGAAATTGAAACACGAAATGATGTGGCAGAAAGTCTCTTTCGAACCATTGCTTTTTTACCACAAGATCAATGTGTCGCAAACTTAATTCGAGGCTTCCTGCAAACGGAACTTACCTTTTACACGGACGGCTCCTTAAAGCAGGTCTGTCGTTGGTGGCAGGACTACTTAAAGCCAAGTCTGGTTCCTACTATCACCCGACAGTATCAAGTGAGTAGCTTTGATCGTTCCTTGAACTGGTATGAATACGGTGGACCTATGGCATTAACTCAAGCACTCTTTTTCTTGCATCATGAGGGGGTCGGGATTGATCCAAGTTTGTTAGAGATTCGCCCCAATTATGAATGGACACCCGAACTTTCTGATCGCATGATTCAATACGTCAGCGAGCAACAACGTCCCGATTTAATTCCGTTTATTCAAGAACGCACCAAAAAAGCGTCCGTCACTTCCCAATAAGTGAACGAACGCTCTGTAAAAAATTTTCTAAAACAAGTATAGCAAAGAAAGGAAGAATATACGATGCCAAAAATGTTAAGTATCAATGATTTTGATTTTGGAGCCATTGGCCCAACCTTTGAACTAGATGAGGTCACTCCGAAGTTTGCGACCGAAACCCGAACTGATGAAAACGGGCAGGTCATTCTAGATCGCGAAAACAAACCAAGAAACTTCTATACCGATGAGATTGTCGGGTACAAATATTCGGTAACCATCCTAGAAGGACAGTTCCGTAAAAAAGCAACGCAAGTCACCGTCAACACCTTAGATCATCCGATTGACAATGACGAGATTATGAAACGCGAAAGTGTCAAATGCCGATTTGAGAACTTACAACCAAGTAGACCTGGGCACCCGATGTATTACAAGGCAGATAAGATTGTTTTGTTAGGAAAGTAGAAAAAAATATAGGGAGCGAATTAACATTTGCTCCCTATATTTTTATGCAGTCGTTGAGTTGAATCCAATAATTATGGTCATTCGTAATTATCATAAAATCTGTTTCAGTTTTTTTAATTGCCCACGACTGATTGGGCAGATTAAGTTATTTGGCATTGTTAATAACCGCCTTTTTTCATCCATCTCCAAAATATTATCCGTATTAACAACACAAGTTTTGTGAACACGCCAAAACTGATCTCCGTGTTTCTCCATATCTTTTAGGTTTCCATAGAATTCTAGTCTACCAGTTTTCGATTGAAGATAGAGGCGATGAGGTTCTCCTGTTGTTTCAAAGAAAAGTACATCATCATTCTTGAAGATTTTTTTTGAACTTCCTATTGAGATACTTAATCGCTCTTTCTTTTCTAGATTCAAAGAGTCTCTTTTTAAAATAGTAGTCAGAACAGTATCTATATTGCCAGATAAGTCTATGCCTTTGCATTTAGAGATGAAGTCGAGAGCTTCTACTTTGTACTTAAATGTTAGGGGAGCCATCTCCTCGTGAGCTGTAATAAAAATAATTTTTCCTAATGAGTCTATCTCCCTAATTTTTTCAGCAAGTTCAATACCGTTCATGTAAGAGTCTAAATCTATATCTAGAAAATAGATAAAGTTTGTGCCCAAATTGCTAATAATATGGGAAATAATTTACTCAGGAGAATTTGTAGATAAAATAACCTTCATTGGAAAATCTTCAATCATGATTAGATTAGTAATGATTTTTGTTATTTGATTGAGCTGGATTTTATCATCTTCACAAATAAGTATGTCATACATAACTGGCTATCCCCTCTCAGGCAAAACAATCAATTCTTGGGTGAATTTGTTTTCAGAAATATTTGTTTCAAGCAAAATGGGTCTATTTCTTAGAAGAGCCTTCACATTAGAAAGGCCTAGTCCACGATTTTTACCTTTTGTTGAAAATCCTTCTTCTTCTAGAAGTGAAATTGATTGGATAATAGAGGAGTCGCAATCATTTTGAATTATGATATGAATCGTATCTTCCATTTTAAAAAAAACGACGGATAATGATCCGTATCCTAAATCTTTTAGAGCTTCAATAGAGTTGTCCAAAAAAATACCTAATATCCTAACTAGTGATGCTACATTTTTATTACTAATATGAATTGAATCCAAAACTTCTAGAGTAACTTCTATTCCTTGGATATTTGCGAGTTGAAGTTTAGTGTAGACAATGCTTTTAATAGGTAAATTATCAATATTCGCTAATGATGTTAATTGCCTATCCAAAGAGTTGATTGATCTAGCTTGAATCCCTACATGTTTACTATAGTAATCTTTTAATCCAGGAAAATTATCTTCGGCAATAAATGCATTTATGCTGAGTAGTAGATTATTTTGATCATGTCTAAATTTCCGTATTTCCAAAGAATGTTGTTCTAATTGATTTATATAAGCACGATCGAGTTCAAGTTGAATTTGATCATCAACTAATCTTTTTCTTTTTCGATCATTTAACCAATTGAGCGTAAGTAGAATGGTTAGAGTGATAAAAAAGGCAATAAAAATACCTGTTAAGGACCGATTGTTTAACCAATTATCGTTGAAAGTATATGTTACATCAAAAACAAAAATAGGATAGAGCGTATAGGCAAAGAGTATGATAGAAAACACCATCATAACAGGAGTCAAAATTTGGTTAATAGATTCAAGTCTTATAAGTAGTTTCCTTAATAAAATTGCTACTACACACGATAATAGTGCTGGTAGCAAGAGCAGCATTACTGGAGAAAGATCGATTGAATTCTTCAGAATGAACAGTGAACTAAGAGAAAGAATGATGGTAGTACTAAATTGTTGTAATGGTTCTATAATGAAGGATTTAGTAACAGCTTGTGGAATGGTCTTTTCAGAATAATAAAATGAACCAAAATTGATTAAAATAAATGCTATTTGTCTTACTAGAACACTGTAGTCTCCTAGAAAGAAAATTGTGAGACCGTAAAAGAACGAAGTAGCAATAATATCTGGTATTGTACGTTTTTTCTTTAAACAAAAAATTGTAAGGAGCGAAATAGCGTAGTTCCCAATGTAAAAAAAATCCATGATTAATCACACCTTTCAAGAAAGTATTTCAGCTGCCTTTTCTATTATAGTAGAACAAAGTGCTTACCGTTCATGAATTAGAAAGAGCCATTCGTGAACAATCTAATTCCTTAGACTATTTTTGTGGTATATATGAATGGGGGTGATAATGATGTCAAAAAAAATTATTAGGTTATTTATGATAGCA
>Ga0079226_10003960_pt1 | contig 11336 bp, 8 predicted proteins | sample Poulit2014_FD_76345 | JGI IMG/M metagenome (GOLD analysis project Ga0079226, IMG submission 76345) | Agricultural soil microbial communities from Georgia to study Nitrogen management - Poultry litter 2014 | ecosystem: Environmental > Terrestrial > Soil > Agricultural land | place: USA: Georgia...
GACCGACTGCCGATCCGCTGAGATTTCAGCCCCGATACCATGACCGGGGCTGAAGTCACATAACCCCAGTTAGTCAGTGTGTGGAATACGAACTTTGCCGTAGTTTAGGGCATCCCAGAAGTCTCCGCGCACGTAGCGTTGTTCTGGATCCGGGATGAAGTCCCAGTGCCGTATGCTGCCTTGCTGAAGCGCATGAGCAACCAGCCGACGACGCTTTTGACTGTCCAGCACATCTGATTTCAGTTGTGGCAGATCATATTGCGATGTCACTTCGTTTTTGAGCTGGTCTACAATCGCAGCATAGTCCTGCGAGTCTGCGACGTTGTGTAGTTCGTTGGGGTCGGCGTCCAAATCGAAGAGTTGATCGGGGTCGCCAGGGCAGACCACATATTTATATTGGCCACGTACCAATGTGACCTGCGGTGCATGCGTACCTTCGGCCATGTATTCGATAAACACGTCCCGGTCGCTTGGTGCAGTTTTACCCCGGTGTTCATTTCGCGCCGATTCCAGTAGCGACATGCCTGGAAGCTCAGGTTGTGGCGCGCCAGACAGTTCCAGCAGGGTGGGCATCAGGTCAATTAACGACACGGGGTTGGCAAAGCGGCCTTTGGGTACCAAATGCTGCGGCCCGTAAACAATCAGTGGCACACGTGCCGATTGTTCATAGGGCGACATCTTGTACCACAGGCCTTTTTCCCCAAGCATATCGCCGTGGTCACTGGTCACAATGATGACGGTGTTGTCAGCGAGGTTGAGTTGGTCAAGCCGTTGTCTAATGCGGCCAATATGATCGTCAATGTAGCTTACCGCCGCGTAATATGATCGACGGGCTCTACGCACTTGGTCAATATCCGGATATTGCTGATCAAACCCGCTCATCATGCGCAACCGGTGGCTGTGCGGGTCTTGTCCCGGATCGGGAGCCTGAGGATACTGTGGATCGGGAATACGGGTATCCGCGAACCGTTCCCAGTGCTCTTGAGGTGGCTCATAGGGGTCGTGGGGGTGAATAAAGCTGGTAACCATCAGGAATGGAACGTCAGCTCCGCTATCTTGGTTGGCCCGCACTCGGTCGTTGAGGTGGCGCAAACTGCGGAAACCAACCTCGTCGTCGAAATCTTGCTGCACCGTGGCCTGTGAGGGCCCAGCGGTAAATACCGCATCGGCATCGTGGTACCACTGTAATCGTTGATCCAGGGGCCGCTCCCACTCGGGGACCATATCCAGATCGGCCGGATACACATCGGTGGTGAGTCGTTGCTCAAAGCCATGTTCCTGGTCGGGCCCAATGAAGTGCATCCGCCCAATCAGCGCGGTATGGTAACCCTGGGCGCGCAGATGGTGGGCAAAGGTTGGCATCGAGGCGGCAAAATCGTCGCCATTATCGTAGCAGCCGACCTGTGAAGGCATCTGCCCGGTCATCATCGACGCCCTCGAGGGGGCGCACAGGGGTGTATTGCAGTATGCACGATCGAAGACGGCGCCGTCTTCGGCAAGAGCATCAATATGGGGTGTTTTGGCGACGTCATCACCATACGTCCCTAAAGCTTGTGCCGCCATTTGATCGGCTTGCACAACCACGATGTTAGGTTTCATGGTAGAACCACCTTTCATACGATCGGAGATTTCAACGAATGGGTACCTGCTGCAACCCACAACGTAGTACCGACACGACGAACCAAACTACCAAGAACGTGTCGCACTTTGGCCACGAACTGGAACGTTTAGCAGCCTTGGCTTCAGACCAATTGTCCATGGTGGGTCTTGGCGGCGGAAAGTTTTTAATGGGTAGCGATTCCCCCGAAGCTTATGCCGCCGACCATGAGGGTCCGGTGCGGGAAGTGACCGTGGCGCCCTTTGCTATTGGGACAACGACGGTGACCAACGCTGATTTTGCCGCCTTTGTGCTTGAGACCGGGTATATCACTGATGCTGAGGTGCATGGCGATTCGCTGGTCTTTGCCGGGCTATTATCGGACCGGTTGGGCGATATTTCTCCTGCGGTGCAGGACACCCCGTGGTGGCGGCAGGTTGCCGGGGCGAACTGGTTATTCCCCTATGGTGATACCTTCAGTGCAGTAGAGCTGGCACAGCATCCTGTAACGCATGTGTCCCAGTCGGATGCCATCGCCTATGCTGACTGGGCCGGTGGCCGTTTGCTGACCGAAACCGAGTGGGAATTTGCTGCACGCGGGGGCTTAAAGCAGCAACCGTTTCCGTGGGGCAGTATCCGTGAACCCGATGGGGTGGCCCGGATGAATACGTTTGTTGGCACGTTTCCGGAGAAACCGGAAGGCTCGGTTGGTACCGTGCCGGTGACATCCTTTGCACCAAATGGGTATGGGCTGTACAACATGACCGGCAACGTGTGGGAGTGGACGGCTTCGAAGTTCACATCGGGCAACGAGTCCGGTGTGTTGCGCGGTGGCTCATATTTGTGCCATGCCTCGTACTGCCGACGATACCGGACCTCGGCTCGTACTTGGGCAACCCCCGATACCTCGTTGGGCCACACTGGTTTTCGGTTAGGTCTGACCACCGGTTAGGTGGTCTTATCGGTATCTACTGAGGACTGATCCGGTTGGACATCGATTGTGCCGGTTTCTGGGTTCCAGCCGTCTTCCCACTTTCCGGTCGCGAAATCATAACCGACCGGGTCTCCGTATTCGTCGGTGCGCTGGTACCACTCGGTGTAGTCGTCGTGGGCGGAGTCTGTACCACCGCTTGCGCCTTCGCCCGGATCGGTTGGGACTACTTGGAAGGCGAAGTCGTCGCCGTATTTATCCACACCTTCTAACACCGCCTGGCTCAGGGCGTTATCTTCATACCGGTACCGCAGTGCGTACGGGTCGGTACGCAGTTCTTTGACCCAGGCGATAATGATCAACAGCATCACGAAGGCAAATGGTACCGCGGTAATAATGACCAGCGATTGGAGCCCTTCAAGGGCAGTTTCATCACCGAGTAGCAGCATGACCATAGCGATACCGCCCATCACCAGCCCCCAGAACATTACGATCAGTTTTGGTGGGTCTTGCCGACCTCGCGTAGTGAGGATCCCCATAACCACGGAGGCAGAGTCAGCGGCGGTAATAAAGAAGATTGCCAGAATCACCATGATCAGCAACGGTAACCACTCGGCATAGGGCAGGTTATCGACCAGGGTGAAGAGGACTTCCGGTGCCGCCATGTCGTCAGTAAATCCAGGTTTACCTTCGCGGTACATCCAAATCGATGACGCACCCATCACTCCGTAGGCGACAAAGAGCAGTGACGACGGGATGAGGATGACACCTAAGATAAATTGTCGGATGGTCCTGCCCCGTGAAATGCGGGCAATGAAGATCCCAACGAATGGCGACCAGGAAATCCACCAGGCCCAGTAGTACACCGTCCAAGCCGATTGGAAGTCCACGGTTTCTTGACCCCAGGCTCCCGAGCGTGCCATCAGGTCAAAGAATGAGCCGATGTACTCCATGACCGCCGAAGGCAAGAGGTTGAGCAAAAACAGGGTTGGGCCGAGGAAAAATACCAGTGCCACGATGCCAAGGGTAAAAACAATATTAATATTCGATAGGTACCGAATACCCCGGGAGACCCCGGAGACTGCGGAAATAATGAAACCTACCATTAGGGCCGAGATAATAACCGCTAATACGGTATTGGTGATGTCGGAGACACCGGCAACAATGGTGACGCCTTCACCGATTTGTAACGCTGCGATACCTAGGGCGGCAGCGGTGCCAAATAGGGTGGCGATGATGGCAAAGATGTCGATGAGTCGACCGGCAAATCCATCGGTTTGACGTTCACCAAAGATTCTGCGGAAAATCGATGACATCAACAGGCTGCGACCACGCCGGTAACCGACATAGGCGACAGCTCCACCCACCAGCGCATACATGGCCCAGGCGTGAAAACCCCAGTGGAAGTAGGTTTGTGCAAGCGCAAATTGCATCGCCTCGGTGGATTCAGGGGCGTTGGTCATTGGCGGCGGGTCAATGAAATAGGTGAGCGGTTCCGCAGGGCCCCAGAACATGACTCCGATGCCCAGACCAGCAGCAAACAGCATCGCGACCCAAGAGAACGTAGAAAATTCTGGTTTTTCGCCGTCTTTACCCAGCGGTATCTTGCCGTAACGGGTGATAGCAAGGGCCAGCAAGCTAAATAGTACGATGGTGGCTACTGCGCTGAATAGCCAGCTGAGGTTCGTGGTCACCCAGGTGTAGGCCGCATCTGCCACCCGGCCAACGTTATCGGGGCTTACTAAACCCCAGATGACGAAGGCAACGGTGAGTACACCGGCAACACAAAAGACAATTTTATCTACGCTATATCGACGACGTTGCTCGTCCAGGCTGATACCGGGCACTAATACCGGGTGGATATTATGCGGGTATTTGGGTCGAGAATAGTCCCAGGAACCGACGGATCTGCCGGCCTGACGGCCCACCCGTTGGGCGTTATGTTTTAGGCTGTCCTGTTCGGCTGGCGGCTTCTCAACCACTAAATAGCACCTCCGCTATGCTGTGCAGCGTTCAATCATCATCGGTAAACATAGCAAGGCTAACCGAATTGTGGGCCAAACAGGTAGTCAGTATTCAAGCACGCTGGCATTTTCGAGGTATTTCAACACGCTATTTTCGACTCATGCTGGACCATTTTTGCGACCGTTGAAGTCCAGAATGCTTGTTTTTTACATGTCTTGAAGTTGGTGTTTTTACCGCACTAACACGCCGATCTGCTACCAGTCAGGGTGACCCATTGCACTGAGTGGGTTAGCTATTCGCCCGCAACTATGTAAAGATAACTATTGTTCAACTGAGAGGTTGACGCTCACGAAAAGTGGGTTTGACTTGGGCGCGCGCCGACGATTACCGGGACTGTGCAGCCAGTCGAGATCCTGCGTGAGCGCCCGAAGTGGTCTGAAAGATGACCAGTCACCTGTGGCCGGCTGTCGCCCTACCCTACAGACAGCCTACGCAAAATCGGGCTATAGGGCGCCTTGTGCGCCGTTATTGGACGTTTGAGCGAAAGGAATGCTGTGCCGCCTGCATCGGAAGGCCAAGAATTACTCCAAATATCCATTCCCGTTGTGGTGTTGTTGATTATCCTCTTTTACGGAGGAACACTGCTCATGTCGTATCTGATCGGCCGCAAGAAGGAAAACGCCGATGATTACATGACGGCGGGAAACAAGATCGGATTCGGTGTCTCTGCGGCCTCCATGACGGCCACTTGGATTTGGGCGTCATCGATGTATGCATCGGCCGAAGCCGGATATAACTACGGGCTATCGGGCCCCATCCACTATGGGTTCTGGGGCGCGTTGATGATCTTGTTTATCTACCCGTTTGGTAAACGTATTCGTAAAGTCGCACCAAAAGCACATACCCTGGCCGAGGTGATGTATGCCCGTCACGGCCGGTCATCACAGCTGATGTTGGCTGGGTCCAATGTGCTGGGTTCCACGATCTCGCTAACTTCAAACTTCATTGCCGGTGGTGCGCTTTTTGCCATCCTGACTCCCCTAAACTTCGGCACCGGCATTGTCGTGGTGGCCGCTGGTGTGCTGTTGTACACGCTGTGGTCTGGTTTCCGTGCCTCGGTGCTGACCGATTTTGGTCAGGTGATGGCGATGCTTGGAGCAGCCGCCATTATTATTCCGGTTGTGTTCTTTGCCGCCGGTGGCCCCAGTATCTTTGAATCCGGTGTCGCAGCCGGACATGTGAGCCCTGAGCAGCAGAGCTTCTTCTCCTCTGAAGCATTCATGAATCAAGGCGCGCCCTATATTGCGGCAGTATTGGCTTATGCCATCGGTAACCAAACTATTGCCCAGCGTCTCTTTGCTGTGCGTGAGGATCTGATCAAACCGACATTTGTTACCGCAACGGTAGGTTATGGCGCCACCATTATTGGCATGGGAATGTTCGGGGTTATCGCCCTGTATGTTGGCATCGAACCACTTGATGGTGATCTCAATAGCCTGATTCCGCAGATGGCCGGTACCTATCTTGGCCCAATCCTGTTGTGCCTGGCATTTATTATGATTATCGGTTCGCTATCATCGACGGCGGATTCCGATTTGTCGGCACTGTCATCAATTGTGATGGCCGATGTTTATGGTCAAAGCCGGGGCCGCGGTAATGCCAATCCGCGCACCATGTTGCTGATCGGTCGCGTGACCATGATCGTCGCCACTGCTGCAGCCCTCTACTTCGCCACCGCACGGTTTAGTATTTTGGATCTGCTGGTCTTTGTTGGGGCCATGTGGGGTTGCCTGGTGTTCCCGGTTATCGCTTCGTTCTATTGGAAGAAGATTACCAATGCCGCCTTCACCACTTCTGTGCTGGCTGCTCTGGCAGTATTCTTGCCGGTACGCTTCGACTGGATCCCCGTTGATGGGGTGTGGGGTTACGGTGTCGAAATGCTGTCGATTATCGGCATCGGTGTGATCCTGGGCATCATGGGCTTTGGATTCTTCGGTATGCGACCAGCACTCATCATCGCCGTCGTCGGCATGGTTGCCGTACTGCCCTTTAGCTTCAACTACCTGCGTGACTATTCGGTGCTTACCGGGTCCTTGGTGGCCTACGCGGTCAGCTTTTTGGTGTGCTACTTGATGTCCTACCGGTCCAAGGAAAACTTTGACTACGACGTCATCCAGAAGATCACCGGGGATTTCGATCCCGAGGTCGACGAAGCAACGCAATCGGCCCAGACACCACTAGAAAACATCGCCCCGCAGAAGCAAGGAGAATAATATGACCGTTGGACTCACCTTTTATGTGTTGATGTGGCCCGTGTTAGTCGCCGGGTGCATGTATGTGATTGCTCGGGGTTTCTTTAAGGAATGGGCTGAGGCCCGTCGCGAGGGACGCACTATTATCTAACCCAATTTGTTAAACACACCCGCTCGGTAGGCAGTCGGTATGGCTGTACCACCGGGCGGGTGTTGTTATTTGAGTTTGTCGATAAACCGGCTGCCAAGTTTCGGTTCGGGTGGGTAGGCTGCCGCCAACGTGTCGAAACGGGTGGGCTTATACAGATTGGTTTGGTATTGGGAAAACAGCCGGAAACTTTCATAACCACCCCAACTGCCAAAACCTGCCGTACCGGTGGCATTATGCGGTAGGGACGGCAACGCCGACTGCAAGACGGTGGCATTCATTGTGGCTGTGCCAGCGTTGATGCGCTGCATAAAATCCCGGCGAATACGACGACGCTCCGAAAACCCGTAGGCGGCCGGAGCGGTTGGCATGGAGTTGGCCAATTCTATGGCTTCATCGTAGGTGTCAACAACCAGTATCGGTAGGATGGGGCCCAGGATTTGTTCCTGCATGATTGCCGAGTTGGGGTGCACCTCGGCCAGCACGGTTGGTGCTAAATAAGCGGATTCGACGTTGTATTTGCCGCCGTGTACTAGGCGTGCCGGTGTGGCTCCGACGGCTCCTTTGATGGTGGCCTGTAATAGCTCGACCAGATGCTGGGTGTGTTCGGCAGTGATGATGCGACCAAATTGTTTGGCTTCACCCGGGTTTTCACCGTAGAACTCTTCTACTGCGGCAATAACTGCATCTTGGGTTTTCGCCGCGACATCATAGCCGACGGCAATCAAATAGTCCGGGCTGGTGAGGTTTTGTCCAGCATTGCTAAATTTGCCGTAGGCGATGCGTCGTCCAATGGTTTTCCAGTCTCGCCCATCAGCGACTATGACCGGTGATTTGCCGCCCAACTGTAAGGTGACGGGCGTCAGCTGGGCGGCAGCCAACTGGTAAATGCGTCGTCCTATATCTGCGGAACCGGAATACAACAGATGATCTAAGGGTTGGCTGGCGAGCTTGTCTAAAGCATCTTCACCGCCGGTGACGGTGACAATTGAGCGCGGGTTGAGATATTCCGGCAGGATGGTGCCCAGCAGTTTGGCGGTTTTTGGGGCACGCATCGATGGTTTGAGAACCACGCAGTTACCCGCGGCGATGGCACCAACCAGTGGTGCAAGCAGTGTGTAGAAGGGCTGCGCCCAGTGTCCGATAATGCCCACGGTGCCTAGTGGTCGCGCCCTTACCCTGGCCCGGGCCGGGCGCAGCGCAACTGGTATGGACCGGGTTTCGGGTTCCATCCAGTCGGTTAGATGCAACATGGCATAGGCGATTTCGTCTTTGACCGGGGCAAATTCTGTTTGCGTGGTTTGGGCCGCGGATTTACCGATGTCTTGCCATAGTGCGTTTTGGATATCGGTGGCGTAATCTTCGAAGAGCTCACGAAGGGCTTTGAGCTGGTCCATCCGAAATGACCGTGTATGGGTAGCCCGGGTTGCAGAGAAGGCCCGTAACTGCTGTATCCGGGTGGTCATAGTCTCGTGTGCGGCTGGGGTCATGGGTACCACCGTACGACAATTTGGTCCCCGGATAATGATGCCACCCTGAAATCTGTCGGCTAGACTTTGGGGCATGGCTGCAACTGCACGACGAAAATCGTTATGGGTTTGGGTCGTGGTGGTAGCGCTTTTTGCTGGTGCCGTCTGGGTCGCTGTCGATACGGTTCGTTCCAGTTTTCAACCGTTGGCCGTCGTTGATGATCCATTTCCCGATGAAGCCAACCGTCCGGATGCTTCCGACGATGATCGTGGTGCAGTGAATTTTTTGGTGTTTGGACAGGTGGAATCCGATAATAAGATCGTATCGATTTTTCATTTAGCCGCAGGACGGCGTCGGGTAGAGATACTCAATTTTCCTGTTGCAGCAGCGGTAGCGTCGGATCTGGATGATGTTGCTGACACCGTGGCCAAGGTTGAAGAACTCACCGGTACCCGGATGGATCATGTATTGCAGTGGGATCTGGAGTCTGTGGCCGAATTGGGTGGCGCACCGGTCAGTTCCGACACGCTACTGGCGGATCCGGAAACGTTGCAGCAGAAAGATGTTTGGGCTTCGGTGCTTACCAGTGCATTGGATACCCGCGATCCGGGACAGTTGCAGGCTATCGCCAGCCAGTTGACCCCGTATATTGCTGCCGATCGTGGGCTCAATACCGGGCGGATCACAGAACTGGCTCGTTCTTTGCGACACGTGCCGGCCGAAAATATTGGTTCGTGTGTGCTGCCCAAGGACTTTGCGGCATCGCAACGGGCAGCTTTAGCCGGGTATTTTGCTGCCGGTCAACCGGCCCGGTGCGCCGATGTGTTCTAATTATTCGGGCAGGGTCATCAGGTGTTCAATCATCTCGGCCACTCCGTCGTCGTCACAGGCCGGTGCAATCACATCAGCTTGTTCTAATAGGCCCGGATGCCCCGACTCTAGGGCGTAGCCGGTGCCAGCCCAACGCAGCATTTGTTCATCGTTGCGTTGATCACCGAAAGCTACGACGTCGTTGGCGTGTACGCCCAGACTTTCGGCATAATCAGCCAGTGTGGCGGCCTTATGCACGTCGCCGCGCGAAATTTCTAACATGGACACCCCCGGGGCCGAGTGGGTGACCTGAACGAGAGGGCCAAAATGCGCCCGGACATTGAGCAGCAAATCATCGGGGTCGTGGCCGTTGACTTTGACCATAAGTTTGACCACTTCGGGGTGTTGGGCCAGCTTGTAGGTGATGTCGGTGGTTTCAATCCAGCGGGAGGAACGCACCGCTACCGAATCGGTTGGTTCTTCGGTGGCTGATGCCGGTTGGCCACGGCGTGCTTGGGCTCGTGCCGTGGAAGATATAAACTGCGGTTCCATGACCAAGCCGGTCAGTGTCTCGGCACCGAAGATCGCCCCGGTATAGATACTGCGCAGCTCGTTTGCGACCTCGGCGACTAAGTGTTCATCCATCGGGTGGGCTTCTAACACGGTGTCGGTGTTCATGTTGTAGATGATGGCCCCGTTGGAGACGATGGCCGGTCCCATGGGCCCCAGGATGGGGGCCAGTGCGCTCATCCAACGCATTGGACGTCCGGTGACGAAAGCGATGCCGACTCCGGCTTCTTGGGCAGCATGAAATGCGGCAAGTGTACGCGGTGACACATAGCCGGTATGGGTCTGGGAGTACGGGATGATAGTGCCGTCCAAATCCGTGGCGATCAATTGTGGACGGGTTAACGGGTGACCGATTTTATCGCGTTCCACTTCGGCACCGTGGGGTGCCAAATGCTCAGGCATGCAGTGCGTCCTTTCCTTATCACAGATGGTATCGCGATTTACTGCCGCAGGCGGCATCTGTTGGTAAAGTCTTGCTGCGAACGAATACCGGGTGTAGAGGAGCCAGCATGGCAGCAGCTTTCCGCAAGCGTTGGGGTCTTGGGTGGACCCCGCACGGAAATGGGAAAACCATCAATGCCGGACAAGTAGTCAAACCAACCGAACGCATGGCGTGGCCACAGACCATTGGCATCGGTTTACAGCATGTGATGGCCATGTTTGGTTCCACGGTATTGGTGCCGGCTCTGACAGGTTTCCCGCCGACTGCCGCATTGTTCTTCTCCGGGGTGGGCACCTTGGTGTTCTTGGTGATCACCCAGGGCCGGGTGCCCAGTTACTTGGGTTCGTCATTTGCCTTCATCGCCCCGCTGGTAGCGGCAACCTCGATGCATTCGATGGCGGTGGCTTCCGGCGGCATTATCGTCACCGGGGCAACCCTGGTTATTGTTGGTGCCATTGTGCATAAGGCCGGTACCCGGTGGATTCACGCGGTGATGCCACCGGTGGTCATGGGGACCATTTTGGCGCTGATCGGTTTGAACCTTGCCGGGGCGACCACCGAGGGCATGGTCGAGGTGCCTTTGACGACGTTTGGTACTACGGCCGCTGTGATTCTTACCGCTGTAATCTTCCGCGGCTTTCTGGGACGGCTGTCGATTTTATTAGGCATTATCATTGGCTACCTGTTGGCCCTGGCACAGGACGAAATTGATTTCCAACCGATTGCAGATGCCGCTTGGATCGGTCTGCCCGCATTTCACACCCCAGAATTCCGGTTTGACGTGCTGTTTCTGTTTCTGCCCGTGGTATTTGTATTGGTAGCTGAAAATATTGGGCACGTGCGCACCGTGGGGCTGATGACGCGCACCGATTTGGACCCGCATAATGGCCGGGCACTGATTGCCGACGGGGTAGCCACCATGCTGTCGGGTACCGGCGGCGGGGTGGGGACCACCACGTATGCCGAAAACATAGGTGTCATGGCGTCCTCGCGTATTTATTCGACCGCTGCCTATTGGGTTGCCGGTCTGGTGGCGATGTGTTTGGCGTTTTTCCCGAAATTTGGTGCCCTGATTGCCACTATCCCCATGGGGGTGGCCGCCGGTGCCGGGATTATTTTATACGGCATGATTGGCATTATGGGCGCACGCA
>Ga0079226_10003961_pt1 | contig 11334 bp, 5 predicted proteins | sample Poulit2014_FD_76345 | JGI IMG/M metagenome (GOLD analysis project Ga0079226, IMG submission 76345) | Agricultural soil microbial communities from Georgia to study Nitrogen management - Poultry litter 2014 | ecosystem: Environmental > Terrestrial > Soil > Agricultural land | place: USA: Georgia...
GTGGACCTAGCGGGAGGCTTGTCGAAACTTGCCCCACCGGTGATTCAGATGGTGCGAGTACACCAGTCGATCCGCGCTCGACGGCACGGACCTCAGCGCCGGAGACGCCAACCACGGCAGGCATCGCGGGCATCCGAAGACCTTCTTCAACGAGCGGAAGCTGCCTACGCTGCCGGCGGGTCCCTCAAAGTCGTGGCCCGAGAGGTTGGCCTTGGACACGAGCGGCTCGCTCGCCTCCTGCGAGAACGCGGTGTCATCCTCCGCAACCACTCACCATCGACCAGCGAGATTCGGCTGATGCGTGCTATGTATGAGCAAGGGGCTTCACTGGAACGCGTGGGCGACAGGTTCGGTTACACGGCGGGAACAGTCCGCACACATTTGATCATCGCTGGCGTCGTGATGCGCGATACGCATAGCCGTGGAACAGTCCTGAAGGCGCAGCAGGACCATCGCTGAAGTGCAACTGCGCCGAGACACCCGTCCGACCCGTGCCGTAGCCTCATGGCCCAGGCGAAGGGTGCAGCTCTCTCGTCGCCAGCTGGCAAATGCCGCGGTGGCTGTAAGGACAACGCCTTGGGCGGCCGGCATCGTCCGACGCCTTCAGACTGCCCACGCGGCTCTGGGCCCTGGTCTTGTCCACTGGTGATGACAGTTCCGCTGTTGGGATGACTCAAACCTTTCTGAGCCCTGCGCAGGTGGACGAGCTGGTGGCCCTCTGCGAGGCAGGCGCGACGCTGGTGGAGCTGAGGGAGCGGTTCGGCGTGCACCTCCGCACGGCTGCTGCGCACTCGCCCGCCGCTCGGTCCCGATCCGCAGGCGCGGTCTGGATGAGTGCAACCTCGCCCAAGCCGCCGAACTCTACGCCGGCGGGTTGAGTCGGCCTGCGGTTTGGGGTCAGTCAGCAGGCGGTTAGGCACGCTCTAGCAAACGTCGATGTGCCCATCCGCGCCAGCGGTAGACGGGCACGAGCATCGGCATGACTGGCTGTGGCTGGGTGTCGGGCTACTGCGGTGGGCGTGTCGTTGAGGAGACCTATGGGTCACTGCGTTGTATGCGGTTCGCGCTTCGGTCAGCTCGGCCCAGTGGGCTTCGAGTCCGGCGAGTGTAGGGCTGACCCCGAGGCTAGGCAGGGGTTGTGAGTGGCCGTCGATGTACCGACATGCTTCCTCGAAGATGCGGTTTACGGTATCGATCGCAGCGGGAAGTGCTTCGGACTTGATCTTGGGCAAGTTGGTCATGCGCACGTTGGGTTGATAGCGCTGCGTGACGCCCTGGAGTAGTTCCGTCTCGGTGAAGACCTCACACCACGCGCGCACCCAGTCGTAACCCGTGCGGACCAGTGCCGCCCGCGCATCGCCGTCCTGTGACTTTGCTGCCTGGATGGTCTCGTTGATGTTCTTCTTGATGTTGTTCAAGCTGTCCCAGCGGGGTCCTGTCGCTCGGGTGATCTTTCCTTTGCCCTCTTCATCGGTGATCTGGAAGTAGGCGCAGCGCTTTGTTGCTTCCATGAGCGTAAGCAGCGTGCTGGCGAAGAAGATGTCGTGGGTGAAGATGATGACCTGTGTCGTGTCAGCGAGTGACGCGACGCGCTGCGCGACTTCGTTGATGCGGCGATGGTCGAGGCTTGAGACAGGATCATCGAAAATGACCGGCGCGGTGATTCCGGCAAGGCGCGCTTCGGCGAGGAAGTCCGCTATTGCGAGGACCTTCTGCTCTCCTTCGGAGAGCACCTTGGACGGTTTGTGTTTCCCGCTGAGGATCTTGCGGCGTTGTGCGCGCCCCTGGCGGCCGACGAACTCCACGTGTAGCGCGGGCGCGCGAAGTGCCGCGCACTCTTCGTTGAAAAGCGCATCGAAGCTCTCGTTGATCATCTGGTCACTTGCGGTCTTGGCCAGCCCGGTTACAGCGCGCAGAAGCCCAGGCATGGGCTTGGCGAGCAGCATGAGCCGGTCAGCCTGCTTGGCGTCGCGTACGTATGACTCGATGAGCGTCCACGACTTCGTGAGTTCTGCTGCGGCTTCTAGCTCGACAAGCTCCTTCTTCTTCTCGGCCAAGGTGTCAGCCCGTGTGGCTGCCTGTGTCCTCAGTTCACCGAGGGTCTGCTTGGTGGTCTCCAACGCCGAGCCGAGCGCTATCGCATCTGTGCCGGCGTGTGCGGTCAGCGCTGTGTTCACGGCGGAAGCGGCGAGAAGTTGCTCGGATAGTTCCGCGATGGTGTTCAGGGTCCGGTCGAGTTCAACGTGGAAGTGGGGCTTGTCCTCGGTATCTGCGTACTCGTCGGCGAAGGTAGAGACGTCGTTGACCTGGATCGAGGTGACCGGTTCTGTAAGTGCGTGTAGCCGCGCCTTTGAAGTGGCGATGTCGGTGGTGATCTTGTCTTCGAGGTATTCGGAGTACTTGCCGATCAGCGATCGCGCCGCTTCGTTCAGAGGCTGCCGGCAGTACAGACACCGATCGGCGTCGTGTGCTCCGACCGCGATGAGATGTGCTTGGTAGGCCTCGCCGGCCTCGATGAACGTGCTCCAGGTGTCGTCGGGCTCGGCCGGCAGGTCGGCTGCCTCGAACAGGGCGGCTCGGAAGGCGCGGTAGTCCTCTTCAAGTCCGTGGAGGGTGTCGCGTTCGCGACCGTATGCCTCCACGTCGAAGTCAGCCATCACGGTGGCTGCGTTGGAAGCTTGCGTCAAGACGCGTTCGACTCGCTGTTGCAGCTTGATCTCAGCGCTGATGGTGTCCGCCTCCAGTGCGGCCACCGTACGGCGCAGGTCGCCGATACGTGTCTCGACGTCGGGATCGGGGTCGGCGAGCGACCTCAGGTGTTCCAGATCAGTGGACGCTCCCAGCGTCTCGATGAGCGGGTAAACCGCGGCAGTGCGTGGGAATCGAGGCAGAAGCCCTGTGGACCCAGATCGTAGGTCTTCGACGGCCTCGTCGATGTGGGCTTGTACCGACTTGATGCCTGCGATGACGTGATTGAACAGTGCCAGGGCTGCTGGCACGTAGACGTACTCAAGCTCGTCATCGACGTGGAAGCTGACAGAAGGGCTGTCGAAGATGGACATCCTGGTGAAGGGTGCGACGCCCTGTTGTCCGGTCCAGGTGTAGGTCTTCGTCTCAGTGCCGAGCGTGTAGCCGATGAGTGCTGATTGGGGCTGCGGCGATGCCGCTTCGATGTCGCCGAGAATCACATCGGCAGTGCGGCTCGCCGCGAGGGCTTTGAAGATGCGGGAGTACCCCGTTTTGCCCGTGCCGTTCTCTCCGAACAAGATCGTCAGGCCGGCATGCGGTTCGATGACTCCGCCCTCTACCAAGGCGTTAACACCAACGACATCGGAGAGCGAGGTAAGGGTCAGGGGCTCGATCGCCTCATCCTCGCGTTCGAGGGTGACCAGCGGCTCCTCCGTGGGGAGTTCGCGTGTATCGAAGGCCTTCTCCTGACGAAACAGGACGTACGCTCCGGATTGCTCCTCGCTTCCGAGCGGACCGCCGCCGTTGAGGACGTGCCTCACGATGTAGCGGACCCACTCGTCGGAGGTGTTCGCCCACTCGCTGAGCAGGTCGCGCGGGTCTACCCGTTGAGGTGGCGTCGCGTCTGTCACCGTCATCCTCCCTCGCCGCGAGTGCGAAGTCGGGAGCGACCGTGCTACTCAGGGGTCAAGTCTAGAGCGATCGGCAGGCGCGCGAAGGGACAACCAACGCATTGATAGGGCGTGCTGGTTCGCAGCCGGCCTCCGGACCGTCGCGAGCGTGACTACGCACGCCGATCAAGTGAGGCCTGTCCCGGCGAGGGCTACCGCGCCGCGACGTAGGTAGTCGGTTCTTCCGTGCGCGGAGTCCGGCTCAGGGGCTCACGTGTTCGATCCCGGCGACGTGCACCAGCCTCTCGGAGACGCGCCGAGCGCGAGGATGAGGCTGACCGGTCCCATGATGATGAACTTCATCGTGTTCCACACCGCCCACAACACGACCAGATGCAACCAACCTGGGGCACCGTCAGCGAGGGCGTTGGTGCAGATGCTCGCGATCAGCAGGTAGGGCACGGCGAGGAGCATCGCGGGGATGCCCCACTTCAGGTTGGGTCGGCGGCGGATCGCATCGAGCAGCCGATTGGTCGGCATGTAGCCGCGCAGGTAGTAGCGGGTGTGGCCGCTGAGCGTCCAGGTCAGGCGGATCATGGCGGGCCTCTCGTCGCACGTGTCTCTCCGTCGAGGAGGCAGTACGTGTATGAGCGCCCAAGCTGGGCCGTCCCGAAGGACCCGCAATCGAGGAGAACCTGCCTCGGTATCCGCTGTACGCCCGAGCCCGGACACGCGGAACCCATCCCTTCACCGGGCTACACCCAGGTGGCGGGGTGGTCGGACGCGTGACTGCGCCACGGCACCGTCGCGCACTTGCGCTGGATCGATGGCGGTCCCGCGCACGAAGGGGCTTTTCCCCTGCGCGACACGGCCTCATGGGCCGCGTCCTATCACCATCAGCAGCCATACTTGGAACGGAGGAGTTGTGCGTCGGCACGGCCCGAAGGCACTTCGCGGACCTGGAACAAGGGGGTGCCCGCTGTGATCGAGCGACGTGACATCGACGGTAACGAGTTGTGGTGGCTTGGCGAGGGTCCTGGCGCGCACGCAGACGAGCCGCGGGACAGCGAGACCGTAGCCGCGTCGTTGGCGGGACGGTTCCGCTTCGTCGAGGAGTCCGAGTCGAGCGCCGGTCTTCGGCACCCTCAACTCGGTGCGTTGCATGCGATCTTGGCCTACCGCTCCACCGAAGAGGACGAACCGATCACTGTGGTCATGCCGACCGGCACGGGCAAGACCGAGACGATGCTTGCCGCTTACTGCCATTCGCCGTCTCGGACGCTCGTGGTAGTGCCGTCTGATGCACTTCGGACCCAGATCGCGGAGAAGTTCGCGACGCTTGGGGTTCTACCTGCCGTCGGTGCTGTCGTTGACGACTTCATGTGCCCCGTCGTCCTTGTCGTCAAGAGTGGGCTTCAGACGGTCGACCAGGTGGAGCGCCTTCTGACGCCTGCGAATGTAGTCGTGGCTACGGCACAGGCGCTGAACGCATGCTCGGGCGAGGCGCGTACACGCCTCGCGCAGTCATGTCGCCGCTTGTTTGTCGATGAGGCCCACCACCTGGGCGCCCGTACTTGGAAAGAAGTGGTCGACCTCTTCGGCGGCCGCGAGGTCGTGCAGTTCACGGCAACGCCTTACCGCGAGGACGGCCGGCACCTGGGTGGCCGCATCGCATACGCCTACCCCCTCCGGCTGGCGCAAGTTCATGGCTACTTCGCCCGAATCAACTACCACTCAGTGATCGACCTGACTGACCCCGACCGGGCGGTCGCTATCGCGGCGGTGAAGCAGTTGCGGGCGGACCTCGAATCTGGACTCGACCATCTTCTGATGGCACGCGTTCGATCGGTCGAACGGGCGAAGGAGATCATCAAGCTGTACGAGGAGATTGGCTCCGAGTTCGCTCCCGTTCGCATCGACACAGGGATGGCGGAGTCGACCCGTCGTAAGCACCGTGACAAGCTCTTCAACCGCGACAGCCGCATCGTTGTATGCGTCAACATGCTCGGCGAGGGCTTCGACCTGCCGGCGCTGAAGATCGCGGCGATCCACGATCCGCAGAAAAGTCTTGCGGTCACGTTGCAGTTTGTTGGGCGATTTACCCGGGTTGGTGACGACTCTCTTGGAGAAGCATCTGCGTTTGTCCCGCTACAGGTTGCGGGAGTCGATGAACGTCTTCGCAAGCTCTACGGCGAGGACGCCGACTGGAATGAGGTCATTCGGGATCTCACCGAACACGGAGTGGGGCAGGAGAAGGATCGTACGGACTTCGAGCTAGCTTTCGGGTCAGTTCCACGCGAAGTCGCCATGCGCAGCATTCATCCGAAGATGAGTACCGTCACCTATCAGGCGGCCACATCGCTCACCTGGAATCCGGAGAGCATCTACGACCTATTCGACGATCGATTGCTGACCACTCGGCTCGGCATCAACAACAAGGACAAGGTGGTCTGGTGGGTCTCGCGCGAGGCCACACCTGTCAGATGGGGAGATTTCGCCAGCTTCAACGAACTGGTCCACCACCTCCACGTTGTTCATGTCGATGACGCGGCAGGATTCCTATACATCAACAGCACGAACAACGACTCAATGCACGAGGACATCGCGAAAGCTGTCGGCGGTGACAGTGTGGCGCTGGTCAAGGGCGAGAAATTGTACCGCATCCTGTCCAAGGTCAAGCGCCGAGTCCCAACCAACGTCGGCCTCCTCGACTCGGTCAGCCGCAATCGCCGCTTCTCCATGCATGTAGGCCAGGACGTACTCCACGCATGGCGCGGCGAAGGCGGCACGAAGATGAAGACCAACATCTTCGCGCACGGCTTCTCTGACCAACGGGCCGTCAGCTTCGGAGCATCTCGAAAGGGACGCGTCTGGAGTCACGAGCAAGCTCGCGACATTCACGACTGGGTCCGGTGGGCGCGCCAGGTTGGCCCAACCATCACCGACACCTCCATCTCGCTCGACTCCGTCATGTCGGGATTCCTACTGCCGGAGCCCGCGCGAGAGCGGCCGCCATACGTTCCCCTGTCGATCGAGTGGCCGTACCAACTCGTTGCAACGTTCAGCGATCGACGAAAAGTGAGCTACAACGAACAGTCCTTCTCGCTCCTCGACACGGAGCTTTCCCTCACCGATCACACGGCGGACCAACCACTGCGGTTCGAGGTCAAGACACCGTCCTGGGCGCTTGAGTTCGAGTTCGAGTTCTCCGAGGACGATCCGCCGACGATCCGCCCTGTTACCCATGACGGACAGATCGTCACTCCGTCTGGCACGGGCAGCCTCGCGGCGTTTCTCACGGCCCACGGCCTCCTCGTCACGTTCGAGGACGAACTAGTCCTGGTCGAGCAGGGCTTCCTGCTGAAACCGGACCGCGAACGGCGACTCTTCCCGATCGACGCTATCGAGACGATCGACTGGTCTGGTGTCAACATCAAACGTGAATCCCAAGGCGCCGAACGCGACCCGGCCACCATCCAACATCGCGCGATCCAAGCACTCTCGGCCGAGGAAGAGTGGGAAATCGTGCTCGATGACGACGGCACGGGTGAACTAGCCGACATTGCGCTTCTACGTCGAACCGACGACGGGCTAGAGGTGTTGTTAGCACACTGCAAGTATTCGTCCAAAGATATGCCGGGCGCGAGGATCGAGGACCTGTACGACGTCTGTGGCCAATCGATGAAAACAAATCGGGCGAAGTCGATGCCGGAGTTGCTCACCAAGCGACTTTTCCGGCGAGAGCAGAAGCGCCAAGCAGCCGGAGGGAGTGGCCTCATTGTCGGGGATATCGAGACGCTAGCAACCATCGTCAGTGAAGCGCGCTACCGCGTTCTCCAGGTCACCGTCGCCATCATCCAGCCTGGAATGTCCAAGTCGGGGGCAAGTGAGGACATGCGAGCACTCCTCGGAGCGACAGATCGCTTCCTCGACGAAACGCATGGAATGAAGTTACGCGTGATCGCGAGTTCATGAACATTCACCCTCGACAGCGAGCAAGGCGGCCGGACACGACCTGCTTCAGAGGCTGAGGTCGGGCGAGGTTCGGCTAGCGGATCGACGTTCACCGCCTGGCACGTGCTCGCCCTGGACGTACGTTCGGATGGCTGCTGAGGCGCGCGCTCGCGCGATCTTCTGCGCGTCGCTCTCACCCTCAGCGCCGAGGGGAGTCGGTCCGGTGATTCCGTAGCGGTCCCGGTAAGCCGCCACGGTGCGCGCTGCCCGCCGCCAGGTCTGCGCGGCTCGTGCACGTTTCGGTTCTGCCCCCAGAGCGGCGATCCAGTCCTCACCTTCGATCCGAGCCCTATCGAGCACTGCGTTCGCGCGGGCTTCGATCAGCTCTCGTCGCTCGTCGAGCGCTTGGCGCATGTCGTCGGCCATTGGACCGTCCGCGGACGGGATCAGCCCGGCGATGAGACGCGGGGCCTGTCGGGTGCGTCCGGAGCCGGCGGGGTGGGTGGTGGCGTGGGTGAGGCGGTGGTGGATGACGGAGGCGATGTCGTCGGCGTCGGCGAACCCGCGCGCCTTGATGAGGCGTGGCAGGAGGGTGTCGACGTTGTGGTGGTTGGCTTCGGCCCGGCGCAGTTCCACAGTCAGGGCGCCGAAGGCGTCGGAGTCGATGACGGCTTGCGCTTGGTCGGTGGTGAGCCCGGAGCCGCGGACCAGATTGGTCCAGCGTTCGTGTTGGGCTGCGGCGGCGATGGTTTCGTATTCGGCGGCGAGTTGGGCGATCGAGCCCCACTGGTCTTGCTCGGCGGTGATGGTCTCGTGCGCGGACAGCTCAGCACCGCTGTGTTGGAGCACGCCGTAGAGGACCGTGCGGGCGGTGGCGTCGGGATTGTCGCCCGGATGCGACGTGGCGTGATCGTCGGGACGGTCAAGGATGACGTAGGCCCGGTTCGATTCCCGTCCACGCGTCATCGCCACATACAGGTTCTCCCTGGTCGTGGTCGGTTCGACGAGGACGTGGGCGGTGTCGGTGGTGATGCCTTGGGCGCGGTGGGCGGTGACGGCGTAGCCGAGGTCGACGTGCTCAGCCACGTAGTCGGCGGGCAGGACGATGCTGTTGCCGAACCGGGCACCGGGTGGGCGGATCGTGACCGACCCGTCGTCGCGCACGGCGGTGATGGTCCAGGTTTGGCCGTTGCGGACCCAGCCGTGCCGGTTCCGCAGCCGACGGTCGTTACGGCGGGTGATGATCGTGTCACCCACGCCCGCCATGGACCCGTCGGACAGGGTGATTTCGGGGCCGGGCTTCAGCGTGCCGTCCAGGATGAGGTCGGCACGGGCGCGGACGTTGAGGGCGGTGACGTTCTCGCGGGTTTCGGCGATCAGCACCGACACCAAACCCGCCTGGCGGTCACGGCGCCAGGCGGTGTAGGCGGCATCGGTCATGGCCTCGGCGTCACCATCATGGATGCGATCGTGTGCCAGGTAGGTGTCGATGACCGGGGTGCGGCCATGTCGCAACTCCAGGGACGTGGTCTTCTCCCAAACATGGGTGAAGCGGTGAACATCGACCAGCTCGGGGGCATCGTCGCGGTCGTGGATCAACAGGCTGAACGCACCACCGGCATCGACGGACTGGAGCTGGGCGTAGTCACCGACGAGCAGCACCTTCGCCCCCGCCTCCTCCGCTGCCTGCGTGATGCGATCCAGGGAGAGGGTGCCGGCGAGGGAGGCTTCGTCGATGATGACGAGCTGCCCGGCATGGAAGGTGGCGCCGGTGTGTTGGTGGGTGGTCCACCACTTCGCCGTGTTCTCCGTCTGAATGCCCAGATCGTCGGCCAGCACCTGCGCCGCCACCGCCGACGGGGCCAGTCCTACTACCGAGCCGGCACCATGCTCGGTCTCCCATGCCCGGCGGAGAGCGTTCATGGCCGTTGTCTTCCCAGCCCCCGCCGGCCCCACCAATACATCCACGACCCGGCCCGACACCGCAACCGACGCCAAAGCTGCAGCCTGGTCACGACCGAGCACCCGCCCCTCGGCGTCAGGGCGACCGGTGATGGCCTCGACGGTGGCGAGGTCGACACTCTGCCCGGTGGTGGCCCGGGCCCGTTGCAGGAGGCGGTCCTCTGCGGCCAGGAGGGTGTCGGAGGAGAACACCGTGGAGTGCTTCGGACGAAACACGCTGGTGCCGTCCAGGCGGCGAAACTCCACCGGACTGGTCGCGAGCTCGGGTGGGGTCAGGCGCAGGGACGCGTGTTCGGCGGCGTCGGCAACCATCGCGGTGATGGCTTCGCGGTCCTCGACGGTGGCGAACCGCCACCCCATCGTTTGGCGGGCGGCTTCGGCCATCAGGTTCCAGCGCCGCCACGTCGAACGCTTCTCACCGACCACCTCGACCACCGACCGCCCCACCTGCCCGATCAGATCCAGCGGCACATCATCAGCCCGCAACAACAACTGCCGCTCTCCACCCGTGACGGTCCGCGCCCACACGGTGGCATCCATACCGAGCTGCTGGCTGGCGCGGGTGCGCCACTCGGCTGTCAGCTCCGCCAAGGATCGGACCTGCTTGTCCGGACGGGTCGCGAGCGTGGCCTGGGCGCGCAACCGGATCACGGTGGCATCGGATGGCTGCCGTCCGTGGGTGGCCACGTACTCGGCCACCAGCCGGTCCTTCTCCACCTCGATCTGCCGCGCCCGCGTGGAGAACTCCGCCACCAGTTCCTCGGGGACGTCGGTGATCGCCCAGGACGGGTTCCGGTCCCGTCCCATCTCCCGCGGCTCCCACTCGACGCCGAAGGTGCGGGTCATGTGATCGGCGAACACGGCCTCGTGCAGCTCCGACAACGCGACCACCGCGGCATGCATCGGCCGCCCATCCAGACTCCGCCACTTCCCATCCAACACCGTGCGGGCCTTGTTGCTGATCACCACATGCGTATGCAAGTGCGGGTCACCAGCGCGGGAATCGAAGTGATCAAACGCCGTCGCGATCAAACCGGTGACGTTGACCTGTGCAACCGCGCCATCACCAGCAGTTGCACCGGTGCGGGTGGCTGCAACCTCGCGCTCCATGAACGCAACCACCGCCGCAACCGCCTCATGATGGGCTTGCGCAATCAACGCCTGCGTCCCCGCGTCTGCAACCGCCCACAACACCGACGCCGACTTCGGCACACTGAACGTGAAATCAAACCCCGCCACCGCACGCCGCGACCCCTGCGCAGCCTCCTCTACCTCGATCTGCGCAACCGCACGACCCCGCTCCACCGGGCTCAGCGCCGGGTCAAGTTGCGCGACACGGTCCGCAACCCGCTCCGCCGTCGAGCTGTACACCGGATACGCCCGCCCCAACGGCACGCCCGTGACCGGATCCCGCCCCATCCCCACCAGCAGCTGAAGCTGCGCCTCCGACACCTGCGCTCCAGGGGCGAGTTCACCATGCCCCAGAGCGGTCACGCCGGAGCCAAGCCAACGTCCAGGTGGGGTGCCAGCCTCGGCGTAGTAGCGGGTCAACGGAGTCGACAACGACCGGTCACCATCACCAGCCGCCACGGTGCGCAGCAGGTACTTGTAGCCGTCCCCGGCCGACATCACCCGCATCGACACCGTCACCCAAACCACCCCTCACCTGCTCGTCACACAGGTGAGCCAGCGCCCTCCCAACCTCGATCTGCAAGACGCGTGGCAGATCTGTCGAGGTCTCTCATGAAACGAATCTCGATGATGCCGAGGCTCTGCGGCCGTGGGTTAGCTCGGGATTCGTACTGGCCAGCATTGATACGGATCTCCGCGTCTTTGAGCA
>Ga0079226_10003962_pt1 | contig 11330 bp, 10 predicted proteins | sample Poulit2014_FD_76345 | JGI IMG/M metagenome (GOLD analysis project Ga0079226, IMG submission 76345) | Agricultural soil microbial communities from Georgia to study Nitrogen management - Poultry litter 2014 | ecosystem: Environmental > Terrestrial > Soil > Agricultural land | place: USA: Georgia...
GGCATGGCCGGCTCCTACAGAGGGTGCAGATCATTATGTATGGCATTTTAATCTGTAGGAGAGCGCCATGCGCTCGATAGGGTGAGTTTGCGCGCGATTTAGGTGTTATCGCCGGCATGGCCGGCTCCAACAGAGGGTGCAGGTCATTATGCATGGCATTTTAATCTGTAGGAGAGCGCCATGCGCTCGACAGGACTAAACTGTCGTAAATGATCGTAGGCGCTATTGTTAATTGAGCTTAGATACCTTGGGGGATTTCTTCGCCGCCCAAGGCCTCAATCAGTTGTGGAATAAACTCCATAAAGGTCAACATCATCAGCACAAAACTGGCATCAAACTGACCGGCAGCATCATCACCGCCGTCCTCTTCGGCTTGATCCTGTAATAAGTCATCAAAACGTAAACGCTTAATGGCCAGTTTGTCGTCAATTAAGAAGCTGAGTTTTTCATCCCAGGTTAAGGTTAACTGAGTGACCAGTTTGCCGGCTTCTAAATGGGTTTGAATCTCTTCGCTGGCCAAGTCTTCACGTCTGATGCGAATAATACCGCCGTCTTCGGCACTGTCGCGTAACTCGCACTCATCGCTTAACGCAAGGCCATGGCTAGCATGGTGTTGTTTAACCCACTCAGTAAAGGTATCCGTCGGTGCGCGCTTCACAGATACAGGGCGGACCGGCAAGCTGCCTAATACTTCGCGCAAAGTAGAGAGCAATTCTTCAGCGCGTTTGGCGCTGGAGCTGTCCACTAAAATTAAGCCTTGTGCAGGCGCGATTGCCGCGTAGGTTTTGGAGCGACGAATAAAAGCACGGGGCAACAGCGCCTGAATAATTTCATCTTTAATTTGATCTTTTTCTTTTTTGTACACCTTACGGTTTTCAGCTGCTTCAATTTCATCGGTTTTTTCTTTGACGGCGTCACGTACCACACTGCTGGGCAGCATACGTTCTTCATTTTGTGCGCAAATCAGCAGAAAACCCTGAGCACTGTGCACTAAAGGTGCGTCTTCATCACTACCAAAAGGCGCAATAAAACCATAGGTGGACGGGGTTTGGCTGCCGCAGGGCAGTGCGGGTTTAGTGGCTAAAGCAGTTTCTAAGGCATCGGCGGTGAGTTTGGTATCAGATGTTAAACGGTACAGTAAGAGGTTGCGAAACCACATAAAAACTCCAAAGTGATATTAAAAAATATGATTTGCAGTCAGCGACATGCAAAGAATATGAGCCAGCCGCTAGGCAGCTGTTGAAGTATCAAACGTTAGGTGCTGTATATAATATCAGTGTTTGCCCGTTGTGGGCAGACGACTATCTGAAAGTGGCGCAATTTTACAAGTGCACGACAGGTGGCAGGTTTTAAAATCTAAACATTGGGCAAAGTAAACTTGTTAACCAATAGTGAATACCTGCCTGTGCTAAAAATACGGAGCCGAGTGTGAAACCTATAAAACGTATTAAACAGGGCGCGTTATTTTAATTGGATTGTACGCAACGCAGCGCGCATTTGCCGATTAAGTAGGGCAAGTTTCGCATTGGCCTGCTTTAAAAATCAATCATATTGGCTGGAATTTGTAGGAAACAGACGGTTTCTTCGGGAAAACGCTAAGTCATTGGATTAATTATGAAATAAAGTGATTTAGGGCTTGCCAAAAGCATTTTATATGCCTATCATACGCACCACTTGAAGACACAAGGGTGATTAGCTCAGCCGGGAGAGCATCTGCCTTACAAGCAGAGGGTCGGCGGTTCGATCCCGTCATCACCCACCAAGTCTTTACAGTATCGCGCAGTGGTAGTTCAGTTGGTTAGAATACCGGCCTGTCACGCCGGGGGTCGCGGGTTCGAGTCCCGTCCACTGCGCCATATTTTTAAACCCGCTAGGTCGTAAGGCTTAGCGGGTTTTTTATTGTTTGTTTAAAGAATTCTCTGCACAGTCAGCAAAGTACGCCAAGAAAAGAGAGCGGCTTTTATAAGAGCATTACTCTACATCTAGGATTTTACAGTTATATTAATTTGGCACGAGCAGTGCTCGATCTAGGAGTGAAAATGAGCACAGTGAAAAATATACTGAAATTGGGTGCAGTATTTGCTGTGACTGCAATGTTGGTAGCATGTGGTAGTGGTCCGTCTGAAGCCGATGTACGTAAAGCTTTTAATGCGACCATTGCTGAGCAAAAGGCATTGCTAGATGGTGGCTTAGGGTCAGATATGCAGAAAATGCTGGGTGAGATGTTACCGGAAATGAAGTTCGTAGCATTACAAGGCTGTGAGTCCGCAAAAGACGGCGTTTATATGTGCGATGTAGAAATGCAAATAACTTTACTGGGTCAGACGGAAACTCTAGTTGATGCAGTCCCAATGCAAAAAAATAAAGCAGGTGATTGGGAGCTTACTCACTAAACTCTAGTTGTGTCAGCAACGCTTTAAATCAACAGCGCACGTATTGAGTGAACTTAATACGTGCGCTGTTATTAGTCTGAACTCGTCTGTAAGTGCAAGCAGATCGCTTTCAAAACGTCTCTTATATCGCTATAAAACTTTTAGCATCCACACGTCGCAACCATCATGGATAGTGCCAGCTAATGGTTGCTCAAGATGCTTAAAGTCAAGCTTTTCATACAAACCGATAGCCGCCTGCATACTGCTTAAAGTATCTAAATAACACTGCTGATAGCCTTGTTCAGTAGCAAAAGCTAAGCAGGCTAGGCTCAGCGCTTTGCCAATGCCCAGCCCTTGAGCTGCTGGCAATAGAAAGAGCTTTTTCAATTCACAGGTATCGGTATCATCCAGAAAAGGCGCAATGCCGCCACCGCCGACCACTTGACCATCCAGTAAAGCTACTAAATATTGACTGCGATTTTCCAGCAAATAATGCTGGCTCATGCTGCTCACTTCGGCATCAGCAGGGCCAAAACCTTCGCCAATGGCGCCGTATTGTGCGCCCACTTGCTGAATAATTTGGCAGATGTCGGCATCGTGCTGAGGCAAAATAGGTACGATCTGATACATTGCTAGTACCTGATTAAAACGAGTAAATACAAGCGTGTTGCCATTCTTTAGCCAGCAACTGCACTAAATCAGCAGCTGGCATTTCGCGAGCTAGAGGCGCGGATTGGCCAGCCCAGTAGGGCGCGAACTCATGGCAATCGTGTTGGCTGGCTGCAGCATGCAATGCTCTGCCGGCGCTGTAAGTGGTGGGGTAGCCGGGCAATAAAGCGTGTTGGTCAGCCAGTTCAGTATGGAAGCGGTTCACCAAGCCCCGCGCTGGGCGGCCAGAAATCACTGAAGTAATTCCGGTTTGATAAGCACGGGCGCTTTTTAATTGCTCGCGATAGGCTGGGCTGGCGGCAGATTCTGGGCATAAAATAAATGCCGTGCCCAGTTGTGCAGCACTGGCGCCCATATCCATCACTTGTGCAATGGCTTGGCCGTGCATAATGCCACCGGCGGCAATAATCGGCAGTGAGCATTCTTTTTCGAGCAGCTGCAATAAGCTGAATAAGCCTAATTTAACATCTTGGCTGGGATCGAAAACACCGCGGTGGCCACCTGCTTCGTAACCTTGCGCAATAACGCCATCGAGACCTGCGGCAACAATGGCCTGTGCCTCGCTGACATTGGTGGCGCAGCCTAAAAGCTTAATGCCAACCTGCTTTAAGGCCTGAATAAAGTCTGTGCTGGGTAAACCAAAATGAAAACTCACCACTGGTGGGCGCTCCTCCAGCAGCATTTCAAGCATTGCGTGGTTATCAAGCAGGCTGGGATTGCCAGCGTTGAGCTGCTTGGGTGCCTCGGCGGAAAACTCAGCGAAGTAGGGCTGTAGGGTTTTTATCCATTGTTGCTCGCGGCTGGTATCGCTGGCCGGTGCAGGGTGGCAAAAGAAATTAACGTTAAAGGGTTTGTCAGTCGCCTGTTTAAGCTGCTGGATTTGCTCGCGCGCGTCAGCTACGCCACTAATCGCCAACCCTAGCGAACCCAAACCGCCAGCATTTGACACCGCCGCTGCCAACGCCACTGTGGAGGTGCCAGCCATTGGGGCTTGAATAATCGGCAGTTGAATACCTAAATCTTTGAGTAGCGTATTGGGCATAATCGACTCCAGGTCAGGGTGAGAAGGTTTGCTCGTTCAGTCTGTTGTTCATTTTGCGTTAAGCGCACAGGCTTCGCTACCTATTAATGTGCTTTAAGCACACCCAAACAGCAGCCGACCTGCTGGCGATACCAGTCACGCCGTGTGCGCATGCAGCCTATCGAGCGCATGGCGCTCTCCTACAGAATCATCGCGCTTTCTTGTAGCAGCCGACCTGCTGGCGATACCAGTCACGCCGTGTGTACATGCAGCCTGTCGAGCGCATGGCGCTCTCCTACAGAATTATCGCGCTTTCTTGTAGCAGCCGACCTGCTGGCGATACCAGTCACGCCGTGTGCACATGCAGCCTGTCGAGCGCATGGCGCTCTCCTACAGAATCATCGCGCTTTCTTGTAGCAGCCGGCCATGCCGGCGATTGCGGCAATCCAAGCAAAATATAGCTTACCAACACGGCGCATGATTCCATTCGCGGTCATGGATCGCTCCTACAAGAAGCTCTGATTTTGCTGGATGAGCGTTAATAGCAACCAAATCCGGGCTTTTTGTGGTGATAAATCGCCTAGAGTAATTAAGCCTAAGCTGTCGTAACACTCAATGGGCAGCACTCCGCCTGCGCCAACCCTTGAGGTCATTACCACCGGAATACCGCGGTCGCGTACTTTTCTAACGGCTTCTTCTTCTAAAGGGGAGCAGCGGCCGGCACCTGTGCCAGCAATCACTAAACCATCCAGCTCAGTATGTGCCAATAAGGCTTCAATCAGCTGCTGATCGGCACCGGCATGGGAGTAAACAATGGGAATATAAGGCAGCTGCACGGGCTGTTTGATATGGCGAAAAGGGCTGTGCACTGTATGAGTGGAGAGGGTCTTCTGCATAAAATGCACTTGATGGTTGGCTTCAATACGCCCAAGCGGACCACTATTTAGCGCCTGAAAGGATTCTAAGTGATAGGTATGGGTTTTACTGACATCTTGCGCCGAGTAAATTTTATCATTCATCACCACCAGTACCCCTTGCCCCGCCGCCTGCGGAGCAGCCGCCACACTAAAGCTATTGAGTAAATTAAAATAGGCATCAGTCCCTAAGGCAGATAAAGGCTTTTGTGCACCTGTTACGATGACAGGCTTACTGGTATTAAGCGTGAGGTGCAGAAAAAAAGCAGTTTCTTCCAAGGTGTTGGTGCCTTGGCTAATCACCACCGCATCTTGGGTTATTAAGCACTGCTCAATGCGTTCTTTGAGACTAAACCAGTGACTGGCATCAATGGCGGTGCTGGTGACGTTATCCACCTGCTCCAGCTCAATATCTGCCAAGGCGTTGAGCTCGGGGACCGCGCTTAAAAAATCATCAGCTGAATAATACCCAGTGCGATAATCGCAGAGTTCTAAGCGATCGGGGTGATGGGCAGAAATAGTACCACCCAATGCAAACAAAGTGATTTTAGGTAAGTCGGACACGGTTTAGCTCCTTGGGTACGCTGGGTTCTAATTGTGCAGCTCGTGCAGAGGCGCTGGGCGTTGTGGCGTATTATGGCTATTGCGCACTCTGCATAATATTGAGTCGTTGGTTTATTGAAGTGTTAACGACAAGCGCTGATTTTTGATCATAGTTGATAGCAATCTTGCTGGAAAGGATTCAGGGTCTTGCTGTGAGCGCTGTAACTTTACGGCATACTAGCGCGCTGTAATCTAGCTATGAAGTATTGATAAACAGCTTGGAATGCTGCCTATAGCAGCCAGCGATGAATGCAACAGTAGAGATTTGAGTCACTTAAACCAGAGTCTGCTACCTATAACAAGAGTTGTAATATTGAGTAATAACAAAAGTGTATTTGTATTGCTTGGGATGCTATTAACAGTGGCATTGACCTTAGCGCTTGCTTTAGGGCCGGTGAGTATCAGCTTGCAAAACTTAAGCAAGGTGTTGGTGCGCGCTCTTGGGTTTGAGGTATTCAGTACGCCAGCTGTAGAGCAAGCCCAGTTAATTATCAGTCAGATTCGTTTGCCGCGGGCGCTGCTGGGGTTAGCAGTGGGTGCGGTGTTGGCGTTATCGGGCGTGGCCATGCAGGGACTGTTTCGCAACCCGCTGGCAGATCCTGGTTTAATTGGTGTGTCTAGCGGCGCTGCTTTAGGGGCTGCGGTGGCCATTGTCGGTGGCAGCCTGTTGGGTGGACTCCCTGATATCTGGAGTCCGTATGTTTTGTCCGCCTGTGCTTTTATTGGTGGTTTAGTCGTGACCGCATTGGTCTATCGCTTGGGGCGACGTGATGGGCAAACCCATGTGGCCACTATGCTGCTGGCTGGCATTGCTTTGGCAGCGCTGGCCGGTGCGGCAATTGGTTTGTTCACCTATTTAGCTGATGATGCCACTTTACGTACGCTGGTTTTTTGGAATTTGGGCAGTTTAAATGGTGCCAGCTATGCACGTTTATGGCCATTGCTGTTGATTACTTTTGCAGTGGCCTTATGGTTGCCGCGCCGGGCCAAGGCCTTAAACGCACTGTTACTGGGAGAATCAGAAGCGCGACATTTGGGTTTCTCAGTAGAAAAACTTAAGCGGGAACTGGTGTTTTGTACGGCGCTGGGTGTGGGCGCTGCAGTGGCCGCGGCGGGGATGATTGGCTTTATTGGTCTAGTCGTACCCCATGTATTGCGCTTAGCGGTGGGGCCTGATCATCGAATATTGTTACCTGCATCAGCTTTAGCGGGAGCAAGTTTGCTGTTATTTGCTGATTTAGCGGCCCGTTTAATATTAGCGCCTGCTGAATTGCCGATTGGGATTGTTACAGCGTTAATCGGTGCGCCGTTCTTCTTGTATTTATTGCTCAAGAGCCGCTTTTGATCGGGTTGTTGGATGGTAGGGCGGGCATATGTACCACCACTTTCCAGACCCTACAAGTATATGATTTTGGGAGTGGGACTTGATGTTACAGGCTCGTCAGATAAAAGTGCGGCGTGGCCCTTGTACAGTTTTGCGAGGGGTAGATGTGCAGCTACGTGCAGGTCAGGTCACAGGTGTGCTGGGTGCTAATGGTGCAGGTAAAAGCACTTTATTATCTGCGTTGTGCGGTGAGCTGCCGATTGCTGCTGGGGAAATATTACTTAATGGGCGTAAATTGGCAGCTTGGCCTGATCAACAGCGTGCCCAGCACTTAGCGGTATTGCCGCAGCATTCAACACTCAGTTTTGGTTTTGCTGTGGAAGAAGTGGTGGGTATGGGTCGTTTGCCCTACGCCACAGGCTGTCAGTTGGATGCAGAGATTGTGCAGCAGGCTTTGGCAGCGGTTGATATTACACATTTATTTGGCCGCAGTTATTTGCAGTTATCCGGTGGTGAACGGCAGCGGGTGCATTTAGCGCGAGTGCTGGCGCAATTATGGCCGGGTGCTGAGGGGCAGGTGTTGTTGTTGGATGAACCCACTGCGATGCTGGACCCCTTGCATCAGCACAGTATCTTACAGGCAGTGCGAGCTTTTGCCGATAAGGGTGGGGCGGTCATGGTGATTGTGCATGATCTGAACTTGGCCGCCCGTTATTGTGATGAGCTGTTGCTATTGGATAAAGGGGCTGTGTGTTCGTCAGGTTCGCCAGATGAGGTGTTACGGGCAGAAGTCTTGCACGAGGTGTTTGGTCTGGAAGTGTTGGTACAAAAACATCCAGAGCGGGATCATCCGTTGATTATTGCTCGCTAGCAGTGCGCTTTATTAGAGGGCTTGTGTTGTTTCAGGAGCCAAGCATGCCGGCGATTAGCAGGGTGCAGGCAAGGTTCAGGCTGCGGAGGGCTTAACCTCTGTCGAGCGCATGGCGCTTTCCTACAGAATTATCGCGCTTTCTTGTAGCAGCCGACCTGCTGGCGATACCAGTCACGCCGTGTGTACATGCAGCCTGTCGAGCGCATGGCGCTCTCCTACAGAATTATTGCGCTTTCTTGTAGCAGCCGGCCATGCCGGCGATTGCGCCCAACAATCAAGGGGGTTTCAGTGCTAATTGCAAAGTGTACTTGGGTAAACAAGGATACCACTGGCATCCTTGTGATCGGTTTTGGCAAATGGAGCGCGTGTTAAAGCATTAAATAACCTCTCGCTCACGGAGCAGCTGTAGCACGTGCTGTACCCCTTCTTCGACACTGCTGTCTTGGGTGTTGATCACCAGATCAGCATCCAAGGGCACATCGTAAGGGAAAGATTCGCCGGGAATATTATCTTCCCCAGCGGCATACAGACCTTGTGGGTCGCGCTCTTGGCAGACTTGCGGCGAGGCTTGCACATAAACGGTGATTAAGCGCTCTTTGCCAAGGATAGCTTTTGCCTGTTCGCGACCTTCAGCATCCGGTGCGACAAAGGCTGCCAAAGTAATTAATCCAGCTTCATTAAATTGACGGGCCACTTGTGCGGCACGCCGCCAGTTTTCAGCGCGGCCAGCTCGGTCCAGCGGTAAACCTTTGTTTAAATCATGGCGTAAGTTTTGCCCATCTAAGACATAGACTGCGCGTCCGGTATCAAAGAGTTTGCGCTCAACAGCGTAGGCAAGGGTGCTTTTGCCCGCGCCGGATAAACCGCTAAACAGTAGCGTAGCGGGTTGTTGCCCCAAGCGTAGGTGCCGTTCATCAGTACTCACCCGACCTTTGCCTAAGTTGCGGCCACTGCTTTGCGCACCGTTTGGGGCAATGATCATGCCGGCGCCAACGGTAATGTTGGTCAAGCGATCAATCACAATAAAAGCCCCAGTGGTGCGGTTGGCTTGGTAGTCATCTAACGCTAAAGGTGCATCCAAACTGACTTGCACGCGACCCACTTCGTTGAGCTGCAAAATGCTGGCGCTGCTTTGCGCCAAGGAGTTCACGTCCACCTGATGTTCGATGCTGGCTACGTTGCCCGGAATATAACTGGTGGCCCGCTTAAAATCGTAACGTTTGCCCGGCAATAAGGGTTCTTCGCCCAGCCAGACCAGCATGGCTTCAAAATGATCACTGCTGCGCACTTTGGCGTCTGCGTGGACAATTAAATCGCCGCGGGCAATATCAATCTCGTCTTCCAGGGTTAGGGTAATCGCTTGTCCTGCAATGGCTTGTTCCAGTTCACCATCAAAAGTAACAATGGATTTAATTTGGCTGCTGCGCCCTGAGGGCAACACCCGAATCGAATCGCCTTTACGCAATGAACCCGAGGCCAAGGTGCCAGCAAAACCGCGGAAATTTAGATTTGGGCGATTGACGTACTGTACAGGGAAGCGCATATCACGGTGATTGAGGTCACCGCTGACATCCACACTCTCCAGAATTTCCATTAAGGTTTGTCCGGTGTACCAAGGTGTATGCTGGCTGCGGTTGACCACGTTATCGCCTTTTAGAGCGGATAATGGCACAAAGTGCAGTGATGAAGTGTCCAGATTGATTTGTTCAGCAAAGGCTAAATAATCAGCCTTAATGGCGTTGTAGACCTGTTCATCATAGTCTTTTAAATCCATCTTATTGATGGCCACCACTAAATGACGAATACCCAGTAGCGAAGCAATATAACTGTGGCGGCGAGTTTGGTTTTCCACGCCATGGCGGGCATCCACCAAAATAATCGCCAAATCACAGGTTGAAGCCCCAGTGGCCATGTTGCGCGTATATTGCTCGTGGCCTGGAGTATCGGCAATGATAAATTTGCGTTTGGTGGTGCTGAAATAGCGGTAGGCCACATCAATGGTGATGCCTTGCTCGCGCTCAGCTTGCAGGCCGTCGACCAGCAAGGCCAAATCAATATCATTACCGGTGGTGCCGACTTTTTTGGAGTCTTGAGTAATGGCTTCTAGATGATCTTCATAAATCATCTTAGAGTCGTGCAGCAGGCGGCCAATTAAAGTGCTTTTGCCGTCGTCGACGTTACCGCAGGTTAAGAAACGCAGCAGTTCTTTGCGTTCGTGCTGAGCCAGATAGGCAAGGATATCCTGGCTGATTAATTCAGATTGATGACTCATGGGTATGGATTCCTTAAAAGTAGCCTTGACGTTTCTTTTCTTCCATTGAGCCGGCGCCATCGTGATCGATGACCCGGCCTTGGCGTTCTGAGGTGCGGGTCAGCAGCATCTCTTGAATAATTTCCGGCAGCGTCGTGGCAGTGGACTCCACTGCACCGGTCAGTGGATAGCAGCCTAAAGTACGGAAACGCACCATTTTCTTTTCAATACGGGATTTTTCTTCATCCGTTAAGTGTTCGAGGATGCGCTCATCGTCGATCAACACCAGCGTGCCATCACGCTCAATCACTTCGCGTTCAGCGGCGAAATACAGCGGCACAATGGGGATGCCTTCTAAATAGATGTATTGCCAAATATCCAGCTCGGTCCAGTTGGATAAGGGGAACACACGGATGGACTCGCCTTTGTTTACTTTGCCGTTGTAGATATTCCACAGTTCAGGGCGCTGATTTCTTGGGTCCCAGCAGTGTTTGTTATCGCGAAATGAATAGACACGTTCTTTAGCACGGGACTTTTCCTCATCGCGGCGCGCACCACCAAAGGCGGCATCAAACCCGTAGTGATCTAAGGCTTGCTTGAGTCCTTCGGTTTTCATGATGTCAGTGTGTTTAGCGCTGCCATGCACAAAAGGGTTGATCTCTTGGGCGATACCGTCGGGGTTGGTGTGGGTCAGTAAATTAAGATCAAGGTCCGCCACCATTTTATCGCGAAAGCTGTACATCTCTTGGAATTTCCAGCGGGTATCCACGTGCATCACCGGAAACGGCAACTTGCCTGGATAAAAAGCTTTGCGCGCGAGGTGCAGCATCACCGCGGAATCTTTACCAATGGAGTAGAGCATGACGGGATTATCGAACTCCGCAGCCACTTCACGAATGATATGGATACTCTCGGCTTCGAGTTGTTTTAAATGGGTTAGCTTATCGGCCATGCTGTGCTCACTTAGATAGGGTATTGCGCCCGATTGGGCTTAGGGTTTAACAGAGTGAGAGGCACTTTAGCATGGTGATTGGTTCTAACGAAGCGCTTATCAAGATCAAAAAAGCATAGATATATATAAGAATTGATGGCTTAAAAGCAGCAATAAAGCAGCAATCGCGGGCATGGCCCGCCCCTACATGAGGCTGGCTTACGCGCCAATAGCGGTGAACCACACCTTTCCTGTAGGAGAAGGCCATGCCTTCGAATTTGGCGGTTAATATGTGCATGTATATGCTGCAGGTATTGCAGCGTGGTTTGTTATTTGTGCAAAGAGCGTGGGGTATGGTTGTGGGTTGCAGGTCA
>Ga0079226_10003963_pt1 | contig 11330 bp, 11 predicted proteins | sample Poulit2014_FD_76345 | JGI IMG/M metagenome (GOLD analysis project Ga0079226, IMG submission 76345) | Agricultural soil microbial communities from Georgia to study Nitrogen management - Poultry litter 2014 | ecosystem: Environmental > Terrestrial > Soil > Agricultural land | place: USA: Georgia...
CACCCTACTATTTGTCATGTTTTTCATCATCACTCATCTTACCTATAGAGCTTCTCATTTCTGTATCCGCCACTATATTCTTCATATTAACATAGTCCATATACCCTACATCTCCTTCTGTTAATGCTTTGGCTAAAGCTAATGGTACTTTTGATTCTGCCTCTACTACTTTGGCCTTCATAGCCCCAACTTCTGCTCTCATTTCTTGTTCTCTTGCTACTGCCATAGCCCTTCTCTCTTCTGCTTTTGCTTGAGCTATTCTCTTATCCGCCTCCGCTTGATCTGTTTGAAGTTTTGCTCCTATATTTCTACCTACATCTACATCAGCTATATCAATAGATAATATTTCAAAAGCTGTTCCAGAATCTAACCCTTTCTCAAGTACTGTTTTAGATATACTGTCTGGATTTTCTAAAACTTCTTTATGAGCCTCTGAACTACCAACAGTAGTTACTATACCTTCTCCTACTCTTGCTATTATAGTTTCTTCTCCTGCTCCTCCTACCAATCTTTCTATATTTGCTCTCACAGTAACTCTAGCCTTTACAATCACTTCAATACCATTTTTAGATACCGCTGCAATTTGAGGTGTTTCTATTACTTTTGGATTTACACTTACTTGAACTGCTTCTAAAACATCCCTTCCAGCTAAATCTATAGCTGCTGCTCTCTCTAGCTCCAAAGGAATGTTAGCTCTTTGAGCTGCAATAAGAGCATCTACTAAAGTATTTACATTTCCACCTGCTAAGTAATGGGCCTCTAATTCATCCACTCCAATACTTAATCCAGCTTTTGTAGCCTTAATCATTGGATTAACAATCCTTGAAGGAACTACTCTCCTAAGTCTCATACCTATTAAATTACCTATTCCTACTTTAGCACCCGAAAAATAAGATGTTATCCATAAACCAACAGGAATAAATGTAAAAAATAATATAACTAATATAATTATTAGTATAGCCAAACCAATTGAAAAACCAGCACCTGACATATTAAACCCTCCTTACAAATATTTTTGATCCCTCAACCCTTACAACTTTAATAGAAACATTTTTATTTATATAACTCCCTTCTGACAAAGCATCTATTCTTTTTCCATCTATTTCTATTATGCCTGAAGGGCGAAGTTCTGTAATAGTAATACCTTCTTTATTTAAGTATTCATCTTTCCTAGAAGAACTTAAATAACCTTTATCATCTTTTAGCTCAGTTTCCAACACAATTTTATTAAACATTGGACTTCTTTTACCTAGCTTCACTAAAATTATTGCAATAATTGCAGTAATTACTATTGCAATACCTAAAGATATAATTGCATTTGTTACAGAGTTAACAGCTAAAATAACTCCAGCTATCAATAGTATAATGCCACCAATGCCTGGTAAACCAAATCCAGGTATCATACCTTCAATTATTAACAAAATAAGACCAGTTACAAAAAGTATTATAGAAGACGTCTCAGAACTTCCTGCTAATAAGTTGCCCCCAAAAAATATACTAAAAGCTAAAATACTTAGTGTTCCACCAATCCCAAAACCTGGAGTAAATATCTCTATTAATAAACCTATGAAACCAATTGTTAGTAATAAAGTACTCATATAAGGATTGGAGACAAATTTAGCAAACTTTACTTCTATTCCTTCATTTATAGTGACTATACTTGAATAATTTATATTAAAATGATTTAACATATCCTTATAATCATTTGAAATATAATCAGCAATATTATATTTCAAAGCTTCCCGAGACGTTAAATTTAATAATTTTCCCTTAACTGTTATACCTTCTATATCTATATCTCTATCAGCCATAGCTTCTATTATTTCTGAATCCCTGCCTCTTTCTTCAGCCATATCTCGTAAAAAACTTTTCCACATAGACATAACTTTTTCAGTATCAGGTATAGTTTCTGCTGACCCTATAGTAGAACTTTCAGCCATAACAACTTTTTCACTAGAAATTGTAATAAGGACTCCAGCAGATTCCGCTTTGTTATTTACATAAGAAATAGTTGGTATATCTAGGCCATAAATTAAATTTTTAATCTTTTCAGTTTGATCTATTAGGCCACCATAAGTATCTATCTCAAATATAATTGCTTTAGGGTTTTCCTTCAATATATCATCTATAGTACTTTTCAGGAATTGATATGTCGCTTTATTTATTTCGCCTTTTATGGGAACTACATAAACTTTTCCATTGTCTTTACCAAAAACAATTCCATTTATTAAAAAAAGCAATGTTAAAATACAAATAATGATTTTTTTCCCATTCAATTTAGCGCCTCCTCCCCTATTACACTATATTATATTACTATCTGGATAAAAATACAATTCATATTCCCAATATTTAAAAAAACCTAGGCTATGTAACCTAGGTTTTTAATTTAAGTGTTTTTTTACAATTTTATTTACTAAACTTCCATCAGCCCTACCTTTTACTTTTGGCATAACATTTTGCATTACTAGCCCCATATCTTTCATTGAATTTGCTTTTACTTCTTCTATAATATCTTTAACTATTTCTTCTATTTCTTCTTCAGTAAGTTGCTCTGGTAAATACTCTAAAAGTACATCCATTTCTTTCCTTGTAAGCTCTACTAAATCTTCCCTATTTCCTTTTTTAAATTCTTCAATAGAATTTTTTCTTTCCTTAACTTGTTTAGATATTATATCTAATACTTCTTCATCACTAACTTCTATTTTTTCATCTACTTCTTTTTGTTTTATACTAGACCTAACCATAGTAATTGTATTTTTTCTTATAGTATCTCTATTTTTCATGGACGTTTTAAAATCTTCCATTAGCTTATTTTTAAGCGACATAAATTCACCTTCTTAATACCTTCTTTTATTCTTTTTTCTAGCAGCCTCTGATTTTTTCTTACGTTTTACACTTGGTTTTTCATAATAAGTTCTTTTTCTATATTCTTTCATTACACCTGTACGTGCACATTGCTTTTTAAATCTTCTAAGGGCATTATCAAGTGATTCGTTTTCTCCAACTTTTATTTCTGCCATTAATTTTCCCTCCCCTCATTCATAACAAGAGCGTTTATTATTTTACATTATTAGAAAAGTTTCTGCAACTATTATTTAGCCTGGAGGCCAGCCTAATTGTCTACCACTTAATACATGAAAATGAATATGAGCTACTGTTTGCCCTCCAAGCTCACCACAATTATTTACAATTCTATAACCTTTTCCATTTAAGTCTTTTTCTTTCACAATTTTATTAATAACTAAAAAGATATGGCTAATTATTGATACATTTTCTTCATTTAAATAATCTGCTGAAGGAATATGTTCCTTAGGTATAATTAAAAAATGAATAGGAGATTGAGGGTTAACATCATTAAATGCAACCACTTTATCATCTTCATATATAATATCACTAGGCATTTCTTTTTCTGCTATTTTACAAAAAATGCAACTATCCACCCTTTTACACCTCCTTAGTGTCTAATTTATATATTCTACATACAAATTAAAAATCCTCTATTTTACCAATTAAATATTCTTTTTTTCTAGCCAATATTTTTACAGGCAGTATCTGCCCTCCTATATCTGAATTAGTTTTTGCCGCAACCCTTATATAATTGTTAGTATATCCTTCCATGTATTCTTCATGATTTTTCATTTTCTTCTCAAATAAAATCTCCATAGTTTCGCCAATAAATTTTGAATGGAATTTAGCCATTTCCTCTTCAGATAGATTTATTAGCCTTTCACTTCTTTTATGTTTCACATTTCCATCTACTTGATTTTTATACTTACTTGCCGGAGTTCCTTTTCTAGGTGAATACTTAAATACATGAATTCTAGAAAACCCAATATCCTTTACAAAATCTAAGGTTTCATTAAAATTTTCATCGGTTTCACCTGGAAAACCTACAATTATATCTGTAGTAATCCCAGCATCAGGCAAATACTTCCTTATTATTGAAACTGTTTCTCTATATTGGTTTGTTGTATATTTTCTATTCATTTTTTTAAGAACTGTATCAGAGCCACTTTGCAATGATAAATGAAAATGAGCACAAGCCTTAGACAGTTTTGCATATCTTTTCATAAATTCATCATCAATTAATGTTGGTTCAATAGAACTAAGTCTAATTCTATCTATCCCTTTTACATTATTAATTTCTTCTATTACATCTAATAATGTTATATTATCATTAATTAAATCCTTTCCATAGGATGCTACATGAATGCCTGTAAGGACTACTTCCTTAAATCCACTTCCAGCTAATCTTTCACACTCTTTAACAATACTTTTTAAAGACCTACTTCTAATAGGACCTCTAGCATAAGGAATAATACAATAACTACAAAATTGATTACAGCCATCTTGTATTTTTACAAAAGCTCTAGTTTTTGATTTAACCTCATCTATATTTAATTCTTCAAAATTTTTCATTCCTTTAATATCTTGTACAATATTTAATATTTCGTTATTTTCTTTTGCCTTTTCACAAAGCTCTAATATTCTATGTCTTTCAGTAGTACCAATTATTACATCTACTCCCTCAATTTCCACTATTTCCTCTGGCGCTACTTGAGAATAACATCCTACTACTGCTATGATAGACTCCTTGTTTATTCTTTTAGATCTACGTATAAATTGTCTAGACTTTCTATCACTTAAATTAGTTACTGTGCAAGTATTGATTACATAAATATCTGCATAAGTATCAATATCAACTATTTCATAACCTTCTTTTTCAAACAATTCCTCCATAGCCTCAGTTTCATATTGATTAACTTTACATCCTAGAGTATAAAAAGCTACTTTATTCATCTTATCACTCCCATATCCCCAAGTTCATACATGAGAATAGCCATTGTCGCTAAACCAGCAGTTTCTGTCCTTAATATTCTGGGACCCAAAGAAACTATTTTTCCATCTACACTTTTTAATTTCATAATCTCCTCTGCTTCGAAACCACCTTCTGGTCCTATTATTAAATGAATTTTTTTACTTTTACTTTTATTTAAAATATTTTTTAATCCATTATTCTCCTCTGATTCATAAGGTACTAAAATATTTTCTTCTTCTCTCAACAATTCTATTATTTCATTAAACTTTAATATATTGTTAACTTTAGGTATATTATCCCTCTTAGATTGTTTAGCTGCCTCTGTACATATTTTATTCCATCTATTAACCTTATTTTCTTCCTTTTTACTGTTTTTTATTTTAACTACTGTTCGCTCAGTTATTATAGGATAAATTTTTTTAACTCCTATTTCAGTAGCTTTCTGTATAATAAAGTCCATTTTACTACTCTTAGGTAACCCTTGATACAAGTATATGTCTATTGGGGGTTCATTATCCCCCACTTTAGTTTCTAGTATATCTACAACTATTTCATTATTCTTAATAAATGAAATAGTTGATAGATAAACCACACCATTACAAACCACTTCTATTTTATCATTTATTTTAAGCCTAAGTACATACTTTATGTGATTAACGTCTTCTCCTTTAATAACAATTTTTTCATCCTTTATTTGTTCTAAAGGAACAAAAAATCTATTCATAATGTCCATCCTTTTTATATTTTGCTACTATGGATACCCAACCATCCATAGTTTTTGTTTCCAATATAGTAAAATTATTTTCTTTAAGGGCCTCTTCAACTATATTCTTCTTTTCTTTAATTATACCAGAAGAAATGAATAAACCTTCATCATTTAAATAATTTTTTATAGAATTAGATAGTTTTACTATTACCTCAGCTAAAATATTTGATACAATTAGATCTGCTTTTTCTTCAACAACATCCAATAAATTGCCTTTCTCTATATTTACAATATTATCTACATTATTCTTTTCTATATTTTCCTTAGCCACCTTTACGGCTAAATCGTCTAAATCTACACTTATAACTTTTTTAGCCCCGAGTTTTGCTGCCACAATACTTAGTATACCACTACCACAACCTATATCAAAAACTTTATCACCTGTTTTCATATATTTTTCTATATCTTCAATACATAAAATTGTGGTCTCATGAGTTCCAGTGCCAAAGGCCATCCCTGGGTCTAATTCAATTACTACATCCTCAACCCTAGATTTATAATCTTCCCAGGAAGGTTTTATAACTATATTTTTACCTATCTTTATCGGTTTATAATAAGTTTTCCACTTCTCTGACCAATCTTGTTCATATATTTCAGACACAACGACCTGCCCTAATCCTTTTATAGATTTTTTTATAGCCTGAATCTTCTTAATTAAATCCTCACTTTCTCCAAGATAACATTTAATAATTATTGTATTAAAGCCCTGATTTATTAATTTTTCATCTATTAAATCCCAGTCTTCTCTCACTTCAACCAGATCTAATATATCTTTCGGGTCTTCAATAGCCAAACCCTGAACCCCTAGGTCATATAAAGCATTTGTAACTATCTCCTCATTTTCAGTTTTTGTTCTTACTTGAACTTCTGTCCATTTCATTAGTTTTCACAGAACTCGGTCGCAAAAAGCTACTATCTTAGCCATAAAAGTAATGCGATAAATTCTATTTTCTCCTTTCTAAAATATATTTATATATAAAACTTTTGTACTATCAATAACTCTATATCCTTAAAAATAATATAATAAGTAAGACCTAATTATAATAATAAAACAACCACCCATTTTAGAGTGATTGTTTCTAACCTCCAAAAGCATCTTTCATCTTATCAAAAAAACCTTTTTTTCCGTGATTTAATTTGTCTCCACTTTCTTCAGCAAAATCTAATAATAAATCCTTCTGCTTTTGTGTAAGTTTTTTCGGTACTTGTACCTCCACCTTAAAAATCAAATCTCCACTACCATAGCCTCTTACATTTGGAAAACCTTTATTTTTAAGTTTAAATTTTGTTCCAGTTTGAGTTCCTTCAGGTATATTATACTTTTCCTTCCCTTCTAATGTAGGTACTATTATCTCAGCACCTAAAGTTGCCTCCGGAAAACTGATAGGTATTTCACAATATATATCATTTTCCACTCTTTCAAAAATTTTATGATTATTTACTGAAATATAAATAAATAAATCTCCTGAAGGTCCACCTTTTTCACCAGCTTCCCCTTCTCCTTTGATAGATATTATAGAGCCTGTTTTTACTCCTGCTGGAATTTTAACTTTAATCTTTTTAGTTTTTGATTCCTTACCAGTTCCATGGCATACAGAACATTTTTCTTTTATTATTTCGCCAGTACCATTACATTCATCACAAGTACCTACCCGTACAAACTGACCAAAGGGGGTATTTTGTGCATATCTAACTTCTCCAGCGCCATTACATTTATGACATGTCTCTTTACTACTTCCCGGTTTTACCCCAGAGCCTTCACAATTACTGCAACTTTCCATTTTATTTACTTTTATTTCTTTTTCTGCTCCAAAATAAGCGTCTTCAAACTCTATATACAGATCATACCTAAGATCTACACCTCTTCTGGGGCCAGACTTTCTTGAGCCTCCTCCAAATGCATCAAATATATCATCAAATATATCCCCAAATCCACCAAATCCTTGACCATATCCTCCAGCTTGCCCATCTACTCCCGCATGACCAAAGCGATCATACATAGTCTTTTTATCAGAATCACTTAAAACCTCATAAGCTTCATTTATTTCTTTTAATTTTTGTTCTGCCTCATCATCATCAGGATTTAAATCTGGATGGTACTTTTTAGCCATATTTCTATAAGCCTTTTTTATTTCATCTTTTGTTGCATCCTTTGATATATTCAATACTTCATAATAATCTCGCTTACTCAATACTTTCACCAACTTTCATGAACATACTAAACCTATTGTATCAAAAATCAAAGCTAAATAAAATTATTTAGCTTTGATTTTTTTCTTTTTAACATTTTCTATTCTTCATCATCCATAACTTCATAGTCAGCATCAACTACATCATCTTCGTCATCCCCATTACTACCTTGTTCATTTTGTGCATTTTCTTGTGCTGCTTGTTCATATAACTTTTGTGATAATGTATGAAATTCTGTAGTTAATTCTTCTGTCTTGACTTTCATTTTTTCTACATCATCTTCTTCTATAGCTTTTTTCAATTCGTCAAGTTTACCTTCAACCTTCTCTTTTTCTGCATCTGTAACCTTATCCCCTAAATCCTTAAGAGCCTTTTCTGTTTGATATACTAGTGAGTCTGCATTATTTCTAACTTCAACTTCTTCTTGTTTCTTTTTATCTTCTTCCGCATATTTTTCTGCTTCTTTTACCTTCTTGTCAATTTCTTCATCAGATAAAGTAGTAGAGCCTGTTATAGTGATGCTCTGTTCTTTTCCAGTCCCCAAATCTTTTGCACTTACATTTAAAATTCCATTAGCATCTATATCATAGGTAATTTCTATTTGTGCTGCTCCTTTTGGTGCTGGTGGTATTCCTGTTAATTGAAATCTGCCCAATGTAACATTATCTGATGCCATAGTCCTTTCGCCTTGGACTACATGAATTTCTGCTGCTGTTTGATTGTCTTCTGCATTACTAAATATTTGAGTTTTCTTTGTCGGTATAGTAGTGTTTCTTTCAATTAATTTTGTAGCAATATTTCCTACAGTTTCTATACCTAGGGATAACGGAGTAACATCCAATAGTAATATGTCTTTAACATCTCCACTAAGTACTCCACCTTGTATAGCTGCACCCATAGCTACACATTCATCAGGATTAATATCTTTTTGAGGTTCTTTTTTAATAAGATCTTTAACTGCTTTTTGTACAGCAGGTACTCTAGTTGAACCTCCAACTAATATTACTTTATCAATATCTGCTGGTTCTAATCCTCCATCTTTCAATGCCTTTTTTACAGGGTCCAATGTTTTTCCCACTAAATCTGAAATTAAGTCTTCAAATTTAGCTCTTGATATATCCATATTTAAGTGGATAGGACCTGATTGAGTAGCTGTAACAAAAGGTAAATTTACATTAGTAGTCTTAACAGTAGACAATTCTTTTTTAGCCTTTTCTGCAGCTTCTTTAAGTCTTTGTAAAGCCATACTATCTTGTCTTAAATCAACACCTTTTTCTTTTTTAAATTCTTCTGCTATATAATCAATTAAGGCCTCATCAAAATCGTCTCCACCTAGTTTATTGTTTCCTCTAGTAGCAATAACTTCAAATACTCCATCGCCTAATTCAAGAATTGAAACGTCAAAAGTTCCTCCACCTAAGTCAAATACCATTATCTTATGGTTAGAATCTTCCTTATCCATCCCATAAGCCAATGCCGCAGCAGTAGGTTCATTTATTATCCTTTTTACATTAAGTCCTGCAATTTGTCCTGCATCTTTTGTCGCTTGTCTTTGACTATCTGTAAAATATGCAGGTACTGTTATTACAGCATCCTTTATTTCTTCTCCTAAATAGTTTTCTGCATCTGCCTTTATCTTTTGAAGTACCATTGCAGATATTTCCTCTGGTGTATTATCTTTTCCATCTATATTTACTTTAAAATTACTACCCATTTCTCTTTTTATTGACATTATAGTTTTGTCAGGATTTGTAACTGCTTGTCTTTTTGCTGTTTCACCTACTAATCTTTCACCATCCTTTGTAAAAGCTACTACTGATGGTGTAGTTCTATTTCCTTCAGTATTAGGTAATATTACAGGTTCTCCACCTTCCATTACAGCAACACATGAGTTTGTTGTTCCTAAATCAATTCCAATTATTTTTCCCATAATGCTAATCCTCCTTACATTTTACATTGTTCTTTTATTTAGCAACCTTTACCATACTAGGTCTAATAACTTTATCTTTAAGCATATAGCCTTTTTGAAAAATTTCTAAAATTACCCCTTCATCTTTATCTTCGCTTTCTTCCATTAAGGCAGCATGATGATAATTAGGATCAAAGTCTTTTCCTAAGGCTTCAATTTCTTCAAGGCCATTATCCACAAGGATCTTAACTAATTGATCACGAATAAGTTTTGTTCCCTCCCAAAAGCTATTTTCTCCATCTTCACTAGTTTTTAAAGCTCTTTCAAGATTATCAATGACAGGCAATAAATCACATATTAACTTCTCATTTGCATAAGCTATAGTATCGATTTTATCTTTTTCTGTCCTCTTTTTATAATTCATAAAATCAGCTTGCAAACGCAGAAAACTGTCATTTAAATTTTCAATTTCCTGGTCTTTACTTTTTAATTCTTCTTCCAGCTCCAATAACTTTGTTTCCTCAGTTGTTTCATTTTCGCTATTTTCTTTTTCCTTTACTTCTTCATCCTTTAATTCTTCACTTTCATCTTTTAACTTTTCATTTTTTTCATCATCTAATTTTACATTTACCTTTTCATCCTTTATTTCATTTTCTTCTGAGTCTTCTAGCTTCCCCATTATATCACCTCTTTATTGTGAAGTAGTAAACTTTAAATAGAGTGTAAGGATTACTTACACTCTATCATTTAGCAAAGTATTTATCTAATACCTCTGTTAAATTTACAGAAAGCATTTTAACTGCATCAATGACTCTATAGTAATCCATTCGCGTTGGCCCAATTACTCCAATCTTTCCTATTGTCTCTCCAGCAAATTTATAAGTTGCGATTATTAAACTACAATCTTTAATTTCATCATATGAATTCTCATTTCCAATAACTATATCTATATCATCGTTGCTATTATTTAATAGAAGCTCCACTACTAAATCTTTTTCTTCTAAGAAAGATATAAATGTTCTTGCTCTAGCTATATCTTTATACTCAGGAAAATTAAAAATATTAGTAACTCCATCTGAAATAACATCTACATCCTCTGCCCTATTAAGGGAATGGCTTATTATTGGAATTATATTTTCTACAATTGTTTTGTAATCGTATAGTTGATCTAGTAAACCTGTTTTTATTTCTTCACTAATTTCTTCAAGGGTTAAACCTTTTAATTTCTTATTTAAAAAATTAGAGATCAGGTTCAGTTGCTCTTCAGAAATAGATTTATCAACCCTAAATGCAGTATTTTTAACTATGCCAGAGTCATTTACTATAACAATCAGAATTTTATTTTCATTTATAGATACAAGTTGTATATGCTTTAAAGTGCTCTCTTTTAATTGGGGGGTCATTGCTAAAGCAGTATAATTAGTAATCCCAGCCAATATTTTTGTTGCATTTTGTATTAATTCTTCCATTTCCCTAACTTCTTTTAGAAGAATTTTTTTCAAATTTTTACTAACTGAATTTCCATGCTTCAAGTTTTTAGATTGATTTAAAATTGCATCTACATATAGTCTATAAGCTTTATCAGATGGAATCCTACCTGCAGATGTATGGGGTTTATTTAAATAGCCCAATTCTTCTAAATCTGA
>Ga0079226_10003964_pt1 | contig 11329 bp, 6 predicted proteins | sample Poulit2014_FD_76345 | JGI IMG/M metagenome (GOLD analysis project Ga0079226, IMG submission 76345) | Agricultural soil microbial communities from Georgia to study Nitrogen management - Poultry litter 2014 | ecosystem: Environmental > Terrestrial > Soil > Agricultural land | place: USA: Georgia...
AAAGGGCGTGTCGAGAATTTTTTTAAGCAGTTAAAAGAGAAACAGGAAGCTAAAACAAAAGAGGTAATTAGTTAGGAGAGTGACAACTTTGAATTTACAAGTACTTAAAGAGAGCCAATGGAAATTTTCCCCCATACCCAATATAGAGGAATCAAAGTTTAATGAAACTTTAGAGAGTTTTTTGAAGATGGGGATCAATGGATTAACACGAGAAAATATACAAAACTCTCTTGATGGTCATTTACCTAATTCTGATGAACCAGTTATTGTAAAAATTAAAACCGGTAGCATCCATAAAGATGATATTCCAGGGATTGAAAGTGTCAAAGAACGAATTAAAACTCTAGAAGGTCATAATGACTATACAAAAGAAACAATTAAACATATGAAAAATAAGCTAAATGATGAAGAGGTTCGCTATATTTCTTTTGAAGATATAAACACTAAAGGATTAACTGGAGCAAGAAATGGTCAGAGTGGATCAAAAAAAGATACCTGGAGTATTTATGCTTATAACAAAGGCGTTCATTTTGAGGAAGATGATAGTGAACGAGAAATTTCACGTGGAGGGTCACATGGCGTTGGTAAAATTGCTTCGAATGCAGCTTCTGATTTACATGTGATGTATTTTGCCAATTGCGACGCTAATGGAGATCAACATTTAGGGGGAACAGTTCAATTAATTGAACATGTGTATGATAATCAGGCTTATAGGAATACCGGTTATTTTACGGATATAGAAATCCTTTCCCAAAATGATTCAAAGTTTTATCCATACGAGAATAACTTTAATGAAGTTTTTAAAAAAGAAACTAGGGGCTTGAAAATAGTTATCCCTTATTTGCGAGATAAATACGATGATGAAAGAGATATTATTAAAAGTATTTGCGATAGTTTCTTTATATCTATTTTAGAAAATAGATTAGAAGTTCATGTAAATGATCAAATCATTACAAAAGATACAATATTAGATTATGTGAGAAATCAAGATTACTACAAGCAAGATATTGAAGATGCTAAAAAAGAGTTTACGCCATTATATTTGGAAACCTATTTAAACGAGATTTATAAAAATATCACTGTCTCAAACATAAAAGAAGACTTTCATTTCAAGCTTTATTTTAGATATGATGAGCGTATTCCAAAAGGGCGAGTAGCTGTTGTTCGGACAGTCGGTATGAAAATAGAAGATTTTAAAGTTGAAAATATGGCTACAAAGCCTTTTAATGCAGTACTTATCGGTGGTCCTAAGGAAGATGCTTATCTTAAATTACTTGAAAATGAATCCCATACAAAATTATCAGAAGGCAATTTTAATGACCCAAAATTAAAAAAACAGGCAAAGAAGTTTATAAAAAATTTATCTAGAGAAATTGCTAAGATTGTAGATGAAGCAATTAAGCAACAGAACCCGACAGATGGGTTAATGGAAACAGATGATATTCTTTACGTTGTAGAGACTCAATTTAAAAAGGATTTGGAGAACTCAATGGGGACTGTTCGGGTTAATAAAGGAAAATCGCTCGTCAAGTCATCTGGTAATAAACGAAAAAAAGAAAAACGCGATAAAAGAAAAGATAAGGGTACAGAATCTCCAAAAAATACACAACCAAAACGTAAACGTAATCCTCTAAAATGGCAAATAGGTGATGATAAGACCGACAAAACTCGTGAAGAAGGAAAAGATCGATACAGTGCACACCCTGAAATGGTCCAAAGAGTCATTTTAAATGATCGAGAAATGATCAAATTTGATTTCTCAAGAAGTAATCAAATGCGGGGAGTTGAGGCATGTGATATCGCCTTCTCGATAATAGATGGGATGGGCGAAGAATATAATGACGAGTTTAAAATTCAAGATAGTTACATGGAAATCCTAGATATAAACACGGGGAAAAGATGTGCATTTGATAATGAGAAGATCAAAGATGTGCAAATCAAAGATGGAGCTGCACAACTCCAATTAAAATTAAGAGAAACATTTAATCGATCTCTTAAGTTTATTTATTATGTGGAGGTGTAAGAAATGATTTACAGAAAAGAGGCTAATTTTCCTTATCCAGTATTATCAAATACCTCCGATAGTTATGAACTGAACAATTTCACTTTAGATGTCGACGTCAGTGATGATGTGGATCATTATTACTTTAATTTAAATTATGAAATAGAATCCGAATTTATACAGCGATTATTAAAGTCAGGAAAAGCCCAATTGATACTTATTATTCAAACGAAAGATAATAAATTTTATAGATTAAAGCTTGGGCAAACAGATGTAGCAATAAGAAAATCTAGAATCTCACTTAAAAATAGAACGTCGATTCAATTGCATATTCAAGCTCTAGAGGACATCAACTTCGTTCATAACGAAGATTTGAATAATTTCTATCTTCAATTTAAAGATCAAATGGATGTTGAAGAGTACTCTTTATTAGGTTATTCAAATGTAGTTGTGTTTGAAGGAAGTATAAAAGAACCATTTAAACTATTTGAGAGAAAACTAGATGAGAACCTCAACTCGGATATTAAGTTGGACTTAGGACAAGAAAAGATTGTTATTCATTATAAAAACCCCGAATATCAATTTAATGATCTTCCGAAAAGTAATGCCCTCAATAATGCTTATATTTATGCGGGTTTATCGAAGGCTCTACAAGCTTTTATTGCTAATAACAGTGATGATGGTGATGTTGATTTAGAAGAACTCGAAGAACCTAGAGGTTCTCTTGATTTAAAATTATATAACCTCATGAAGGCAAAGCAAGTAACGGAATTAAATACAGATAATATAGATGAAGTTATCTATATAATTTCTGATCGTATTATTGAACGGTATACGTCTGCGGTTAGGGGGTTAGAGGCTAATGGAAGTTAGATTACTCGCGAAAGGATATAAAAATAATGAGCAATTTTATCAAGATTTTCTGGATGATAAAATTAACTCAAAAGATGAATATTTCTCAAACAAAATTGTTTATATCAAAGAAGCTCCTGACTTTCCAATCTATATGGGAAGGGGAAGTGAAGATTTTAAGAAGCAAGACTTTCTTAGAGCATTTCGTATTATCGGGGAAGCATATTTAAATACGGAAAGAGATTTACTCCTTGATGAGACATTCTGGCATTCATTACTAGTTACACATAAACGAGAGTACATCTTGGATCATTATCAAGAAGTGGAAGATAGCATCAATAAGTTTCGGGCTGTTGTGCTGAAAGACTTTAATTGGGAGAACTATATATACAAATGTATCTTAGGATCTCAATATATCAATGACAATATTATTGATAAGGCAGAGCGCGAGAGATATTACGAACTAATCACCGATAATTTGGATATTTATAATTATATTATCAAGTATGAGATTTTCCGAAATGATCAATTTCTCATTAACGTATTGGATATTATTGATGAATTAAATCTATCAAAAATCATGAAGGCAAAAATTAAAGGACGTGAAGACCTTGGGACAGACGAACGTTATGGTAGACGGGTAATCTTTGAGTTTAATAAAAGTTACCCCATCGTTATGGCTCCTATGCTTGAGAAGGAAGAACTTAAGGAAATCTTTATTAAGTATTTAGGTTATTATTGCGGTGTTTCTCATTTAGTAGATAGAGGTAATTTTTCAAAAAAATTAATATAGAGAAAGCCGAGACAGTTGCAGAGTGATAATAGCTTTAATATATTACTTGTTAAATGTGACATTCGTAGATAAAAATATCTATTGTTAGGTATCTTTTACTTTTGACAGTTTTACTTTAATAATTGTCGTTAAAAATACTAGTCATATTAATTATGTTTCCACATCAGAGTTAAAGAATCGGGTGGCTGTTCAATTCATTCACTATTCAAAGTTCTTTGTTTTAAAAGCTTTGATTATATAACCTGATTTCATTCAACAGGTCTTATCTATATCTTTGCGTACAATAATTATATTGATAGAATTGATTATAAAGCATTATTTGCTTGATTTAAGTTTGTATTATAAAAGTGACAAGTGACTTGGAGTGAAAAATATGATTGATTTAAAAAGTAAAGAGGGCATAACAAAATTCTTTGTGAAAGCAGGATACGACAATAATCCAATAAGCTATTTTGACAAGGAAAAACTAGATTTTAATTATAATTGGTTAAAAAATGTTCACCTATTAAGTGACACTGATGATTTTAGGATTTGGCTATTTGAAGTTGTTGATTTAAAAACTGATATGATGAATAGGATAGCCCGTAGGTTTCACAAACGAAACCCTTTCAATTACAATCTTTTGATATTCACAAATGTTAATTATGATAGCACTGTATTATTACACTATCATAGAGATAACGATGGTAAAATAAAGATAAGAAGATTAAAGATAGAAAAAAATGTTTTAACAGCTACTGATATTCGGATACTTTCGGACCTTAGGTTAACTGGCAAAGATATTATAGATGATTTAGATATTTTTAAAATTCATCAAGATGCATTTAATATTGAACGTGTAACTAATAAATTTTTTGAAGAATTCAAAGTTCAGGTAGAAGAGTTTTCAAATAATATAAATGGATTAAAAACAAATAGAGATAGAAAAAATTATGCGCTACTTATTGTAAGTAGGTTAATTTTTTTATGCTTTATTCAGCAAAAAGGATGGTTAAATGGTGCAAAGAATTATCTTTATGATAGACTTCAGTATTCTATTCTCAATAAAAAAAACTACTTTGAGGATATATTACAACCACTTTTCTTTGAATGCTTAAATACATCTTTTGATGAAAGTTTTTTTTCGGAAAATAATAGAAGTCAAAAAGCACGTAGCCTTTATCAAGATTTTGAGCCTGTTTTAAAAGATATGGAAATTTTAGAGGAATTTAAAGGAATCCCATATTTAAATGGAGGACTATTTGAACCCGATCCAGTTTACGAGGTAGATCAAAAAATTAAGATTAATAATGATTTGTTTAAATCTCTTTTTGATAATTTACTAAATAAATATAATTTTACGGTTAGAGAAGACCTGGGATATGATACAGACATAGCTGTAGATCCTGAGCTCCTTGGGAGAATATTCGAGAATATGATTATCGAAGATGAACGTTCTAGTACTGGTAGTTTCTACACTCCAAGAGAAATTATAAGTGAAATGTGTAAAACCAGTTTGCAAAAATATTTTAAAGATAAATTTGATGGTCGTTTAAACTTAAAAATTAATTATTTAATTGATTATTTAGAAGAAGAGAATTTATATTCAAAGCAAAAGAAGATTATTGTAAATGAATTAATCCAAGAAACCAAAATAAAAGACCAATCTGCTTTAAAAATGACAAAAAATGAAGCATTAAAATTCCTTTCCGAAATCAAGAAGGTAAAGATCTGTGATCCAGCAGTCGGGTCAGGGGCTTTTATATTAGGAATGTTACATATACTTGTTGAAATAATAAGAAAGGTATACATACATTCTTTTGGCTCTATAATAAATATCTTTGAAACTAAAAGAAATATTATTCAAAATAATCTTTATGGGGTTGATAGGGAAGAAGGGGCAATTGATATAGCCAGGTTACGAATATGGCTTTCATTGGCAGTTGAATATAACGCGGATTCAATTGAAGAAATCCCTCCCTTACCTAACTTAACTTATAAAATAATGCAGGGAAATAGTTTGTTTTCCACAATAAATGGCTTAGATTTTGATAAAGCTTTTGATGAAATTGGATTTGGTCAAGCTTCATTATTTGAAGATAAAAGCCCATTGCATCATAAACTTGTAGATTTAATAGAAAAAAGAAATGCTTATTTTAGTGCATCAACAAATAAAAAAGAAATTGAAAAAACTATTGAAATCTTAGAAAAGGAAATATTAAATTCTATTATAAAATGTAAAGATGAGTTACCTAAAAGATTAAATAATAAATCTTTATTTTCATGGAAAATAAATTTTCCGGAGGTATTTGAAAAAGAAGGTTTTGATATTATAATTGGTAATCCCCCGTATGGCGCTGAATTTAATAATGAAGAAAAGGCAACTTTAAAAAAAATGTATCCAAATGTTGCAGATTATGAGTCATCACAATATTTTTATTTTAGAGGTTTAGAATTGTTAAAAAAGAAAGGCTTAATTAGTTATATAACAACTAACACTTTTCTTTTTAATGTTAATGCAAAAAAGTTTAGAAAAGAAATAATTTCTTCATCAACACTTCAGGGGTTATACGACTTAACAGATATTAATGTATTTAAAAAAGCCAAAGTTAGAACTGTAATAAAGTATGGTTTGAATCAAAAAACCAAAAATTATAATGTCCATTACTATAACTTCAATCCTGACAGAAGAGCTTTTTACTTTAAGAATCAAATGAGTGTTAAAAAATTAATTAAAAATGATAAAAATTGGCTTTATATGATGCGCTTTTCTGGAGAACAAGAGAAATTAATTGAAAAAATTTCTATGAAAGGCGGCCCTTTAAATGATTATTTTGATATAAGTCAGGGTCTCATTCCCTATGATAAATATAGAGGGCATTCCCAGGAAATAATAAAAAATAGGATCTGGCATGAAAAGTTTAAGAAAGATGAAACATATAAACCTGAATTAAAAGGTGCCGATGTTAAAAACTATGTAGTAAATTGGAATGGAAAGTTATGGATAAGTTACGGAGATTGGTTAGCAGCGCCAAGAGAGCCTAAATTCTTTAATGATCCCAGAGTATTAGTGAGAGAAATTGTAGATAGACATACTGGTCGACTCAATGCGGGATTTACTGATCAAGAATTCTACAATACTCCAAGTATAATAAATATAATTCCAAAGCGGGATGAAAAGATTTCTCTATTTTATTTACTAGGTTTGTTAAATTCAAAACTATTTGCTATATATAATTATGCTACGTCTCCAAAGGTTAAAAAAGGTCTATTTCCAAAAGTTCTTATTACAGATATTAGAGAGTTGCCTATAAAAATTGGAACGCAGGAACAGGTAGCGCAAATAGAGGATTATGTGAGTTTAATAGTACGGACACAAAAGAACTATTATCAACAAAATATTGAAAATACCCAAAATAAGATTGATGAAATAATATTTAAGATTTACGGCTTAGATGAAGAAGATCAGAATGTATTACTAAGTATTATCGAATAGAAATGGAGTGATCTAAGTTGTCTAGAATTCCAGAAATAATTGATAATAGAAATAATTTATTAAAAGATACTATTAACACTTTAATTAAATATGCTTATAAAGTAGAAATAGCGACAGGTTATTTCTATTTAAACGGATTTGATCTAATTAAGGAAAATATTAATCCAAATTGTACCATTGATATAATTATTGGTGATGAAACAGATGTAATAACAGCAAATGAAATTTCAAGTGGATATGAACAAAAAAAAAGTTTGCTAATAAATTCTATAGAAAAGGATATATTATATTTAGACGAAGAACAAAAACAGCAAGTATATGATTTGTCGCAATTGATCAAAGATGGGAAAGTTAATTTTAAAATTTATTTAAAGGACAAGTTCCATTCAAAGGCTTATTTATTGGACGTAGGTTACAATAACGGTGAAATTAAGGAGCAATATGCTATTGTTGGTTCAAGTAATTTTACTAAAAGTGGTTTAGGAGATTTAGATAACAGAAGTAATACAGAATTAAACGCCGTTTTACGTCAACCATCAGCAATAAAAGAAGTTAAAAATTGGTATAATGAAATATGGGAAGAAGCGGAAGACTTTAATAAAGAATTATTAAATATTATAGATAATAATACTCGTTTTGAGACACATGATTTTTCTCCTTTTGATATTTTATTAAAAACCTTATATGAATATTTAAAAGGCGAAACAATATTTGAGGAAATTCAGGCTCTAGATTTGGATGATTTAACAGAATTTCAAGAGTTTGCTGTTCATAAGGCTATTCAAATATTAGAAAAGTATAACGGGGTAATAATAGCAGATAGTGTTGGATTAGGAAAGACATACGTTGCAAAGGGATTATTAAAGTATTTTTCGTTACAGAACAAGAATGTCCTAATCATTAGTCCTGGATCATTAAAGAATATGTGGAGATATGAGTCATCAGATTTAGATTTAAATATTAATGTTATTACACAGGAGAAAATTGGTAAGAAAGGTATTTCTAGTGCGGCTATTCAAAATGTAGAAACTATAATAATTGATGAAGCACATAACTTCAGAAATCAAAATGCAAATAGATATAAGGAGCTTATAAAGGTTACAATGGGGAAAAAGATAGTTCAACTTACTGCTACACCTATAAATAATTCTATTTATGATCTTTATAACATTCTCACATTATTTTTAAAAGAAGATGATTTTAAAAAGGAGTTTGGTATAGCAAGGTTAAAAGATATATTTAAAGATTATGATAATAAAAAAGATGAAGTCTCAAATATATTAAATGAAGTTATGATTAGGAGAAGTAGAACCTTTATTAGAAATAAGTATGGAAATAGTGATAGGGCACTTTATATAAAAAATCAAGAGTTAAAATTTCCAACCCGTAAGCTTAAAAAAATAAGTTACAGTATATCTGATTTGTATGGAGAGAATATTTATAATGAAATTGCTAACATTATAGAAAATCTTAACTTACCAATTATTTCTGAAGAATTCCTTTCTGAGGGACAGCAATTTTATAATAAGTCCCTTGTTAAAACTATATTTCTGAAAAGATTTGAAAGTTCCGTAGAGGCATTTAGAAACTCTATTATGAAACAATTAAAATATTGTGACCTACTGTTAGATTCCATGGAAGCTGGTTATCTCTTATTAAAGAAAGAAGTAATGGACGAATTAAATTCAGACAACTTTGAAATAGATGTCAATGTTACCAAAGTGGAATTATCTAATTATAACGGAAATTTAAATGAATTGGTTGACCAAATAAAAATTGATAAACAAAATCTTTCTGAAATTATAAAATTGATTAAAAGCATTGACAATGAAAAAGATATCAAACTACAAACTCTTAAAAATCATCTAAGATTAAATAATAATACAAAAAAATTGCTGATTTTTACACAATTCAAAGATACTGCCCGTTATCTATTTAAATATTTGCGGGATAATGATTTTGGTATTGTAGCTGAGCTCGATAGTCAAAATAATTACAATAACAAAAAAGAAGAGTTAGTTGCACAATTTGCTCCAAAGGCGAATCCCAGTATGTTTAATCCTGATAATTCGGAAATTGATATACTTATAACTACTGATATACTTTCAGAGGGACAGAATCTTCAGGACTGTAATACAATAATAAATTATGATTTAACTTGGAATCCAGTAAGGATTATACAAAGAGAAGGTAGAATTGATCGAATTACTACCAATCATGATGAAATTTATATTTATAATTTTATTCCTGATGATAAGCTAGACTCTATCCTAAATTTAACACAAAGACTTGCAAAAAAGATAGAGTACATAAATGAAACAATAGGTAATGAAAGTAGAATAATTTCAGACGATGAAATACTCATTGAGAAGGTTTTTAATGAAAAGCATCAAAATCAAATCAAACGTATAAACGAGGAAGATCAAACTATTTTGGATGAGTTAGAACAAGAGGGAGAGGACATTCTACCTTCGGATGAATATATATATGAGGATTATAAAGAATTAATCTACAGTAACGAATCTAATAGGAAGTTTGCTGAACTTTTGCCAGACGGAATATATTCAATTAAGAGATCCGATACGAATAAAGGTGTTTTTATATACTACCAAACAAGTAATACTGATTACTGGTTATTTTATGATGCAAAATCTAATGAATTTAGAACAAATAAATCAGAAATATACAAGTTAATATCAACTGGTTATTATCTTAAATCTAAACCAATTAATCGAAGAATAAATATGAATATAAAAGAAATTTTAAAACTTGGAGAACAATACGTTATCAATCACCTCAATAATATTGCACAGATTCAGGTAGCATCTACGGAAATCGATATTGTACAAAAGAATATTGCAGCGAGGTTAGAAAGTGTGTTTTCTAAAGCTAAATTTCGAAATAGAATTACACGTGAACAAAGGGGTATTAGAAAAAAACTAAAAAATCCTCTGCATAGAGGAACAATTAATCAATTAAAAGCTATAAACTTATCCTCTATGAATGATGAAGAATTAATAAGTAAGCTAGATAAAATATTAGAGTATATTAATTTAGAAGAAAAGAAGAAAAGTCAACAAAAGAATAACGATATACGATTAATATGCTATGAAGTTTTTATTTAAAATAGTTAAAACTAAAGTTCAATGGTTGCATTTTGGAAAGGTTGGAATAGATTTTTATTGAGTAACTTCATATTAAGTTAGATTGGTATAAATAAAAGTAGATTATTGCAACTTTGGAAATTCAGGTGCCAGATATCTATTAACACAAAAGTATGGTTTCCAATATGAATTCGATGTAGTGCAAGTGTACCTACAAGGAGAAGTGAGTGAATTAGAATTTAATGGTAAATTAAAGGATAAACAGATACAAGAGTGATTAAACCCAATTTCAAACCAAACAGTTGATCACTTTAATAAGGAACCAACAGAAGAACATATTCAATTCTGGAGTTCAACGGCAAAGTTAATCCTAACCTATTTTTTCTTTCTTCAAACAGATATAGAACTGCATAAACTTTATGTTTATTTCTCCCTCGAAAACTACCTAAGAAGCCAACAGATCGTCTTTATATTGTCTATGACTCGATTGAGCTAGAAGCAAAAGGCCAGGTTGATTAAACCTCTTCTCAACATGCTGGAAGAACAACGTGCGAATTGGATGTAGAAGGAAGTATGTTAGGATAGTCACTTGCTATACTGTCGGGGGTAAGGAACGAAAGGACAGAGTTATCTGACTCGTCATCTACAAGGTAAGCTACCGCGGGATCAGTTGGAAAGTTAAGCATAATATAAGTATTTGCAAGTTGTAGTCAAGATAGATCAATCTATACAGGACACTAATGCAATTATTAAGTTATTTGAACGTTTTAATAGTGTTATTATAAAATTCATCGACTCTGTGGAATTCCCACTTTTTAGAGAGATTTATGGTGTGTCTAGTAGGAATTTCAAGTTTCAGATTTCGATTGCAATGATCGTTTCATCAAAAATTAATAAACTTATAAAGCAGTATAGACATAGACATTTTTCTTATTTGGAGGACTTAGGCTATAAAGCTCCCTCCACTAGTTCAACTAAAATGAATAAATTAATAAATTCGGTAAGACTTAATGATTTTATTAAGACTATTTAGATAAGGTATGATTTGATACAAAGTTAGAAAAAAGGCTATTTCGAGAAGTTTGCTTATTATAGAAAGGGGG
>Ga0079226_10003965_pt1 | contig 11329 bp, 13 predicted proteins | sample Poulit2014_FD_76345 | JGI IMG/M metagenome (GOLD analysis project Ga0079226, IMG submission 76345) | Agricultural soil microbial communities from Georgia to study Nitrogen management - Poultry litter 2014 | ecosystem: Environmental > Terrestrial > Soil > Agricultural land | place: USA: Georgia...
CATATATTTAACCGTTTATTCATTATTGTTTAGGAGGTCGGAAAATGAAATCAAAACGTTTTGAAGTCTTAGCAGAACGTTCAGTTAACAAAGACGGATTTGTGCAAGAATGGCCAGACGTTGGATTAATGGCCATGGAAAGTTCAAATGACCCTGCACCGAGTATTGCAATTGAAAATGGAAAAGTGACGGAATTAGATGGAAAAAATCGTGATGAGTTTGATTTTATGGATCGATTTATTGCTGATTATAGCATTAATTTAGATAAAGCCGAAGAAGTGATGAAAACAGATTCAATGGAATACTCCCGGATGTTAGTCGATATCAACTGTCCAAGGGAAAAGATTATTCCACTGACAACATCGATGACACCAGCAAAAATCGTAGAAATCGTCTCGAATTTAAACGTCGTTGAAATGATGATGGCACTACAAAAAATGCGTGCAAGAAAAACACCTTCCAACCAATGTCATGTGACAAACGTTAAGGAACATCCGGCACAGATTGCTGCTGATGCAGCGGAAGCGGCTATTCGTGGATTTGATGAGATGGAAACGACTATGGGAGTGGTTCGTTATGCTCCTTCGAATGCTATTGCCATTCTTGTGGGCGCGCAATCGGGTCGTGGAGGTGTGATTACCCAATGTTCCGTTGAAGAGGCGACAGAGCTTGAGTTGGGCATGAGAGGGCTTTCGCTTTATGCGGAAACAGTTTCCGTTTATGGGACAGAACGTGTATTTATTGATGGAGACGACACACCTTGGTCTAAAAGCTTTCTGGCTTCTGCTTATGCATCCCGTGGAATGAAAATGCGTTTTACCTCTGGTACAGGATCGGAAGTGCAGATGGGATATGCGGAAGGAAAGTCAATGCTCTATTTGGAAGCACGTTGTATTTTTGTGACAAAAGGTGCCGGAGCACAAGGATTGCAAAACGGATCCATCAGTTGTATCGGAGTTCCAGGTTCTGTTCCTTCTGGTATTCGTGCCGTATTGGCTGAAAACTTGATTACTACTATGCTAGATTTGGAAGTCGCCTCCGGAAATGATCAGACGTTCTCTCATTCTGATATTCGCCGTACAGCACGGACCCTGATGCAAATGTTACCGGGCACGGATTTTATCTTCTCTGGATATAGCTCAACTCCGAATTATGACAATATGTTTGCCGGATCCAACTTCGATGCAGAAGACTTCGATGATTATAATGTGCTACAAAGAGATCTCAAAGTAGACGGGGGATTGCGCCCGGTTACGGAAGAAGAAGCAATTAAAGCCCGGAATAAAGCTGCACGTTCTATTCAAGTAGTCTTTCAAGAGTTGGGGCTCCCTGATATTACGGAAGAAGAAGTAGAGGCTGCTACCTATGCGCATGGAAGTAAAGATATGCCGGACCGTAATATGGTAGAAGATATTCGTGCGATTGAGGACATGATGGCTCGGGGAATTACCGGACTGGATGTTGTCAAAGCACTCCAAAAGCACGGTATAGAAGATGTAGCCGAAAATGTGCTGAACATGTTGAAGCAAAGAGTCTCCGGTGATTACCTTCATACATCGGCCATTATTGATGAAGATTTTAATGTTATAAGTGCGGTTAATTCATTAAATGATTATAATGGGCCAGGCACAGGCTACCGCGTAAGTGATGAACGATGGGAAGAAATTAAAAATATTCCTGGAGCCATCAAGCCTGAAGATATCAAATAAATTTTGGAAGAGGTGCGAAGGATGGAAGTTAATGAAGAATTAATTCGTGAAGTAATAATGGAAATATTGAACGAAAAAGAACAATCAAAACAAAGTAAACCGGCACCAGTATCCATTAATACCGGTCGAATAAGCTTTGAAGAAATCGGAGAAGCTTCCATAGGTAATCGAAGTGATGAAGTAGTCATTGGAACGGGGCCCGCATTTGGTAAAGATCAAACAGAAACGATTGAACATATTCCGCATGAAGACGTAATTCATGAAATTATAGCGGGAATTGAGGAAGAAGGACTTTCTTATAGAGTAGTACGTATAACAAGAACGTCTGATGTCGCTTTTATTTCACATGATGCTGCCAAATATAGTGGTTCTGGGATTGGAATTGGCGTTCAATCAAAAGGTACGACGGTAATCCATCAAAAAGACCTTGAGCCACTAGGAAACTTAGAATTATTCCCACAGGCTCCTTTACTAACATTGGAAACATACCGGCAAATCGGAAAAAATGCTGCAAAATATGCAAAGGGTGAATCGCCCAATCCTGTTCCAACACAAAACGACCAAATGGCTCGCCCAAAATATCAGGCCTTGGCAGCCTTGCTTCATATCAAAGAAACCGAACTAGTAAAAAGGCAAGCAAAACCAATGGAACTGAAAGTGACGATATAATTTTCGGAGGTGTTATAAATGAACGAGAAAATGCTTGAACAAATGATTAAAGATGTTCTTTCTGACATGACCAGTGAACAACCACAAAGTGAGTCAAGACCAGTACAAACGAAAACCGGATCATCCGTGTCCATCAAAGATTATCCGATTTCGGAAAATCGCCCCGAGCTTCTGCGGACACCGTCTGGAAAAACACTTGATGAAATTACGATAGAAAGTGTAGTAGACGGTGATGTGACCGCCAACGATATTCGAATTTCTCCAGACACTTTAGAGCTACAGGCACAGGTGGCAGAAAATGCGGGAAGAGATCCCTTTGCGAAAAATTTGCGACGAGCAGCTGAACTGACCGAAATTCCTGATGAACGTATATTGGAAGTTTATAATGCATTGAGACCAGAGCGTTCTTCAAAAGAAGAATTGCTAGAAATTGCCGATGAGTTGGAAGATAAATACAAAGCAACAGTTAATGCGGACTTTGTTAGAGAAGCAGCCGAAGTATATGAACAAAGAGAGATATTACGAGTAGATTAACTTCTATCGGTTAACCAGGAGGTAAGAAGATGAAACTAATTGCGGGGGTAGATATCGGAAATGCTTCAACAGAAGTGGCTATAGCAAAGGTGACCTCCAGCGGTGAAAAAAAGTTCCTTGCAAGTGGAATCGTGAACACATCTGGCATAAAAGGAACACGTCAAAACATTCATGGTGTGGTAGCTTCTTTAACGCAAGCATTGAAAAAAATAAATAAAAAAATAGAAGACTTGGATTTAGTGCGGATTAACGAGGCAGCACCAGTTATTGGGGATGTTGCCATGGAAACAATAACGGAAACAATCATTACGGAATCAACAATGATTGGTCATAATCCCTCTACTCCAGGAGGGGTCGGCTTGGGTACGGGTCAAACCGTCACAATGGAAGATTTGTCCAATGCTAGAGACGGCGAAGAAGTTCTAGTATTAATACCTGAAAAGATAGATTTCACTCATGCGGCGAAATCGATTAATCTAGCAACGAATCAAGGTATTAAAGTAAATGGAGCGATTGTCCAAAAAGATGACGGTGTTTTGATTAACAATCGATTGCAGGAAACGATTCCTATTGTCGATGAAGTCAGTTTGATAGAAAACGTTCCATTGCACATGAGAGCGGCAATCGAAGTTGCCCCCCAAGGTGGTGTTATTGAGGTATTGTCCAACCCATATGGGATTGCAACAGTGTTTGAGTTGACTGGCGAAGAAACAAAGTTGATTGTTCCCGTATCCCGTGCACTGATCGGTAATCGATCCGCTGTTGTCATTAAAACCCCTCAAGGCGATGTGAAGGAAAAGCGTATTCCCGCCGGTAAAATGTATTTTGACGGGAAGAGACGTAAAATCGGGGTTAACGTTGATGAAGGTGCAGAAAAAATATTGGAAGCATTAAATTCCATTTCAGACATTGAGGATATTACGGGTGAGCCTGGAACAAATGCAGGCGGTATGTTGGAACGTGTTCGTCAAGTTATGTCAGATCTGACAGAGCAACACCCAAGAGATATAAAAATACAAGATATACTTGCTGTCGATACTTTCGTTCCCCAAAAGGTAAAAGGTGGGTTGGCGGAGGAGTTTTCCATGGAGAATGCCGTAGCACTTGCTGCAATGGTAAAAGCGGATAACCTCCAGATGCAAATGATAGCTGATGAATTGAGGAAGGAAATCGGAGTACCCGTAGAAGTTGGAGGGGTGGAAGCAGATATGGCAATCTTAGGTGCCTTATCCACACCTGGTACTAATACTCCTGTCGCGATTCTGGATATGGGTGCGGGATCGACAGACGCTTCTTTCATGAGCAAGAATGCAGAAGTGACCTCCGTCCATTTAGCTGGTGCGGGAAACATGGTTACATTGCTTATCAATTCAGAGTTGGGCCTTGATGACACTGGTTTAGCGGAAGATATTAAAAAATATACACTTGCAAAAGTTGAAAGTTTATTCCATATACGCCATGAAGACGGTACGGTTGAATTTTTCGATCAACCACTTAATCCAAATGTATTTGCTCGAGTTGTTATTTTAAAAGAGGGTGAAATGATACCGATCCCTCATAACTTTTCAGTGGAGAAACTTCAGCTCATTCGACAAAAAGCGAAAGAAAAAGTGTTTGTTACGAATGCACTGCGAGCACTTCGTATGGTTTGTCCGACAGGAAATGTCAGGGATATTGAATTTGTGATATTACTTGGCGGGTCGTCACTGGACTTTGAGATTCCCCAACTTGTAACAGATGCACTTTCTCAATATGGTGTTGTTGCGGGACAAGGAAATATACGTGGAAAAGAGGGGCCTAGAAATTCTGTCGCAACCGGATTGATTTTAGCGATGGAAGAAAGGGGGGAAACCTCTTGAAAATAACAAGAAACAAACCGACAATAAATGTTTTTGTAAGTTTTGGTTTAGAAAATAATCACCGTTTAAATCAATTGTTGTATGGGATTGAAGAAGAACAAATTCCTTACTTTACAAAAAAGATGGACATTCGTTCAGCGCTTGAATTGAGTTATTCAGCTGCAAAAGGGTCCGGATTGAGTGTAGGGATTGGGGTTGGAACAGACCAATCCGTCATTTTACACTATGGAAAACTGGAAAAGGACAACCCCATTTTTCAAATTCGTTCAAACGAATCAGCTCATAAGTTACGAGCACTTGGAGCTAATGCGGCCCGTTTAGTGAAAGGAATGCCTTTTAAGGAATTAAATGAAAAAGAGGCGGCCTCCATGGCTAACGAAACAACATTCTCCCCCAGCAAACATGAACAAAACGACGCTTCATTTCAAAACGGGGTTTCAAACGAGGCTATGGATAAAGAACAAATAAAATACGTAATTGAAAGGGTTTTATCTGAAGAAAATCATGGAGGGGAGGTGTAACACATGTCCTTGGCAACTTCCTTAGGATTGATTGAAACTTTTGGAATGACTGCCGCTGTCACTGCAGCCGATGCAGCGGTCAAGTCGGCTAATGTAGAGTTACTCGGGTATGAACTAACGAGAGGACAAGGTTTAGTCACCATCAAATTAGTCGGAGATGTCGGTGCCGTAAATGCTGCAGTGGAAGCGGGAGCCATGGCCGCATCTGTCGTCGGAAGAGTTTTCAGCAAGCATGTTATCCCAAGACCACATCAAGAGCTGGATAAAATGTTGTGTGAACAATCAGCCGGCGAAGAAAAGAATAGAAGTGGAATAGATCAACAATCCCGGGAGGAGAATCTCACAGAAGAACAGATAACGACCGAAATATTGGAAAAGGATAACCTAGAAAAAGTTCCTGAAGGAATTTCGGATGAGATGGAGGAAGTGAAAACAAATCAAGCGGAAATAGAAAGTTCCGATAGTAAAGAACGAGAAGAAAATGATTTATGCAATTTATGTTATGACCCCAAATGCCCGAGAAAAAAGGGAGAATTAAAATCTTTGTGCATCCATAATACAAAAGGAGGAATTTCAAATGAATGATTCACTGGGAATGATTGAAGTAAAAGGATTGGTTGGCGGAGTTGAAGCGGCAGATGCTATGACAAAATCGGCAAATGTCACATTGGTAGGTTATGAAAAAATAGGCTCTGGTTTAGTTACCATCATGGTCCGAGGCGATGTCGGTGCCGTTAAAGCGGCTACGGATGCAGGTGCAGCAGCGGCGGAAAAGGTTGGCGAGGTCGTTTCCGTCCATGTAATTCCGAGACAGCACTAAGATTTAGAGGAATTAATTCCATAAAGTATGGAAAATTAATAAATTTGAATTTTAGAGGCGATGTTTTATGAATAATACGGAAATGATTGAGACAATTACAGCTGAAGTGATGAAACGAATGGGAGGTCAAATTAATGAAGCCGTAGTTCCTGTCGGTGTTTCCAATCGGCATATTCATTTAAGTGAGGAAGATGTGGAGTCGTTGTTTGGAAAAGGATATAAACTAACGCAACGACAACAATTGAAACAACCTGGTCAATATGCAGCAGAAGAAACAGTAATGGTTATCGGACCAAAAGGAATTATTGATAGAGTGAGAGTTTTGGGTCCCATTAGAAGCAGCACGCAACTTGAAATATCCCAAACCGATTCATTTAAACTTGGAGTGAAGGTGCCTTTAAGGGAATCGGGGGATATAGATGGAACACCAGGCATTGTCATTAAAGGTCCAAAAGGAGTCATCAAAAAAGACCAGGGCGTAATTTTGGCGATGAGGCACATCCATTTGGATACGTATTCTGCAAATAAATACGGATTGAAAGATAAAGAAAAGGTCAAAGTGACTTTTGCCGGATCAAGAGGAATTACTTTTGAAAATGTTTTAATTCGTGTTTCCAAACATTATGTGCCCGAAATGCATATTGACATTGATGAAGCAAATGCAGGCCTTATTCAAAATGGTGAGTTGGCCAAGATTGTGAAGGAAAACTAGATGTTAACCATAGAGGAAGTAAATCGCGACTTAAATGAATTTGCCATGTTAGTTCAAAATCAACAAATTAATGCGTTTGAGCAAGTGAAAGTTGGAGTTGATTTAGGCACAGCAAATATTATTATTTCCATTTTAAATGAAGAGAACAAGCCTGTTGCAGGAATCACTTATCCTACGGGAGTTGTTCGTGATGGAATCGTTGTTGATTACGTTGGGGCTGATGAGATTGTCAAAAAGTTGAAAGGTGAAATTGAAAAGCAATTACATCAAGTTTTGACAAAGGCGGCAACTTCTGTTCCACCAGGTACCTCTGAAGGCGATCAAAAAACATTTCGAAATGTCTTGGAAGCGGCTGACTTCGAAGTCACCAAAATCATAGATGAGCCGACAGCCGCCTCCGACATGCTTAATGTCACGAATGGAGCCGTTGTCGATGTCGGTGGAGGGACAACTGGCATAAGCATTTTGAAAGAAGGAAAGGTTATTCATTCGGCCGATGAAGCTACAGGCGGTGTTCATATGAGTCTCACATTGGCAGGTTTTTATCGAACAAATTATGAAGAAGCAGAACAGCTCAAAAAGACCAAAGATAAGGAAGAAAATATTTTTCAGATTATAAGACCGGTAGTGGAAAAGATGGCTTCCATCGTGACAAATCAAATAAAAGGATACGAAGTTGAAGATATTTATCTTGTAGGCGGTGCATCGACCTTTAAGCAGTTCAAGGATGTATTCACTAAACAAGTGGGAAAGAATATTATTCGTCCTGCCCATCCACTTTATATAACACCGCTTGGAATTGCTAAAAATAGTGAGCTAATTCGAGGTGAATAAGATGGATCAAGAAACGCTCATTCGTTTTCTCACGGATAAAGTGCTGGAAAGATTGGAACAACGGAAAAAAACCGCCCTCGTTTGCTTTACGGGTGGTGCTATAGGGTTTAATGAGTCATTAAATGAATTAAAAAAACTCCAAGATAATCATTGGAATTTTCAGGTAGTCTTGACAAATAGTGCAGAACGAATTTTTACAAAAGAACTCATTAAAAATGAATTGAAAATGGAAGGTGTTTATGCTGAAAGTGAGATCGATCAATTACGTCCATTTTACGATAAGGCGTCATTATTGATAGTTCCAACCTTGACAATGAATTCTTTGGCAAAAACTTCCCTAGGGATTGCCGACAATCTATTCACCAATTTAACAACAGAGTTTATTTTGAGTAATCGGCCGATTATTGCCGCCAGAGATGCATGTCAACCGAATCATCCATTTCGACTAAACAACAGGAATGGGCAAGCGCCTAAACCTTATGTTAGTATGTTTGAAAATTATATGAATCAAGTCCAGCAATTTGGCGTAAAACTTGTCGAAGTGACGGAAATTTTTCAAACCGTTGAGCAGTGTCAATTAACAGATAAAAATCATTTTTCATCTAGCTCCAATCCATTGCTAAGTGATATATTTCATGATGCTTCTAACAAGTCATCAAAAAAGGTGATTAGTCGGACGGATGTTATGGAAGCTAAACAAAACAACACGGACCTAGTCGTACATGCGAATACAATCATCACTCCTTTGGCGGCAGAAGTGATCAAAGACATGAACTTGAAAATCATTAAAGTAGGTGAAGCGTAATGTACATGGGTAAAGTAGTTGGAAATGTTGTCGCAACGACGAAAGATGAGAGCCTGGAAGGACATAAAATGCTAGTTGTCTCCCGGCTTGATGAACATTTAAAATCAATTAGCAGGACAGAAGTCTCCATAGATACAGTTGGAGCAGGAATTGGAGAATATGTTCTTATTACAGGCGGTAGTTCCGCAAGAATTACATCTGGAAACAATAAATCAAGCGTCGATTCCGCAATTGTTGCAATCATAGATACAGTCGAAATAGAAGGGTAGAGGGTGTGAGAAAATGGCTGTTTATACAAAGAAAGGAGACAAGGGCGAGACAAGTTTACTGGGCGGGAGCAGAGTTTCCAAAAACAGTTTGCAAGTTTCTTGTTATGGAACAATAGATGAAGCTAATGCTATTTTAGGTGTCGCTTATTCCTTGGTTACCAAGGATGTATTGAAGGACCACATTCGCATGATTCAAAAGCTACTTTTCGCTGTCGGAGCGGAGTTGGCTAATGATAATGAAGGCAGACAAACCTTGGTAAAAAGGGTCGAAATAGAAGATATTGAAAATCTGGAGGAAATAGTCGATGCTGTCGAAAGGGACTTGGGACCTTTAAATGAATTTATCATTCCCGGCGAAACAACTGCTTCAGCAATGTTACATCAAGCGAGGGCGGTCATCCGTAGGGCGGAAAGATTAATTATTGATTTAGATAAAAATACTCCTGTTCGACTTGAACTGAAGCAATATATAAATCGTTTGTCAGATACATTGTTTATGTTAGCGAGAATGGAACCTACATTCCATTTTCTAGATGAGGTGAAACAAAAAGTTATGGAAAAGATAAAAGGAAATAAAAATGATAAAAACGTGTTGAACTTACGGATAGCTAAACAAATGGCCGCTGAGGCAGAAGATTATGCAACACAAATTAACGCACCAATCGTTTTTACAGCTGTTGATAAACATGGAAATTTGATTTTAACCCATCGAATGGAAGGAAGTCTGTTGGGTAGTATCGATATTTCGAAAAATAAAGCATTCAGTGCTGTGGCTTTACAAATGGGAACGGATGAAATTGGAAAAGTCTCACAGCCGGGTGAAGAACTATACGGTATTCAATTATCCAATCAAAACAGGATTGTCTCGTTTGGAGGAGGATTTCCATTAAATTCAGAAGGGGAAATCGTTGGTGGTATCGGTGTCAGTGGTGGTTCAGTCGATGAAGACGTGGAAATCGCTTCGAAAGCACAAGCTATATTTGAGAAGGGACGAGGTGAAAATAATGAATGAAAATTTACACATACACATAGAAAGCCTGACGGCAAAAGTTCTGGAAAACTTGGCATCAAAATCCGTAGTTGATAAGAATGACGAAAGAACTGGTGTATTTATGGATATGAATGATGCGATAGAAGCTTCCTACGTTGCACAAAAAGAACTTGTGAAATTGCCTATGGAGGAGAGAAACAGTTTAATTGAAAGTATTCGAGCATGTGCCAATCAACAAGCAGAGGAATTGGCTAAAATGACCGTGGAAGAAACGGGAATGGGGCGAGTTGAGGATAAAATTTTGAAGAATAAACTGGCGGCAGAGAAGACCCCTGGGACCGAAGATTTACGGACCGAGTCTTTTTCCGGAGATAATGGCTTAACAGTCGTGGAATTATCACCGTTTGGTGTGATAGGTTCTATCACACCGACAACGAATCCTACGGAAACAGTCATCAACAATGGAATCGGTATGATTGCTGCAGGTAATGCTGTTGTATTTAGTCCACATCCTTCAGCAAAAAAAACAACAGTTAAAGTAATCCAAATGCTTAATGAAGCAATCGTAGAAGCTGGCGGGCCAAGAAACTTATTGACGACAATTGCACAACCTAAAGTGGAACAAACGAATATTTTATTATCCCATGAGAAAATTCAAATGATTGTAGCCACAGGGGGCCCAGGTTTGGTAAATTTAGCACTTTCTTCGGGTAAAAAGACGATAGGTGCCGGAGCAGGAAATCCACCGGCTCTTGTTGATGAGACTGCCAATATAGAAAAGGCGGCAGAAGATATTGTCGCGGGAGCGAGTTTTGATAATAATCTTCCTTGCACTTCCGAAGAAGAAGTTATTGTTGTTGATTCTGTGGCAGATTATTTAAAGTTTAATATGAAAAAATATCGGACATATGAAATCGAAGACAAAAACACTTTAAAAAAGCTTGAGGAACTGATTATTCAAGATGGTAGAATTAATAAAGCATATGTTGGCAGAGATGCTGGTTATATTCTTGAAAAGATTGGCATTTCTACTGAACAAGATGTACGTTTAATCATGATGGAAGTCGATTTCAATCATCCTCTCGTACAACTGGAGTTAATGATGCCAATTTTACCAATCGTTCGTGTGAAAGATGTGAAACAAGGCATTGAGCTTGCCGTGAAAGCGGAACATGGGAATCGTCACACAGCCATCATGCATTCCAAGAACGTTGATCATTTAACAGAATTCGGTAGAAAAATACAAACAACCATTTTTGTGAAAAACGGACCTTCTTATTGCGGAATCGGCATTGGTGGCGAAGGACATACGACATTTACAATCGCCGGACCTACAGGTGAAGGATTGACTTCAGCAAAAAGTTTCGCAAGGAGAAGAAGATGCGTTCTCGTTGATGGACTGTCGATTCGTTAGAGATTTTTATGAATGGTTTATGAAAGCGGGAGGTGACATGTTTGGTAGATCAATTTAACGTTGGAACGAATATTATCTATGGAAATGACGCATTGAATCATTTAGAAACATTTAAAAATAAAGATATTTTTATTGTGACTGATCGTGGGATGGTTGAACTGGGAATCGTGAATAAAGTGGAAGAATATTTAA
>Ga0079226_10003966_pt1 | contig 11329 bp, 10 predicted proteins | sample Poulit2014_FD_76345 | JGI IMG/M metagenome (GOLD analysis project Ga0079226, IMG submission 76345) | Agricultural soil microbial communities from Georgia to study Nitrogen management - Poultry litter 2014 | ecosystem: Environmental > Terrestrial > Soil > Agricultural land | place: USA: Georgia...
GAGCTCGGCACCAGCTGCCCCGACCACTTCCTGCGCACCAAGGTCAGGCCGATGGTGCTCGACCTGCCGCCCACCGCCTCCCTCGACAAGGTCCGGGCCCGACTGGACGAGCTGCACCGGGCCTACCGGGACGACTACCGGGCCTACTACGAGCGGCACGCCACCGCCGACAGCCCGGCGATCCGTGGTGCCGACCCGCTCATCGTGCTGGTGCCGGGCGTCGGCATGTTCAGCTACGGCCGCAACAAGCAGACCGCCCGGGTGGCCGGCGAGTTCTACGTCAACGCGATCAACGTGATGCGGGGCGCCGAGGGACTGAGCCGCTACCAGCCGATCGAGGAGTCGGAGAAGTTCCGCATCGAGTACTGGGCGCTGGAGGAGGCCAAGCTGCAGCGGCTGCCGGAGCCGAAGCCGTTGGCGACCCGGGTCGCGGTGGTCACCGGCGCGGCTTCCGGCATCGGACGCGCGACCGCGGAACGACTCGCGGCCGAGGGCGCCTGCGTGGTGGTCGCCGACCTGTCGCTGGACAGGGCCCGGTCCGTCGCGGCCGAGATCGGGGGACCGGACGTCGCCGTCGGGGTCGCGGTCGACGTCTCCGACGAGGCAGCGGTCCGGGCTGCCTTCGACGAGGCGGTGCTCGCCTTCGGCGGGGTCGACCTGGTCGTCAACAACGCCGGCCTGTCGCTCAGCAAGCCGTTGCTGGAGACCACGGTGGCCGACTGGGAACTGCAGCACGACGTGATGGCGAAGGGGTCGTTCCTGGTGTCGCGGGAAGCGGCGCGGATCATGATCGACCAGGGGATGGGCGGCGACATCGTCTACATCTCCAGCAAGAATTCGGTCTTCGCCGGCCCGAACAACGTCGCCTACTCCGCCACCAAGGCCGACCAGGCCCACCAGGTACGGCTGCTGGCCGCCGAGCTGGGGGAGCACCAGATCAAGGTCAACGGTGTCAACCCCGACGGTGTGGTCCGCGGCTCGGGCATCTTCGCTGGCGGCTGGGGAGCGAAGCGGGCCGCGGTGTACGGGGTGCCGGAGTCCGAGCTGGGCGCGTTCTACGCACAACGCACGCTGCTGAAGCGGGAAGTGCTCCCGGAGCACTGCGCGAACGCCGTGTTCGTGCTGTGCAGTGCGGACCTGAGCCACACCACCGGCCTGCACGTCCCCGTGGACGCCGGGGTGGCCGCGGCGTTCCTGCGCTGACAGGGACGAGCGTGATGCAGCAGGTGTACGCCGCGGTCGACCTGGGCGCCGGCAGCGGCCGGGTGATGGCCGGGATCCTCGAGGGGCAACGGATCCGACTGGTGGAGGTGCACCGCTTCGACAACGTCCCGGTGGTGCTCGACGGGCACCTGCACTGGGACGTGGACCGGCTCTGGCAGCAGGTGCTCACCGGACTGCGGATGCTGCTGCAGCGGTGGCCCGGGGCCACCAGCATCGGCATCGACACCTGGGCTGTCGACTACGGCCTGCTCGACCGGTACGGCGAGCTGCTGGGCCCGCCGTACTGCTACCGCGACGACCGGACCGAGGCGGTGGTGCCCGAGGTGCACGCGGCAATCACCCCGGAACGGCTGTACCGGATCACCGGGCTGCAGTTCCTGCCGTTCAACACCGTCTACCAACTTGCGGCCGAACAGCGCTCGGAGCGGTGGGCACGGGCCAGGTCGCTGCTGCTGCTGCCGGACCTGCTGGCCCACCGCCTCACCGGCGTCGCGGTCGCCGAGGTCACCAATGCCTCCACCACCGGTCTGCTGGATGCCACCACCCGGACGTGGTCGGACGAGGTGCTGGCCGCCGTCGGTGTGGACCGTGGCCTGCTGCCGGACCTGGTCGAGCCCGGCACCACCATCGGCGCCGTCCGTCCCGAGCTCGGCCTGCCACCGGTCCCGGTGGTGGCCGTCGGATCCCACGACACCGCATCCGCCGTGGTCGGCGTCCCGGCCGGGGAGCACTTCGGGTACATCTCCTCGGGCACGTGGTCGCTCGTCGGCGTTGAACTCGACGCCCCGGTGCTGACCGAGGCCAGCCGCAGGGCCAACTTCACCAACGAGGGTGGGGTGGACGCGACCGTCCGCTACCTGCGCAACGTCGGTGGCCTGTGGTTGCTGGAGCAGTGCCGTCAGGAGTGGGGTGACACCGTCGGCGACCTGCCGGAGCTCGTCGCCGCCGCGGCCGAGCTGCCGTCCGGCGGTCCCCTCCTCGACGTCGACTCCGCCGACCTGATCGCCCCCGGTGACATGGTGCGCCGCATCACGGCGGCCGCCCCGGGTGGCCTGCCGGACGACCCGGTGACGATCACCCGGTGCATCCTGGACTCATTGGCCGATGCCTACGCCCGAACCATCAGTCAGGCCGAGGGGCTCGCGGGGCGTGTCGTCGAGACCGTGCACCTGGTCGGCGGCGGTGCGCACAACCGGTTGTTGTGCCAGCTGACCGCCGATGCGAGTCGGCGCCCGGTCGTGGCTGGCCCCACGGAGGCCACCGCGCTGGGCAATGTCGTGGTGCAGGCTCGCGCATCGGGTGCACTCACCGGCGGATTGCCGGACCTGCGCCGGATCGTCGCCACCTCGGCCGCGAGCACTCGTTTCGAACCGTTGCGCTGAGCGTGCCCGGGTACGGGACCCCGATTTCCGGACGTGAACCGACCGCTGCCGGGATTATCGTCGTGGGCATGGATCCCCTCACCGTCATCCGCGCCCAGTCCGACCGCCTTGCCGCGGTGCTTGCGGAGACCGACCCCGCGGCCCGGGTGCCGACCTGCCCAGACTGGGATGCCGCCGACCTGCTGTGGCACCTGACGGAGGTCCACCTGTTCTGGGCCGGGATCCTCGCCGGGAACGTCCGCACCGATGCCGGCACCGAAGCCGTCGAGGCCGGCAAGCCCGACCGGCCGGCCGAGCTGTCAGCCGTGCTCGCGTTGCGTACGGAGGCCACGGATCGCTTGCTCGAGCAGCTGTCGCGGCTCGACGATGCCGAGCCCCGTTGGAGTTGGTTCGAGGCGGACCGGACGGTGGGCTTCACGCGGCGGATGCAGACCTGCGAGGCGACCATGCACCGCGTCGACGCCGAGTTGACCGCACGACTGCCGCTCGGCCCGATCGGGCCGCCACTCGCGGAACGACTCGTCGACCACTGCGTGGACGTGATGTGGTCCGGCTGGCTTCCGGAGTGGGGCAGCTACCAACCCCACGCCGTGGTACGGCTGGCTGCCGCTGATGCTGACCGCGACTGGCTGGTCGAGGTCGGCCACTGGACGGGGACCGGTCCCGAATCGGGGGAGTCGTTCGACATGCCGCGTGCGGTCCGCGCCCCCGACGGCGCACCCGTACAGGGCGTCATTCGTGGCTCCCTCGACGATCTCGCACGGTGGGCGTGGTCCCGCGGCGGCACGGTGGCCATCGACGGCGACGCCCCCGCGCGGGCCGCGATCTCGGCCCTGATCGAGCACGGCATCGACTGACGGGACCGGCTCACGGTGGCAGGATGGGTGGGGAGCCCCTCACCCCCAGGAGATTGACCCGATGTCGCGTCACACCCGATCCCTGCCGGTATGCCTGCTGCTGACGGCCCTGCTCGTCGTCGGCCTGGTGGCGACCACGCCACCCCGCACCGCCGGGGCACATCCCCGCGGTGCCGAGCTGCTGGCCGCCACCCGGGTCGCCGAACACCAGGCCGACCTCACCGTACGGTCCCGCGCGCTCGGTGGTCGCGAGGTGACGGTCCGGCTGCTCACCCCGGACGGGTGGGACCCCGACGACCGCAGCCAGCACTGGCCGACGCTGTGGCTGCTGCACGGCTGCTGCGGTGACTACACGTCCTGGACCGAGATGACCGACGTGGCCGAGATCCCGGCCCTGCGCGACGTGCTGGTGGTGATGCCGGAGGCCGGCTGGAACGGCTGGTACACCGACTGGTGGAACCAGGGGGCGGGCACCGGCGACGACTGGGAGACCTTCCACACCGTCGAACTGCGCCACCTGCTGGAGCACGGCTTCGGCGCCTCCTCCCACCGGGTGGTCGCCGGGCTGTCGATGGGTGGCCAGGGAGCGTTGCTGTACGCCGCACGCCACCCCGGGATGTTCGCCGCGGCCGCCTCGTTCTCCGGATCGGTGCACCCACTGGACACCCGGGAGTCGATCGACCGGCTGCTGGGGTTCTTCGCCCACGACGGCAACGATCCGACCAACGTGTGGGGCGACCCGGTCGCCCAGCGGGAGATCTGGCAGGCCCACGACCCGTACTTCCTGGCCCAGCGGCTGAAGCGGATCCCGGTCCACCTGTCCTGCGGTGACGGCACCGCCGGGCCGTTCGACGCCCCCGGCACCCACAGCGCCCTGGAGGCCGACTTCCACCACCAGAACTTGGAGCTCGCCCGCCGGATGGACCAGCTCGGCGCCACCCGGCTCGTCACCCACTTCTACGGGCCGGGCACCCACGGCTGGGACTACTGGGAACGGGAGCTGCACGCCGCGCTGCCGATGCTGCTGGCAGCATTGGGCAGGTGACCCGACACGTCGTGGAGTCCCCCCTGCGCTGGGGGGACATGGATGCCCAGGCCCATGTCAACAACACCGCATGGGTGGACCACCTGCAGGAGGCGCGCGTCGACCTGTTGCTGCGCGGGCCGTTGGCCCCGATGCTCGACAGTGGCGTGCTGGTGGTCTCCCATGCGGTGGAGTTCCTCGGCGCCGTCGTCGCCGACGCCGAGCCGCTGCGCATCGAGCTGTGGGTGGCCGAGGTCGGCGCGGCCCGGTTCACCCTCGCCTACGAGCTGTCCCACCACGACCGGCTGGTCGGGCGTGCCCGGACCGTTGCCACGCCGTACGACCTCGACACCGGCACGCTGCGGCGGCTGACCGCCGACGAACGCGCCGAGCTCGCCGCACTGCAGGAGGACACCGAGCCGCTGCGCCCGCTCGCCACCGGTGCCCTCGACGGGGCCGTCGAGTTCCCGCTGACGGTGCGATGGTCCGACCTGGACTCCTACGGCCACGTCAACAACGTGATGTTCTACGAGTACGTGCAGGAGGCGCGGGTGGCGTTCCTCGGTGGCGAACTCGCCACCGAGGACGGCATGTGGGTGGTCGCCCGGCAGGACATGCGCTACCGACGTCCGCTGCCGCACCGGCTCGCGCCGTACGCGGTCCAGATCGGTGTCGTCGGCCACGGGCGCACCTCGATCACCGTGGCGGCCGAGATCGTCGACCCCGCCGACGGCACGGTGTTCGCCCACGCCGACACCGTGGTGGTGGCCACCGACCGGGACGGTCGGCCCCGCCCGGTGGATCAGTCGCGGGTCACCCGGGTGATGGTCAACCCCTGACCGGTCGACGGGCCGCCCGGGGTCGAGGGCTGCTCCGACGGGGCGTTGACCAGGAAGTGGGCGACGCGTTCGAAGTACTCCCACAGCACTGCATGCACCTCCGGCGCCAGACCGAGCTCGTCGAGGGCCACCCGCATGTGGTGCAGCCAGCGGTCCCGCGCCTCCTCGTCGATGTGGTACGGCACGTGCCGCATCCGCAGCCGGGGGTGGCCACGCCGTTCGCTGTAGGTGTGCGGGCCGCCCCAGTACTGCTCCAGGAACATCCGCAGCCGGTCCTCGGCCGGCCCCAGGTCCTGCTCGGGGTACATCGGCCGAAGCAGCTCATCGGTGGCGATGCCCTGGTAGAACCGGTGCACCAGGCGGGCGAAGGTGTCGTGGCCGCCGACCAGGTCATAAACGGTGGTCGGGGTGGGAACGGTGGCGGAGTCATCGGTCATGGCAGCACCCATGGTGCCAGTCGGACCAAGGGTGTCGGACGGTCGGGCCGCCTGCCAGACTGGTGACCGGTCGAGGTGAGGAGCCGACGATGCGGGCCATCGTGCTGATGTTCGACAGTCTGAACCGCCACTGGTTGGCGCCGTACGGCAGCACCACCGCCCACACGCCGAACTTCACCCGGCTCGCCCGGCGGTCGGTGGTGTTCGACAACTTCTGGGCTGGGTCGATGCCGTGCATGCCGGCCCGTCGCGAGCTCCACACCAGCCGGTACAACTTCCTGCACCGCAGCTGGGGCCCGCTGGAGCCGTACGACGACTCCGTGCCCGAGCTGCTCGGACACTGCGGGGTGCACACCCACCTGACCTCCGACCACCAGCACTACTGGGAGGACGGCGGCGGGACGTACCACACCCGCTTCACCACCTGGGAGTTCGAACGGGGCCAGGAGGGGGACGCATGGAAGGGCGTGGTGTCGGGTCTGCGCGACCACGGCAGCGCCCGGGCGGTCGCCCAGGACCGGGTGAACCGCAGCTACATGCCGACCGAGGCCGAGCACTCCCAGACCCGGACCGTCGACAATGGCCTGCACTTCCTGCACCGCAATGCCGGCACCGACGACTGGCTGCTGCAGATCGAGTGCTTCGACCCGCACGAGCCGTTCTTCGCCCACCAGCACTACCGCGACCTGTTCGCCGACCCGGACCTGCCTGCCGAGGAGTCGTCCGACCTGGGTGGCGCGGACCGCCCGGACGACTGGCCCCGCTACGGCCGGGTGACCGAGTCGGACGGGGTGGTGCAACGGACCCGCAACCGGTACGCGGCGCTGCTGGCGATGTGTGACCATTCACTCGGGCGGGTGCTGGACGCGATGGACGAGCTCGACCTGTGGAACGACACCATGCTGGTGGTCAACACCGACCACGGGTTCCTGCTCGGCGAGCACGGCTGGTGGGCCAAGGCGGCGATGCCCTGGTACAACGAGCTGGTCCACACCCCGTTCTTCCTGTGGGACCCCCGGACCGGTCGGCAGGGGGAGCGGTGCGGTGCGCTCGCCCAGACGATCGACATCGGCCCCACGCTGCTGGGGCTGTTCGGGCAACCGCCGACCCCCGACATGCAGGGCCGTGACCTCCGTGCCGCCGTGGCTGACGGCACGGTGGGACGCGACGGGGCGCTGTTCGGGCTGCACGGCGGGCACGTCAACGTCACCGACGGTCGGTACGTCTACCTGCGCGCCCCGGACCGTGCCGACAACGGGCCGCTCGCCGACTACACGATGATGCCGACCCGGATGCGGTCCCGCTTCGACGTCGCGGAGCTGCGCGGATGGACGCCCGCCCCGCCGTTCGGGTTCACCAAGGGTCTGCACACCATGCGGATCCCGGTCGAGCACGGCTCGGCGCGCGCCCACGCGTACGGGACCCTGCTGTTCGACCTGGCGGATGACCCGGGCCAGCACCACCCGATCGCCGACGACGAGGTCGAACTGGCCATGCTGCGTCTGCTGCAGCAACGGATGCGGGAGTCCGACGCCCCGGCCGAGCAGTTCACCCGGCTCGGCATCCCGCAGCATGACCCACCCACCACCGCACACCTGCGGGCAGGCCCGGACCGGGAGCGGGCCGTCGCGATCGCCGAACCGCTGCCCCCGGCCACGCAACTGGCGGCACGGGACGTGCTGGCCATGCCCCTGGTGGAGGTGCTGCGCGCACCCCGGCTGGCCGCCGTGGTGCGGCGCTGCACCCCCGACCTGGCGCACACCGAACCGGTCCACCTGCGTGCCTCGGCCTCCCTGCTGGACCTGGCGGCCGCGGCGATGCTGACGGCCGGGGAACTGCGGGCCCTCGACGAGGGATTCCGCGGGGTTTGACAGGATGGTGGGAACAGGCGGCCGGCGCACCGATCGGCCGTCCGGACACCCAACACAGGAGGACATCGTGGCCACCACCCGTACCGCCAACGCCCACTGGGAGGGCTCCCTGATGGAGGGCAACGGCAGCGTCGAGCTTGCGTCCTCACAGATCGGGAGCTACCCGGTCAACTGGCCGGCCCGTGCCGAGGCCGCCAACGGCACCACCAGCCCGGAGGAACTGATCGCCGCGGCCCACGCCACCTGCTACTCGATGGCACTGTCCCACGGCCTGGCCCAGGCCGGCACCCCGCCGACCTCGGTCGACACCTCGGCCGACGTGACCTTCCAGCCGGGCACCGGCATCACCGGCATCGTGCTGAAGGTGAAGGCCGCCATTCCCGGCCTGTCCGCCGACGACTTCGCCGCCGCGGCCAAGGATGCCAAGGAGAACTGCCCGGTCTCCCAGGCGCTCGCCGGTGTTGAGATCGGTCTGGAGGCCGAGCTGCTCGGCTCCTGACCCACATCCGGCCGTCGGTCAGCCGTTGCGGCCGCCGGTGTCGTCGTCGGTCTCGTCGACGACGTGCACCGCGGCCTCCTCGGCGCTGGCCGCACCGCCGGAGATGCCGACGTCCTCGCCGACCAGGTCCGGTTCCCGGTCCTCACCGGACTCGGTGGGGACGTCGGCCAACCGGCCGGCACGGTCGTCGCCCACCTCGTCGTCGTCGACGATCTCACCACCGGCGTCCGCCGCCCCGGCGTTGACGTCCGGTTCCTCCCCTGCCAACCGCTCGTCCAGCGTGGCCCCCTCGTCGGGGGACCGCCACCGGTCCGCGGTGATGTAGCCCTCATCGAGCGCATCGTCGACACCGCGGTCGATCAGCGTGTCGTCGGGCTGCAGTTGGTCGAGCTGCTCCGACTTCTCCGGGACTGCCTCGTCGAACTCGTTCGCACTCATCCCTCGAGGGTACGCCGCCCCCGCCACCAGGTCGCCACCACGGGGTCCGGCAGCTCGCGACCGTGGTACGGATTGTTGCGCGACAACGATCGGCTGGCGTCCCGGTCGACGGTACGGCGTCGCTGCGGGTCGACCAGCACCACGTTCGCCGGCGCCCCGACGGCGAGCGGGGCCCCCTGGCCGGAGACCCGGCCGATGCGGGCCGGCAGCTCGGCCATTGCCTGCTGCACCCGGGGCCAGCCGATCGCACCGGTGTTGACCATGGTTTCCACCACCACAGCGAGCGCGGTCTCCAGCCCGAGCATCCCGAACGCGGCATCGCCGAACGCATGCTCCTTGTCGTGCCGCGCGTGCGGGGCGTGATCGGTGGCGACGATGTCGATGGTGCCGTCGGCCAACGCCTCCCGCAGGGCGGTGACGTCCTCGGCGGGGCGCAGTGGCGGGTTGACCTTGTAGGTCGGGTCGTAGCCGGCCAACTCGTCGGTGGTCAGCAACAGGTGGTGCGGGGTCACCTCGGCGGTCACCCGGACTCCCAGGTCCTTCGCCCAGCGCAGCACCTCGACGGTCTCCGCGGTCGACACGTGGCACACGTGCAGCCGGGAGCCGGTGTGGCGGGCCAGCTGCACGTCGCGTGCCACGATGGCCGACTCCGCGACCGACGGCCATCCCTCCAGGCCCAGCCGGCCCGACAGCTCACCCTCGTGGCAGCAGGCACCGGCACCGGCGAGTCGCGGCTCCTGGGCGTGCTGGGCGACCACGCCGTCGAACGCGCGCACGTACTCCAGGGCACGCCGCATCAACCGTGCGTCGGACACGCACCGGCCGTCGTCGGAGAACACTCGTACCGCGGCGGCGGAGCGGGCCATCAGCCCGAGCTCGGCGAGCTCCTGACCGGCCAACCCCTTCGACACCGCACCGATCGGCACCACCTGGGCGGCGGCTTCCCGTCCGGCGATCGCGGCGACGTGCTCGGCTGCCTCGGCGGTGTCGGTCACCGGATCGGTGTTGGCCATCGCGAACACGCAGGTGAAGCCGCCGCTGGCGGCCGCCCGGGTTCCGGTCGCGATGGTCTCGGCGTCCTCCCGGCCCGGCTCCCGCAGGTGGGTGTGCAGGTCGACCAGGCCGGGCAGCGCCAGCAGGCCGTCGGCGTCCACCCGGACGGCGTCCGGGGCGGCCACGGACGGATCGGCCAGCACGCCGTCGTGCAGGTACAGGTCGGTGGTGCTGCCGTCGGCGAGCGAGGCCCCGGTGATCAGGGTCGGGGTGGTCGGCGCGCTCATCGGGTGGCTCCTGCGGTGGTCTCGCTGGTCAACGGGGTGTCATGGTCGGTGCCGGACGACTCGTCCGAGCCGCCGAGCAGGTGGTACAGCACGCTCATCCGGACTGCGACGCCGGCCGCGACCTGGTCCAGGATGCGGGAGGCTGCGCTGTCGGCGGCGTCGGCGGAGATCTCCAGGCCACGGTTCATCGGGCCGGGGTGGCAGATCACGGCGTGGTCGGCGAGCCGGGCGAGTCGGTCGCGAGTCAGCCCGTAGGCCACCGTGTACTCCCGCGGGGTGGGGAAGTAACCGCCGTTCATCCGCTCCCGTTGCACCCGCAGCATCATCATCACGTCGGCGTGGGGCAGCACCGCGTCCAGGTCGGTCTCGACCGTGACTGGCCAGCTCGAGACACCGGACGGCAGCAGGGTGGGCGGGGCGACGAGGGTGACCTCGGCCCCGAGGCTGGTCAGCAACAGCACATTGCTGCGCACCACTCGGGAGTGGGTGAGGTCGCCCACGATCACCACCCGCCTGCCGGCGAAGTCCGAGTCACCGTGGGCCTCGTCGCCCTGGGCCCCGTCACCGTGGGCCCCGCGCGCCCGGTCACTGCGGAAGTGTCGACGCATCGTGAACGCGTCCAACAGGGCCTGGGTGGGGTGCTCGTGCATCCCGTCGCCGGCGTTGACGACCTGGGCGTCCACCCATCGGCTGGCCTGCAGCGGCGCCCCGGACGCCTGGTGACGGATCACGATCGCGTCCACGCCCATCGCATCGATGGTGAGCACGGTGTCGCGCAACGACTCGCCCTTGGAGACCGAGGACCCCTTGGCGCTCACGTTGATCACGTCGGCCGACAACCACTTGCCGGCGAGCTCGAAGGAGCTGCGGGTGCGGGTGGAGTCCTCGAAGAACAGGTTCACCACGGTACGGCCGCGCAGGGCGGGCAGCTTCTTCACCGGTCGGGACTGCACCTGCGCCATCTCCTCGGCGAGGTCGAGGATCGACGTGGTGGTGTCGACGGTCAGGTCGGCGGCGGACAGCAGGTGGCGCATCAACGGTGGTCCTCCCCGGTGCTCCCGGCACCGGTCTGGGTGGTGGGTGGCAGGATCCGGACCTCGGTGACCCCGTCGGTCTCGGCGAGCCTGACCCGTACCTGCTCCCGTGACGAGGTGGGCAGGTTCTTGCCGACGTGGTCGGCCCGGATCGGCAGCTGGCGGTGGCCGCGGTCGACGAGCACCGCGAGCCGCACCGCCCTGGGCCGGCCCACGTCACCGATCGCATCGAGGGCGGCGCGGATCGTGCGGCCCGAGAACAGCACGTCGTCGACCAGCACCACGATCGCGTCGTCCAGCTCGGTCGGCAACACGGTACGGCCGACCGGTCGGGTGGGTTGGGCGCGCAGGTCGTCGCGGTACATCGTGATGTCGAGCTCACCGACCGGCACCGGCCGCCCGCCGGCCTGCCCCATCGCGGTGGCGAGGCGGTGGGCCAGCGGC